>FWPU01005518.1_pt1 | contig 27227 bp, 23 predicted proteins | sample 2228361 | NCBI WGS metagenome assembly FWPU01 (sample SAMEA103939777, study PRJEB20133) | metagenome
GCAAAACGGACTCATTGCGAAGGGCTCTGTGGATGTCTAACATCGTGTTCGGTGGATTTTTGTGCAAATATCGTTATTTTAGAACAACTCTAATATAGAGTGGTTTGCCGAAGAAATGGTTGCCCGCGGCTATGTGGTGGCTGCTGTAAATTACCGCAAAGGCTGGCATAAGTCCAATTACGCTAAAACAAACTGTGCGGCTTCGCTACTCACCCGGCCACCGGAACTGTTCCGAAGCCTGTATGTCGCTGACACTGCAGAGCACTATCGCGCTCTTTATCGGGGCATGCAGGACGTAAAGGGCGCCATACGCTGGCTGAAGGCACGCGCCGGACAAGATTCAGTGGACCATACCAAAGTCTTTTTGGGTGGAGAAAGTGCAGGGGCATTACTCTCGTTGACAGTAGCGTTTTTGGACAGGCCAGAAGAGAAGCCGCTCTCTTGCGGTGCAATAGCAAGTGCTCCAAAGCCTTTCAGTGATAGTGCCAATTATTTTGAGGAGGGTAACTGCAAAGGGCGTATTCGAAACCCTACCCATCAGCAACTGCAACGGCCGGACCTAGGCCCCGTTGAGGGACGCTTGAATCTCAATGGCCATAATACAGAGGTGCTCGGTATTTTCAGCTTCTATGGCGCCCTTCCTTACGAAGCACATAGCAATAACTGGTTTAAGGACAACAATATGCCAAGAATCTATCTTTACCACCGTACTTGTGACGGTGGCGTGCCTTTTATGTACGGCCAGGTTCTTGACGTAATTTCCACTTATTGTAATACAGGTTGCTCACCTTGGCACAAAAAAGGCATGCATATTTATGGTAACGGCGCCATTGCCAAAGCTTTGGAAGCAATGCCCCATCCGCCAACGTTGATGAAGGAATTTTTCTATTGCCCGCCTTTTAAACGTGCTATCGCTGTGCTTGAGTGTGGTCGTTATGCTCAAAACAAGGGCTATCACAACATTCTGGATAAACCCCAGCGCGCCCAAAAGATCGCCGAATTTTTTGCGGACTTGGCGGCCTGCCCAAAGGGAGCCACCCAAGAAGCAGGGCTTTCGGAGCGAGTGCGCGTGCAGCACAATCCCTTCCAGCAGGAGCTCTCCGTCTGGGTAGATACCCCCATCACCGGCGAAGCCACCTGGTGGCTGACTGACCTCTCCGGGCGCGTGGTATGGTCGGCGCAGCGCTCACTGCCCACAGGGCGGCATATATTGGTGGAGCACAACGCCTTGCCTCCTGGTGTTTACGTGCTCCACCTGCGCTCTACAGAAGGCAGCGGCGTCTGGAAAGTACTGCGGCAGTAAGGCTGACTTCCTGAAGTCATAGTTTTTCTCAGGCCATGTTCCTGAAGGGGTGTCGCCTCGAAAAGCAGGGGCGGCACCCTGTTTTTTACCAGCGCCGACGCCCCAAGGACACCACTGTGGCAGCGAGGAACAGTGCAATGAGCGACAGGAAATAGACCACGTCGCGCGTGTCCACTAAGCCGCGGCTAAGCGAGTCGTAATGGTACTGGATGCCGATGGCCTGCACAATGTCATCGGTCTTGCCAAAGAAGATGGGCAAGCGGCTGATGAAGTCGAACATCTGAAAGAAGAAGAAACACAAGAAAGCAGCCAGCAAGAAAGCCACAATCTGGCTTTGGGTCAAGGAGGAGGCAAACAACCCAATGGCCACAAAGGCAGCCGCTAAGAAAAATAACCCAATGTAAGAACCGAAGATACCCCCACTGTCCAGATTGCCCGGCGGAGCGCCCAGCTGATAGACGCTAAAGTAGTACAGCGATGTGGGCAACAGGGCAAAGACTACCAAGGTGAGCGCAGCCAGGAATTTGCCCAGTACGATTGCCCAATCCGACAGGGGGCGCGTTACGAGCAGCTCCAAGGTGCCGCTCTGCATTTCTTCTGAGAAGGAGCGCATCGTTATGGCCGGAATGAGGAAGAGAAACACCTGAGGCGCTATGGCAAAGAGCATGTCTAAGTTGGCAAAGCGCCCATCGAGGATGCTGTACTCTGGAAACACCCACAGGATAAGGCCCATGAGCACCAGAAAGATGCCGATGACCACATAGCCGATAATAGAGGAAAAAAAGGCGTTGATTTCTTTGAAATAAATGGCGCGCATAAGCGGGTTTTGCCTCGGAAGAGTTAACGGGTGAGTTGTTGGAAGACCTCCTCAACGGAGAGGGTTTCCTTGTGCAATTCCAACAAGGTCAGGCGCTTTTCGGCGGCAAAGGCCGATATCACGGGGCGCAGGTCTTGCCCAGCCGGGGCGGACAGTTGCCAGCGGTTGCCGCCGAGCGATTTGATTTGGCGCACGTGAGGCAAGGCCCTGAGCTGGCTTTCGCTCACGGGCTGGCCAAACTCTACGGTAACCACGCTTTGGCCCGCCATGCGGTGCTTGAGGGCCTCGATACCGTCGTCGGCTACTATTCGCCCTTTGTGGATGATGATGGCGCGGCTGCACACGGCCTCCACCTCAGCCAGGATGTGGGTAGAGAGGATGACCGTCTTCGCGCGGCCCAATTCCTTGATGAGTTGGCGTATCTCAACGATTTGGTTGGGGTCGAGGCCAGAGGTGGGTTCGTCCAAGATGAGCACCTGCGGGTCGTGCAGCATGGCCTGGGCTAAGCCCACGCGCTGCCGATAGCCTTTGGAGAGTTCTCCGATGCGCTTATGGCGGTGCGAGGTCAGGCCGGTGCGCTCTATCATCTCTTCTGCGCGGGCGCGCAGGTTGGGCAGGCGATGAATGCCGCCTACAAACTCTAAGTATTCGCGCACATACATGTCGCGATAGAGGGGGTTGTGCTCGGGTAGGTAACCCACGCAGGCCCGGGCTTGCATGGGTTGTGTTACGACGTCGTAGCCACACACTTTTACCTCGCCCGAAGTGGCGGGCAAAAAGCCGGTGATGATTTTCATCGTCGTCGTTTTGCCGGCGCCGTTGGGGCCTAAAAAGCCGAGCACCTCTCCGGGCTGCACCTTGAACGTTGCGTCGTCAACGGCTCGCTGGGTGCCGTATACTTTTACTAAGTGGCTGACCTGTACTGACATTGGCGTGCTTGAATGTCGTGAATGCCTCGGTGCCGAAAAACCACTGGCAGCCTGCAGGCGGGCAAAAATCTGAATTTCTGCTCACAACAACGGTGTGGCGGACGGGGGCACGACAATTCAAGGCCGGTAGCGCAGACACTGGTTGTGCAGAAGACGTCGGACCGCGTTGGCGCATTTAGCAAAGCCCAAAGCGAAGCACAAACCTCGGTGGCCCAAGAGCGGGAGGTGGCGTTTAACCGGGGGCTAACTGACACTATCAGCCTAAACATCACTCACCCCCATTTGAAAGGGTACGCATTTTCCGACGAGGGCTGTGCTCCAAACCGCCTGTTCTGCGGTTGCTGCCGCCTGCACCGCCCTCACCCAGGCCGTTTTTTTGGGAAAAACGGCCTGGGTGCTTCGGCTCGGCCTTTTCGCGTACCCGCACCTGTGGAGCTCCATCTTGGGCTTGCACATGTGCCCGTCTCGCCCTGGGGGCTTAATAACGGCGTATCGGCATCGGAGAGGCGCCGTGCTTGCAGGCGCGGAGGCGATAGGCTGCTGTTTCGCCATTATTAAGGCCCAAAAGCGGGACGAAAACACACACAGGGCCAAACAGGAGCCGCACACCCAACCACTACGCCCACAGCAGCCGCTCAGAGGCCGCCAGCCGTTTTTTCACCCCAAAAAACGGAGGTGAGAAAGGCGGCGGGAAAGTGGCCGGTTCTACTCTTCACTTCAAAATGGCAGGTTCTGAGGGCACTTTGGAAAATATCATTCATCATTCATCTTGCGGCCTTGAGGTACGCTTTTGGAAAGGGCGACTGCTCTACCTTTGGATGCTGCTTTAGAGAATTCTATGGGAAATATAGTGGATTGTGTTTATTCGCACCCCATTTTGAAGTTGTATTCATGAAACCGCCCAGTCGCAAGTCGTTGAAGCGCAGTGCTCCGCACATCCGCCCAGTAGGGCATTTAACCCTGCCTCGTCCTCGGTTGCTTTACTTGGATAATGGCATGCCGCTGTATGTGCTCCACTTTCCAGAGCAGGAGATCTTGAAGGTAGAGGTGGTGTATCGAGCGGGTAGGCCTCAAGAAGCCAAGCCGCTGGTAGCGCGGGCCACTTCGCGCTTAGTTCGCGAGGGTACGCAACAGCGGAGTGCTGCCGAGCTAGCCGAATATTTTGACTTCTACGGGGCGGGCTTGAGCATTCCGGTGAGCTTGGATTTTAGCGCCTATGCGCTTTTTGCGCTGCACCGCTACCGACATGAGCTGCTGCCCGTCTTTGCCGAGATGCTGCACGAACCGGCCTTTCCGGAGGAAGAGCTGGAGACGTTTAAGCGCAACAGCATTCAGGAGTTGCTTATCGAGATAGACAAGGCAGAGGTGCTCACATATCGGCACCTAACGGAAGCCATCTTCGGCGCCATGCACCCCTACGGCTACAACTCGAGCGCAACGGCTTATGAGGCGTTGCAGCGCGAAGACTTGGTACAGCATTTTGAGCGCTGGTTTACGCCCGCCAATGGCATGATCATCGCCAGCGGGTGCGTGGATGACGATGTGTTGCGGTTGCTCAACCGCAACTTTGGGCAGACGCCAGCCAGACCCGCCCCGCCGCAGCCCACTTGGACAGTGGAAGAGCATCCGCCGCAAATAGTACATTTGGCGCATCCAACAGCTCCGCAAACAGCCATTAAGGTAGGGCGGCGCATGTTCAACCGCCACCACCCGGACTTCAATGACTTTGTCGTGCTCAACACCATCTTAGGCGGATATTTTGGCTCGCGCCTAATGACTAACCTGCGCGAAAAACGAGGGCTTACCTACGGCGTCTACTCCACTATTGACGCGCTTGTGCTGGATGGTTATTTCTACATTGCTGCGGAAGTGCACGACCAACGGGCTGCGCTCGCTGTGCGCGAAATCTTTGCCGAAATGCGGCGCTTGCAGGAGGAGCCAGTCTCTGCGGCAGAGCTCGAAATGGTGCGCAATTACTTGTCTGGTATGCTCCTCAATGGTCTGGACGGGCCGTTAAACATCTCTGATGTAGTGCGCACTATGCTGGTGGAAAACTTGCCCTTTGAGTTTTTCGAGACTCAGGTGCAGGCCATCCAGAGCATTACCTCCGAAGCGTTGCAACAACTGGCCCAGCGCTATCTGCAGCCCGAAGCCTGTTGGGTAGTTACGGCGGGCAAGCACCCTGTTTCGCTTAAAAAGTGACAAAAAAAAAAAATGGCTTCTGCGCTTGGAGGCGTTTGCCATCCAATCAGGAAAACGTGTGTAGTTTTGCGCGCCCTTTTACCGATAAGGTGTTTTTCAGAAGCCTTTAAATTGCTAATACCTTGAGCCTTTTCAGATTTTTCAAACAAGAGCTGGCCGTTGATTTGGGGACGGCCAATACCCTGATCATGATGGATGGTCAGGTAGTAGTAGATGAGCCTTCCATCGTAGCCATTGACCGGCGTACGGGTCAGACCATTGCTGTGGGCCACCGGGCCATGCAGATGCACGAGAAAACCCACGAAAACATCAAGACGGTGCGCCCACTCAAGGACGGGGTAATTGCTGACTTTCAGGCTGCTGAGGCTATGATAGAAGGGATGATCCGCATGGTGGGGCGCCGCAATTCCTTCTTCAATCACCTTAAGATGGTCATCTGCATACCCAGCGGCATCACAGAGGTGGAAAAGCGCGCTGTATTCGACTCCGCCGACCACGTGGATAGCAAAGAGACCTACCTCATCTATGAGCCTATGGCAGCGGCTTTGGGCATTGGGTTGAATGTGGAGGAACCGGTGGGCAACATGGTCATTGATATTGGCGGCGGTACGACAGAAATTGCTGTCATTGCGCTTTCTGGTATCGTCTGCGACCAATCTATCCGCATCGCTGGGGATGAGATGACCAACGACATCATTGACTACATGAAGCGGGAGCACAACATCCTCATTGGCGAGCGCACGGCCGAGCAGATTAAGATCCACGCTGGCTCAGCGTTGGAGTCGTTGAAGAACCCACCAGAAGAGTTTGCCGTCAGTGGACGCGACCTGATGACGGGCATACCTAAGCAGATTCGGGTGAGCCATGTGGAAGTTGCGCGCGCCCTCAACGATAGCATCAGCAAGATTGAAGAAGCGGTGCTGCGCGCTTTGGAAGCCACTCCACCTGAATTGGCCTCCGACATTTACAAAACAGGTCTCTATCTGACGGGAGGCGGTGCGCTGTTGCGCGGCCTCGACCAAAGGCTACAACAGAAGACAAAACTGAAGGTGCACGTGGCCGAAGACCCTCTGCGCGCAGTAGTACGCGGCACGGGCCTTGCGCTGGAGCGCTCGGAGCACTACTCCTTCCTCATTGACCGCAAAAGCGTGTAAATGATTGAGCACCAAGACGATGGTTCTCTTTTTCTAAGCATGGCTGCACTTTTCCCTGTGGCCGCAAGTTTCTTGAGCGCCTATGTATTCCCTCATCCAGCTGTTTGTGCGGCATGGCGGCTTGATTACACTGGTGATTACCCAGGTAATCAGCTTCTACCTCATGACCTCGCAAAACAGCCCACAACAGGAGATCGCCCGCCTGAGCTGGAGTTGGTATTCCAACTGGGTGCTGGAATGGCGCAACCGGTGGGTGGACTATCTGTCATTGCGCGATGAAAACATCCGCCTGAAAATGGAGAATGCCCGCCTGCACACCCAACTGACCAACCTGCGCGCGGCAGATCTACCTCTGCGCGACACGGTACGCCGACAAGTGATAGCCGACAGCGTCGAAAGCCGAAAATTGGTACGGCCAGAGTACGTGCTAGTTAGTGGGCGGGTTATCAGTAACACCCTCAGCGGACGCAACAACTGGCTCATTATCAACCGCGGTGCTAAGGACGGCGTGCATCCTAACAGCGGGGTTATCTCTCGCTCAGGGGTAGTCGGCGTCATCAGGGAAGTATCTGACCACTTCTCGCTGGCCATGTCGGTGCTGCACCCGCAAACGAAAATCTCCGCTGTAGTGAAGGGCTATCCTTACTACGGCTCCCTGTATTGGGACGAACAAGACCCGCGCTACCTGACGCTGTCCGACATTCCCTATCACCTGCCCATCAAAAGAGGCGATACCGTCCAGGTGAGCAATTATTCCTTGCTTTTCCCAGAAGGGCACCCCGCTGGTATTGTGGACACTGCACACAGGGTCCACGGCAGCGGCTTCCTGTACATACGGGTAAGGCCCACCCAGCCACCCGCCAATGTGCGCGAGGTGTACATCGTAACCAATCGCTATGCCGATGAGCTGCAGCAGTTGATGGAGGCTGCTCAACAGACACAATGAAGGGCATTTCGTTCTTCCCTCACCTTTGGCGATTCCTGTCGCTATTGGCAGTGCAGACACTGGTCCTATCGGGCATTTCCTATAATACCGACGGCTACGTGAGCCTGCTCATCTATCCGCTCTTCATCTTACTATTGCCCATCCTTATACCTGTGCCACTAGCGGTTTTGGCGGGCTTTATTATAGGACTTTTGGTAGATATTTTTTCGGGCACGCTGGGACTACACGCCAGCGCAAGCGCCTTCTCCGGCTATGCACGCGCTATCATCTTAGACAGGTTTGCCCCCCAAGGCGGCTATACAGGCAAAGAACCCATCGCCTCGCCGGCCTACTTCGGCTGGCAGTGGTTTGTGAGTGTTTCGGCAATTTTCTTCGGCGTGCATCTACTTTGGTACTTCTCCATGGCGTATTTTACGCCCGCTTATTTCTTCAGCAAGGTCCTGCCTCAGGCGCTGTTGAGCTGGATTTCAACCCTGCCGGTAGTCATTGTACTGGTGCGACTTTTCTATCCTAGACAATAGGGAAATATGGTGGACAAATTCCGAGAGCGGCAACGCGCGATACAAATCGTCTTCCTGCTTAGCGCTGTAGTGCTGCTGCTGAAAGCGGCCCAGCTGCAGCTGTTCGACGACAACCTGAGCCGACGCGCCGATGCTACCACCATCCACCGCATGACCATTTACCCGTCTAGAGGCCTGATATTCGACCGCAACGACAGCCTGCTGGTGAACAACAACGCGGTGTACGACCTCATGGTAACGTACAACCAAATCAGCCCAAAAATGGACACCCTCAAGCTATGCCGACTACTGGGCATCACGCGCGAGGATTTCGAGGCAGCCCTAAAAAAAGACTGGAAGAGCGGAAAGTTCTCTCGCTCCGTACCCTTCGTTTTTCTGAAGAAAATATCCAGCACCACCTACGCCAAGCTGCAGGAGTGCCTATACGAATTCCCGGGCTTCTTCGTGCAAGTGCGCAACATCCGCGACTATCCCTATCACGCTGGCGCACACGTGCTGGGCTACATCAACGAGGTAGATCAGCGCGATATCGAGCGCAGCAACGGCATCTACGCCCCAGGAGATTACATAGGCGCCACAGGCGTAGAGGCCCAATACGAAGAGCGGCTCCGAGGGCGAAAGGGCTTCTCCTTCCTGCTCAAAGATAACCTGGGCCGCATCGTCGGGCGTTATGCCGACGGCAAAGCCGATACTACACCCATCGGCGGCGATGACCTGATACTCTCCATTGATGGCCGCTTGCAGCAATACGGCGAAATGCTGATGGCTAATAAATCGGGCAGTATCGTCGCCATCGAACCTTCAACAGGCGAAATACTCGCCATGATCAGCGCCCCTACCTATGACCCCAACGACTTAGTCATGACCAACGACCGCGGCCCCGTCTTCCGCCGCCTGCACAGCGACCCTCTCAAGCCGTTCTTCGACCGCACGGTCATGGCCAAATATCCGCCAGGCTCTATCTTCAAGACCGTCGTCTCACTCATCGGCATGCAAGAAGGCACACTCAACCCCCATGCCGGCCAGGGCTGTGGCGGCGGTTACTTCTACGCCGGCCGCCTATACAAATGCCATGGCCACGGAGCCGTAACAAACGTCGTGGATGCCCTCGCCTACTCCTGCAATACCTACTACTTCAGCGAATTCCGCGACATCGTGGACAAATACGGCTTCAACAACCCCCACCAAGGCCTCGACAAGTTCTACGAGTACTGTAAAGAGATGGGCCTCAGCCGCCGATTGGGCGTAGATTATCCCAACGAAAGCCCCGGCAACATTCCCCATTCGAAGTACTACGACCGCATCTATCCCAAACGCTTAGGCGGCTGGCGCTCACCCACCATTATGTCGCTCGGCATCGGGCAAGGAGAAATCCAGATGACCACCTTGCAAATGGCCAACCTCGCCGCCTGCATCGCCAACCGCGGCTACTGGTACCCGCCCCACTTGGCCAAAGGCTTCAAAAGCGGCGGCGACATCCCAGAATACTACCGAAAACCCAATCGAGTCAGCATCTCGCCCAAGTATTTCGAACTGGTAGTAGAGGGTATGGCCCAATGCGTCAACCGCGGCACAGCGCGCTCCTGCGCCATCCCAGGCATCCAAGTATGTGGCAAGACGGGCACCAGCCAAAACCCCCACGGCGACGACCACTCCGTCTTCTTCGCCTTCGCACCCAAAGACAACCCCAAAATCGCCATCGCCGTCTATGTGGAAAATGCCGGCTGGGGCGCCTCTTACGCCGCACCTATCGCCAGCCTAATGATTGAGAAATACCTCAACGACACCATCGCCGACAGCCGAAAATACCTCGAAGAGCGCATGCTGAATGCCAATCTCGTCGAGAAATACCTGCAAAACCGCCGCCAAGCAGCCCTCAAACCACAGACCCGCCCCACAGCGCCAGCACTACCCTCCCCCAACGTGCCCACAGACGAGCCACCCGGCCAAACGCCCGCCACCACATCAGCCCAAGACGACCGCAGACGGCGATAAATAAAAGAGATGAACTCCCCAGCAAATCATTGTCGGCTTGACTATGGGTAGTTAAAGGCGGTGCAAAAAACAGAACGCTCCGTTTCCGCCAGCCACCCCTCCCACCGCCGTTTTTTGGGTGAATTGCAAAGGGTACATTTTCCAAAGTGTCCGCAACACCGCCATCGCCTTTCTCACCTCCGTTTTTTGGGGTGAAAAAACGGCTGCCGGCTTCGGAGCAGCTGCCGTGGGCGTAGTAGCTGAGCGCACGGCTCCTGCTGGGCCCCGAGCGTGTTTCCGTCCCGCTTTCGGGCCTTAATAATGGCGAAACAGCAGCCTACCGCCTCCGCGCCTGCAAGCACGGCGCCTCTGTGGTGCTGCTCGCGCCGTTATTAAGCCCCCAGGGCGAGACGGGCACATACTAAGCCCAAGCCGGAGCTCCGCGGGTGCAGATGCGCCAAAAAGCCAGGCCGAAGCGCCGAGGCCGTTTTTCCCCAAAAAACGGCCTCGGTAAGGGCGGTACAGATGGCGGCAGACACAGCGCGAGTGGTTTGGGAAACAGCCCTCGCAGGAAAATGTGTACCCTTTCAAACGGGCGAAAAAAACGTTGCCGGCCGTTTTTTCACCGGAAAGCGGCGGTTTTCGAGGGGAATGCGCACCTTTCGGGCCTCTTCTCAAGTGCGGAAAAAACAGACGTATGGAGCAGCCTGGATATCGGCTCGACGCCATCTACCTCTATCCGGTCAAGTCGCTGGGCGCCATAGCGCTCTCAGAAGCGCGGCTCGAGCGGCGTGGCCTGCAGCACGACCGCCGCTGGATGCTGGTGGACGACGAGGGGCTATTCATCAGCCAGCGGGAGCATCCGGCCTTAGCTCGCTTGGGCACGGCCATAGAGCGAGAGCACCTCATCATCTTTGAAAAGCAGCGGCCAGCACATCGCCTCGCGCTACCGCTGACACCAGCGGCAGAGGCCATGCCGCAGCAGATGGTGCAGGTGTGGGGCGACCGCTGCCGGGCCTGCGTGTATGGGCCTGAGGTAAACGATTGGTTCTGCGAGTTTTTGGGCAGGCGAGTACGCCTTGTGTTCATGCCCAACAGTACGCTGCGGCGAGCCGATGGGCGATACGCACCAGCCCATACGCCGGTGAGTTTTGCCGACGGTTTTCCCTACCTGATTATCGGGCAGGCTTCGCTAGATGACCTCAACCAGCGCCTAAGGTAACCCGTGCCCATGAGCCGCTTTCGGCCCAACTTTGTGTTCAGCGGCGGGCAGCCCTACGAAGAAGATGAGTGGGAGCATTTCGCCATTGGCGATGCGCAGTTTCGGGCAGTGAAGGCGTGCGCACGGTGTGTGGTGATAACTATAGACCAGGAGACAGGCGTACGCGGAGCAGAACCCTTGCGGACGTTGGCGGAGTATCGGCAGCGGGGGAAACGCATTCTCTTTGGACAAAACGCCCTTTGGACGGGTACGCACAGCGACATTGTCCGCGTTGGCATGCGCCTGACTAAAGGGTGTTAATGGCAAGGCAAATACTGGGTGTTTTCGTATCTATGCGCAAACTCTGCAAGACATGGCACGTCATCGCTTTTTTGGCAAATCATTAGCCGATGGGGAGGCCCACGAACGTGCGCATCGCCTTTGGTCGCGGCGCGATTTTCTGGCCACTATGGGCATGCTGGGCGCAGGCAGCTGCCTGCTGGGCGGCCTTCCAGTACGAGCACTGTGGCCTTCGCCCTTGGCTGCCCATCCCATGTGGAACGATAACGACCGCGTGCTCGTCCTCATCCGCTTGGACGGCGGCAACGACGGGCTAAATACCGTCATCGAGCGCGGAAACCCGCATTATTATGACCTAAGACCTACGCTGGCCATCAAAGAGTCTGAAATGTGGCACCTCAGCCCAGCGTACGGCATGCCGCTGGAAACCACTAGCCTGCAGCCGCTGTGGGCCGAGGGCAAGATGAAGGTCATCTTCAACGTGGGTTATCCGCAGCCCAACCTGAGCCATTTCCGCTCTTCAGATATCATCTATTCGGCTAGCGACGCCGACGAGGTAGTCGAGACGGGTTGGATAGGCCGATTTTTGGACAATGAATACGCAGCCTTCTTGGAAACGCCCTCATCAGTGCCGCCGGCACTGCAAATTGGCGTGCAATCCAACCTCCTCTTTAAGGCCGAAGAAGCCAACATGGCCTTAGTGGTCAGCAGCCCCCAAGAATTCTACCAGATTGCACAAACGGGGCAGCTGTACCCTACTGATAACCTCAGCAGCTCGATGCGCGATAGGGAACTGGCCTTCCTGCGTCAGACCGCTAACGCGGCTTTCCGATACTCAGAAACTATCCGCAAAGCCTTTTACGCCGGCAAAAACGACGTGGACTACCCGGCGCCAAGCACCAACCTGCTCTCAGCGCCGCTGTCCATCATCGCGCGAGTGCTCAAGGGCAATATGGGCACGCGTATTTTCCTGGTGGATATTGCCGACTTCGACACGCACGTGCTGCAGCGAGCCAACCACCTGAACCTGCTTTGGCAGCTGTCCACGGCCGTGCGCGCCTTCTACGACGACTTGGCCCACGGCAACTCGGGCTGGGACAAAAAGGTGCTCACCATGACCTTCTCGGAGTTTGGGCGCACCATCTTCGAGAACGGCTCGCGCGGCACCGACCACGGCGCCGGCACGCACACACTCCTGTTCGGGGGCGACATCGGCAGCGGCTTTGTGGGCGAATACCAGGACCTGAGCAACCCAGACCCTATCCTAGACCCACCGCACAGCGTGGACTTTCGCGATGTGTACGCTACAGTGCTCCAACAGTGGTTGGGCAACTCACCCGAGCTGGTCAACTACGTGCTGCGGCGCCAAAGCACGCCGCTGCAAGGCCTAGTGCCGCCAGCCCCAATGGCCCAAGGCGACAACGGCCGGGCCGCATTGCTCGGCCACAACCCTCACCCCTCGCAGCCCAATGCTTACGTCATCAAGTTTGCCCTCACGCAAGGCAGCGCAGTACGCCTGCAGGTGCTCGACGCCGCAGGCCACGTGCTGCGTACGCTGGTGAGCGAGTACAAAGCCCCCGGCAGTTATTCCGTTACCTTTGCGCCAGCTCAATGGTACTTGCCCGCAGGGCGCTATCGCTACCGCCTCATGGCCAATGGGCAAGTGTTTGAGCGCAGCCTTACCGTGCCTTGAACCATGCTTTCACCTCGAGAACGCATCCTCGACGCTTTCCAGCGCCACTATGGGTGCCCGCCGCAGCTGGTAGTGCGCTCGCCGGGCCGCATCAACCTGCTGGGCGAACACACCGACTACAACGGCGGCCCCGTGCTGCCCGCAGCCATTGACAGGGCCGTATGGCTAGCCGCCGCTCTGCGCTACGACCGACGCTGCCGACTGTGGGCCTGCGACTACGAGCAGGGCCTCACCATAGAAACCATGCCCCCGGTTCCGATGCCCGAACCCTCGTGGGCCAACTATGTGTTGGGCGTCCTGACTGTCCTGGGTTGGTCCGGCGGTATAGACATCGCCTTCGGCGGCGATTTGCCCATCGGAGCAGGCGTCTCTTCGTCGGCTGCCGTGGAAAACGCCACTGCTGTAGCGGTCAATGCGCTCCTTCAGCTGGGCTTGACGCCCGAAATGCTGGCCTTTGTCAGCCAGAAAGCCGAGCAGGACTTTGTGGGTGTCCCCTGCGGCATCATGGATATGTTTGCCGGCATTATGGGCCGAAAGGACGCTTTCCTCTGGCTTGATTGTCGCACATTGACCTGGGAACCGCTGCCCTTCCAGTCAGCAGAGTGGGTGTTTGTATTGTGCCATTCAGGCGTTGAGCGGCGTCTGGCAGCCTCGGCGTATGGCGTGCGGCGCCGCGAATGCGCCGAAGGGTTGGCCCTCTTGCAGCGGGTAGCACCTGAGCTGAAAGCCTTGGCAGAAGCCTCGCCCACGCTATTGGAAGCAGTCCAGGATACTTTGCCTCCGGCCATCTGGCGGCGCTGCCGCTATGTGGTGGGCGAGGTGGGCCGAGTGGCTGCCGCTACAGAGGCACTACGCCGCCAAGACATGGCCACCTTGGGCGCGCTCATGGTACGCACCCACGAGGGCCTGCGCGATGACTTTGAGGTCAGCTGCGCCGAGCTGGACTTTTTGGCCCAGCAGGCATGGCACCACGAGGCCTGCGCCGGCGCCCGGCTCATGGGCGCGGGCTTCGGCGGCTGTACGCTCAACCTGGTGCGGCAAGACGCTGCTGAGGACTTCTGCGCCCAAATGGAAGCCGCCTATCGGGTCGCATTCGGCCGCCACTTACTGCAGTGGACAGTGAAACCAGCCGACGGCGCTACCTATGAATGGCTGAAATGAAGAACTAAGTGGAGAAAGACTTTTCAAAATCTCTGATAAACGTTATGCCCGCTCTTTGCAAAGGGTACCATTTTCCACAGCGTGCTATTTTGAAGTGATGAATGATGAATGATGAATGATATTTTCCAAAGTGCCCTCAGAACCTGCCATTTTGAAGTGAAGAGTAGAACCGGCCACTTTCCCGCCGCCTTTCTCACCTCCGTTTTTTGGGGTGAAAAAACGGCTGGCGGCCTCTGAGCGGCTGCTGTGGGCGTAGTGGTTGGGTGTGCGGCTCCTGTTTGGCCCTGTGTGTGTTTTCGTCCCGCTTTTGGGCCTTAATAATGGCGAAACAGCAGCCTCTCGCCTCCGCGCATGCAAGCACGGCGACCCTGCGGTGCCACTAACGCCGTTATTAAGACCCCAGGGCGAGACGGGCACATGCTCAAGCCCAAGCCAGAGATCCGCAGGTGCCGGTGCGCCAAAAAGCCAAGCCAAAGCCCTGGAGCCGTTTTTCCCAAAAAAACGGCCTCGGTGAGGGAGATGTAGGCGGCGGCAAACACAGCGCGGGTGGTTTGGGAAACAGCCCTCACCGGAAAATGTGTACCCTTTCAAAACCCGCTCTAAAAGAAGAATGCCGATGAAGGTTCGTGTTGTATAGCTCACGAGGTGGATTTCTCAGTGTCAGATGCAAAACGGGCGTTGGGGAAGATGTGCCCAATGCGCATCTTCAAAGAGACATTCATCATTTCACCCACCTTCCTTTCCACATGCATCGGAGAACGAAAAGGGAAGCGAGACCTACAGTTGCGACATAGACGAGGTGAGCAGCGGCGGCGGGCCAGAAATAGCGCAGGAGGGCCTTTTGTCGGAAAAAAGCTGTCACATGGCGCAGGAGGGCGTAGTCGGCTGCGACCTTGGCAGTGCACTGGAAGAGGGCAACCCAGCCCAGGAGTGGGCATACGAGGGCAAGGGCAGCATTGACCAAGATGGTGAGGCAAAGCGCCAGGGAAAGGGCGAGACTAAACTGCAGGCGCCTGTTGGGCCATTGGGTGTTTTTGGTGCCCCAACGGAGGCGCTGCCAGAAGAAGTCGCGCGCGGTAGGGCAAGGCTGGGTATGCACGGCGGCATCGGCGTTTTTCAAGAAAAGCACCCGGCGCACGGGCAGCTTGGCCAGCAGAAACATGTCATCGCCGGAGGCGCGGTGTTCGCTGCCGGCAAATGCGCCTACGGCCTCAAAGGTGGCCTTAGGATAGCAGAGGTTGGCGCCGTTACCAGCGGCAAACCAGCCGCGGGCCAGGGCTGCGGCGGTGATGGCCATGGTGGCGCCCACATCGAGGGCTTGAAAGGCCGCCCACGCACCCGCACGCGCCTCGAGGAGCACCGGGGCGGCGATGGCGCCGGGGCGGTGGGTCTCGTAGGCCCATGCCAACAGGCGGAGCCATTGGGGCGGTGCGATGCAGTCGGCGTCAGTAGTAACGATGAGCTCGCCTGTGGCGTGAGCGATGCCGTACTGAAGGGCGCTTTTCTTGCCGGGTGGCGCTGGCGGGTTGGCTTCGCTCAGGCGCAGCAGTTGCAAGGTACCGGGCATTTTGGCAGCCAGGCGGGCCACGCGCACTGCGGTGTCGTCTTCGGAGTAGTCATCTACGACGATGACCTCCCGGAGCGCCACAGGGTAGTAGGTTCGCAATATGGATTGAAGACAGGACTCGATGTAGGCGGCTTCATTGCGGGCAGCAATCACCACGGAAATACGCACTGAGGGATGAAAGGCAGGTGGTGCCGACAGTGTGGGAAGCGCGCGCCATACGCGAAGTACGCCAAAGAGCAAGGCAGCATAACCGAGGGCCAGAGCAGCGCACACCAAGGCATAGGCCGCGAGAAACGTCGGCATTGGGCATCAGAAAAGCTCGCGCACATTGGTACTCAGGCCAAAGTGGACAATGCCGCCGGCGATGTGGTAGGAGGCATAGCCGAAGTCTACCCGAAAGCGGCTGACGCGGAAGCCCACGCCCGCCGAGAAGCCAGCCAAGCTGCGGAAGTTGCGCACAGTGAGCTCGCGGCGGCGCAGGTGGTTGTAGCCAAGTCGAATGCGGAAGGACTCGGTGGGGCCAAGTAAGAACTCTCCATTAAAGATGAGGTGCCGGAAGAAGTTGTCTATGGTGGGATTGCCCTCGGCAGGCTCTCCGCCGCCCGAGAAGCCGGAAGGAGTGGTGGGGCGCAGGTTGGGGTCGTCGTAGCGGATATCCCACTGGTGCAGGTGGTGGGCGATGACGCTAAGGCGGAAGGGCAAATACCTCAGGCGCTTGCTGAAGGCGACCTGTAGGTCGAAGGGCAGGTCTTCGCGCAAATTTTCGTATCGAGCCAGTTGGGTGCCAGCGTTGCGCACTACCGCCGCAGCGGAGAACAGGCGGGCTGTGTCTTCGTAGAGCACGCCTACGTCAGTGCTCAGGGCAGAGGCTTGATAAATATCTAAAGATGAAAGAGCAAAGCGGACATTAAGCCCCAGCGACCACTTGGGGCTGAGCGGGCGGGCCGCTCCGAAGGTGAAGGCCGTCTCGGCTGCGCGCACTTGGCCCTGGATGTTGCCAAACTCATCGGCCATAGGAATATCGCCGTAGCCTATGTGTTGGATGGAGGCGTGGAAGGTAGCGTCCAAAGGCCGCACGTAGTGCGCGTAGGCAGCATAGCTGTGTTGTACGCCAGCCAAGAAAAAGTTGTGTTGCAGCGTCAGGTGCCCGCTCATAGCGGGGTTAAGGGCAGCTGGGTTGAAGGCGGCGAGGGCAGCGTCGTCGTCGCGCACCGTCAAGAGCACTCCGCCCAGAGCGGTGGCACGGGCCGAGGGCGAGAGGTTCAAGAATTTAAAGACGTGTTTGCCACCGGTTACTTGAGCAAAGGTCGCAGGGGCCAAGGCACAACAAGCGAGCAAGAGTAAGGCCGCACGTTGAGCAAGGCGCTGGCTCAATACAGAGCAAAGCGGTACAGATGAGTTCAACATAAGCATGGAAAGAGAAGCTGAGTGGAACGAGGCCAAGCACTATCGCTGGGTAGAGGCAGAGTCGCGGTGCCAGATGGTGCGACACCGGCCTTTTTGGCACCACATGATGCGTTCGAGTTGCCCGTTGGGGTCGTATAATCGCAGAGTATCGTGCTCGTTGTCGCCTTCGAGGTAGGAGCCTTGGGCCTTGAGGTTGCCATTTTCATACCATTCGGTGAAGGGGCCGTTCTCCTCGTTATTGCGCAGGGTTACTTTCTCGCGCAATACGCCGTTGGGGTACCACCGCGTACTGATGCCCTGCAGCACGCCGCGCACGAAGGTCTGTTCCAGGTGTTTCTTGCCATCTTCGTAGTAGAGGACTACCGGGCCATGGTGCAGGCCGTGGTCGTAGTTTTCCACCTGTTCGGGCTGGCCATTGGGGTAATAGAGCGTGCGCACGCCGTGCAGGGTATCGTTGAGGTAATGGGCCTCTTCGCGCAGGCGCCCCTGGGCATCGAAGCGCTGGTAAAGCCCATGTCGAGCAAAGTCTCTTTTTCGACGCTCGAAGCGCTCTATCTCGCCGTACTCGTTGCGCACTTCTACAGTTTCGACGTTACCTGTGCAGGCACAAAAAACACTTGCGAAGAAAAGCGACAACCACAGACGCATAAGCCTTTGCGGGTTAGGTTTTGTCCATTACTGGAGACTACTCAAGGCAAAGGTCGGTTGCCTTGGGCTTTGTGTATGCTTTCTTCTCAGAAGCGCCCTTCAAAAAAGGCCTGTACGTCGGCGGCAGACTCCTCACCGTTTTCTTCTTGAGGCCAGTGGCCAGTATTTCGGTAGATGCGCAGCAGGGCCTTTCGGATGCGCCGGTGAAACTCATAGGCGTGTTCTGGGGAAAGGATGGCGTCTTCGGCGCCCCACATGATGAGGGTGGGCACATTGATGTTCTCTACAACATCGGCCGGTGGGCGGTTTTCGCCAGTAGTGGCGCGGTCGGTAAGGGCTTTCCGATTGCCTGCGCGGCGCAGCAGGTCGTGATGGCGGCGCACCAAGGCCGGCGTAACGCGGCTATCGTCGGCGTACACGTCCTCCAGGAAAGCGCGCACAGCCCAGCGCGGAGTGATACGCCACAGGATGCGGTTGAGCACAGGCGTCTTGGCTATCCATTGCACCCAAGAGCTGCTCTTGGCCTCGAAACCCGGAGCGTTACTCAGCACGAGTTTGCGCAATCGCTGTGGACGTTGTGAGGCATATGTCCAGGCAATCTGGGCGCCCAAGCCGTTGCCTACCAGATGAAAGCGCCGCAGCTGCAGCGATTGGGCGAAGCGCTCCAAGAAGTCGGCGTACATAAAAGCACTATAGCTGCGCTGCGGATGCGGCCCCGTCAGGCCAAAACCAGGTAGGTCGAGGCTGATGACCTGATAGTTTTTGGAGAGCGCTTCCGTCCAGGTTACCCAGGTATGCAGGCTGCTGTTAGCATCGTGGAGCAAGATGACAGGCTCTCCGCGCCCACTGATGCGGTAATGGACGATCATGCCGTCCAGTTCCATAAAGTGCGAGTCGGGAAAGGCGTAGCGCGAGGCCAACCGATGAGGGGGTAAATCGCCGTACCAATTGAAAAACACCCACACTAAAGCACTAATGAGCAGCGTCCAGCGCAGCCCCTTAAGGAGGGAAAGACCGGACAAATGAGTGGCTATAGCGGCCCAAAGAGTGGCGAGTAAGCGTAGCAGTCTCTCCATAGGCATTTATCGGGAAAAGCGCATGCCCAGTACCACTCCAGCGGCCAATACAAAGCCTCCTAAGGCCCCTATGCCAAAGCGCATAAGGATAGGGCCAAGCGGCTGCACGGGGTTTTCCAGCACTTTGTCGAGTTCTTTCAGTTGCTCGCGCAGTTGGTTGGCTGATTGGGGATCTCCTACCCCTTTGTCCAGCAATGCGGCAATGCCCTCTCGCTGCGCAAGTAGTTCGAGGCGCACCAGCTCCGGGTCGGCCAAGTGCAAACCGTAATAGAAAAGCCAATAAGCCAAATTGATGAGGATAAACACCGCAAAAGGTGTGCGCACTAAGTCGCGAAACTCCCGCTCTGCACCATGTAAGGCGCAATCCATCCGGGCCGCACGCCACATAAAGACCAAGTAAAAGACCAACGAGGCCCATTGCAACCCAGGGTGCATGAATGCCTCCCGGCTAATACCGTACACCAAGGCAAAGTACAGTACAACCGTCAGGCCGCCCAACACGCCGTTTTGGAGGATGTGGTTTTTCATTTACAAAGTGTTCGTCTTGAAGCCGGTGTGGCGGGCAAAGGTAAGTCGGCAAGAATGAACCGCCAGAGACGAAATGGAGCTGTCTACGCTTAGGAGACGTCAAAGGGCCGATATTAAGGTACCTCTATGGTAGTCAGTATCTTCTGGATGATGTCTTCGTGCTGAATGTTGTTGGCTTCGGCCTCGTAGGTCAGGCCGATACGGTGACGCAAGGCGTCGTAGGCGATGGCGCGCACGTCTTCGGGCACCACGTAGGCACGGCGGCGCAGGAAAGCCAGCGCCCGAGCCGCCTGAGCCAAAGCAATACTAGCCCGCGGAGAAGCGCCGTAAGCAATGAGCATCTTTAGGCCCTTTAGGTTATAGTCTTCAGGACGCCGTGTTGCCGCCACAATGTCGAGGACATAATCCTCAATTTTCTCGTCCATATAGATCCTGGGCAACACCTCGCACGCGCTGAGCAATACCGTACGGGACACTACCGGTTGAATGCGCGGCCATTCTTGACCCATGTTGAGGCGCATGATGCGGCGCTCCTCTTCTTTTTTGGGGTAATCAACCTTCACCTTAAGCAAAAAACGGTCTATCTGGGCTTCTGGCAGTGGATAAGTACCCTCCTGCTCGATGGGGTTTTGCGTAGCCAGCACCAAGAATGGTTCCTCCAAAACAAAGGTTTCGTTGCCGATAGTTACCTGGCGCTCCTGCATGGCCTCTAGCAGCGCACTTTGCACTTTGGCCGGTGCGCGGTTGATCTCGTCGGCCAGTACGAAGTTGGCGAAGATAGGCCCCTTGCGCACCGTAAACTCCGCCCGCGCTGGGTTGTAGATTTGAGTACCCACGATGTCGGCAGGCAACAAGTCAGGAGTGAACTGGATGCGGTTGAAGCGGGCATCTACTGCTTGGGCTAACGTCTTGATGGCTAATGTCTTGGCTAGGCCGGGCATTCCCTCTAACAAGATGTGCCCGCGCGCCAACAGCCCAATGAGCAAGCGCTCTATCATGTCTCGTTGGGCGACGATGACCTTGCCCGTCTCGGCGTAGAGCCTATCCAAAAAAGCGCTCTCCTGCTGAACCTGCTGGCTGAGCGCCTCTATATCTACCGGTATGTGCATAGCGAAAAGTGGTGGCAGTGGTGTGGTCGGGCAAAGGTAAACGCCTCAAGGCACAGCCCAACCCGGCGCCTCTGTCCGAATAAGGGCCTTTTGCCCAGCTCCCATGATGAGACACAAAACCAAGCGGAGAAGTATCACACCAGCGCTCCCTGCTAAGCGCTCTGACTTTTTTTGAAAAAAAATCGCAATTCTAGGAACTTGCCGAAGTTAGTGTCCTGTTGAGCAAATTAAAGCATGTAATCAACCAATCCCTTTCATATGGAAAACGACAACTCTTCCCTCTTCTATCAGAGGCTTTTTGAGCAAGAGTTTGGGCCCTTGTCAGATGCCGTATTTGCTTACGCTTTCCGACTAACCCAAAACAAAATACGCGCGGAAGACCTTGTCCAGGAAACCTTCATGCGCGCCTGGCGGTTCATCGAACGCTACCAGCCAGGCACCAATGCCAAGGCTTGGTTGTTCCGCATTTGCAAAAACCTGTTCATCAACACCACGCGCCAGGCATCTACCCGATTTGAAACAGAAAATTATGAAGACCACGCAAACCACTTTGAGAAAAGTAATCCCTTCATGGATGAATTGGATAGAGAAGCTATGAGCGAGGAAGTTATGGATGCCGTCAACAGGCTGCCTGCTCGCGCGCGACAGATAGTGTTGCTCGACTTGGAAGACTTCTCCTACCAAGAAATTGCAGACCTTATGGACATGCCTATTGGTACCGTCCGCTCCACTTTGCATCGCGCCCGCGCCAGACTGGGCAAAGAACTAGGCGAGTACGCTCGCAACCTCGGCTACGATATTGACGGCTCCCTGAATGCCGAAGAGGCGGATATTGTCCTTACAGACAAGGATGAGCACTAATAGCAAAATCGAAAGGGTTGACATACTGGCGTAGTCAGCCCTTTCGTGTGTTCTATCTATTATCACAAAACTGAAAACCTATCTCCGAACTAAAATTTCTTAACCAACCGATGCGTACCTCTCAAATCAAGCAGATTGATCGCTTTTCTATTGGAGGCTGTTTGTTGTTCTATTCGTAAATAGAAACAAACGACGATTAAGCTGCTTGGTGTGGGTAATGGCTCGGTAAAAACGCTAATGAATGTCATGAAAAACGCAAGGAAAATGCTGAAGGACGTCGCTGTTGAAGAGGCTTTCGCCTCTCCTAAGCTACCGAGTAGCTATCGCGCCGTGGATGACAATGCCTACACAGAGGAAAAACCGCAAGGACCAACTCTATTGGAAGAAAACGAAATAGACCCCGTGGTTTTGCGCTCCTTCCTACGCGACTACCTTCCCAGTCCGAAAGCGCCAGAGCGCCTAAAAGCGTGGATACGGGAAATACCCTATCGGGAGCCGAGGAAAAAGTGAAAACGGAAGTGCAAGATGCTCTTGCCCACCCTCTCTGAGCCAGCAGCTGCGGAGAGGGTGGTTCTTTTGGGGAGTGTATATAACGATTGCTGCGAGCGCGGCGACGCTACAATGCAGCTATGCCATTATTAAGACCCAAGGGCGGGAGGAGCTCGCGCCGAGCCTTGGCAAAGGTCGCCGGGCTACAAGTATGCGAATGGGCCAAACATGAGCTCGAGGGCCGTTTTTCTCCCAAAAAACAGTCACCGTAACGGGCCTTGATTTTTCATACAACCTCGAAATGGCTGTTAGTCAGCGCCTTTGGGTAGAACCCATACGCATAGCCCCATCTACACTGGCCTTGGCGTACTACCCACCAGCGCTGGCGCGGAGATCTTCCACTTCGGCGATGGTCTTGGGTACGGGTTTTCCTAGCAAGTGATAGCCCTGAGGCGTAATGAGCACATTGTCTTCGATGCGGATACCGCCGAAATGGCGGAAAGGGCGCAGGGCCTCGTAGCGGATGAAAGTCTCGTGTCGGCGGGCACGTCTCCATTGGTCTATGAGCTGCGGGATGAAATAGATACCCGGCTCTACCGTGAGGACAAAGCCCGGCTCCAGTTCGCGCGCCAAGCGCAGGTAAGCGGTGCCGAATTGGGCACTGCGTTGGACGCTTTCAGAGTAGCCCACGTAGTTTTCGCCGAGGTTTTCCATGTCGTGGACGTCTAAGCCCATCATGTGGCCCAAGCCATGGGGAAAGAAGAGGGCATGCGCCCCCTGAGCGACGGCCTCATCGGTATCGCCCTGCATCAGTCCGATGGCCTTGAGGCCTTCTGTGATGCGGCGGGCGGCGGCCAGGTGGATGTCTAAGTAACGGACGCCTGGGCGAAGGAGAGAGAGGGCGTGTGTTTGGGCATCGAGGACGATTTGGTAAATGTCTCGCTGCTTAGGGCTGAAGCGGGCGCTGACGGGGAAGGTTCGGGTGAGGTCTCCGGCATAGTGGAGGGCGGTTTCAGCGCCGAAGTCGCCGAGCACCATTTGGCCGGGCTGGAGGGTGTTTCCGTGGTGGTGGTTGTGCAATATTTGGCCGTTGACGGTCAGGATGGCGGGATAGGCCAGGTGTCCGCCTGTACTGACGGCCATGCCTTCGACCAAGCCGGCCAGCTCGGCTTCGGTTTGACCAGGGCGGGCTGCTTTCATAGCGGCTATGTGCATGTCGGCAGTGATGCTGACGGCGCGCTCGAGTTCGGCCACCTCTTCTTCGGACTTGCGGGAGCGCTGGGCCACTACAGCGCGGATGAGGGCCTCAGAAGCCATGGTCTTCTGGCGGCTGGGTGGGATGTTGAGCCATTCTCGAAGGGCCATGTGGTGCTCGGGGCGGTAGGGCGGCAGGAAGTGGATGGGCTGGCCGGTGCGGCGGGCCTTTTTGAGGAAGCCGGCCAAGCGGCGCAGGGGCATTATCTCCTGCACGCCGACGCGCTCGGCCAAAGTGCGCAAGCGCGGCTGTGGCCCCATCCAGACGATGTCCTCCATGGTGAGGTCATCGCTGAAGAGGAGGTCGCGGTCGTTGTCCACATCCACGAGGGCGATAAGATTGGGCAGATCAAGACCGAAATAGTAGAGAAAAGTGCTATCCTGACGGAAGTGATAGGGGTTAGCGGCATAGTTCATGCCTACTTCGCGATTTCCTAGGAAGAGGGCCAATCCGCGGCCTAAAGCCTGGCGAAGCTGGGCGCGGCGGTCTGAGTAGGTTTGAGCAGAGAACATGTGCAGAGCGCTTGTGTTATTCGATAAAAGAGAACATGATTACGGGCAAGTGGCAAATATCGCACAGCGCCTTGATGCGCTCAGCAGACAAATACTTAATGAGGAGTACAGGGCGAACAAGAGGAAGTAAAAATGTCTGCGCAACGCGCCGTTATCTAAGTGCGTATGCGGTAAAGAGTTCCTTTTTCAACCGTTTTCTTTTGAGGTAATACTCTTGCGCTTGTTTCAAGTCAGTACCTTTGTTCCGTGCTCTCACTGTGTTTTGCCTTAACTTCTTAATCATTTTTGACCATGAAATTTGGCTACTACTCGCTGTTGGCTGGGCTTCTGCTTTTCTCCCGAATAGCATTAGGGCAATGCCCGCCGCCAGGGTTTCCCGACGCAGGCAACACCTGCCCACAGGCGCCCATTCTGTGTGAGAACTTGGATGGTTACTGCAACACCATCAACAACAACAATACACCTCAGAGTTTTCCGGGCTGTCCGGGCTGGCAGTTGAACAACGACGAGTGGTTTGCCTTTTTTGCGGGCACTACGAGTATTAGCATCCAAGTAGTGCCGAGCAATTGCACGCAAGGGCCGAATATGGGTCTGCAAGCGGGCATTTACGCTGGTTGTGGGCCACCTTGGCAGCCGATGGCTCTACAATGTGCCTGTACGCAGAACCCTTTTACCTTGACGTCTAATAACTACGTAGTGGGGCAGGTCTATTATTTTGTGCTGGATGGCTGCGCAGGTAACGTATGCAACTATACCATCAACGTGCTCTCTGGCTCGACAGTGGGAGTACCGCCCAACGACCCAGGCCCTATCAGCGGCACCTCGCCGGTGTGCCAGGGCACCTCTACACCTTTCAACATAGCACCGGTAACAGCGGCCACCGTCTATACCTGGACGTTGACACCCGCCTCTGCGGGCACCATCAACGGACAAGGCTCTCGCAACATCACCATTAACTGGTCAAACGACTATAGTGGCCCGGTGGAATTATGCGTGCAGGTGTCGAACCTGTGCTACTCCAACCCGAACATTCAATGCTTTGAGGTGGACGTCATTCAGCGGCCTACAGCCCAGATTTCAGGCAGTGGCGTTATCTGCGCCAATAACCCTCAGCCAGTGGATTTGAGCGTCTCTTTCACCGGCGAAGGCCCCTGGGTATTTACTTACGCCATCAATGGCGCCAACCAAGCGCCTATCACTACCAGCGAAAACCCCTACATCATACAGGCGACACAGCCAGGCACCTACACGCTGGTCAGTGTGAGCACAGAAGTAGGCAACTGCACGGGCACCGTCTCTGGCTCCGCCACCATTACCGAAATAAACCTCAATGCCCAAGCCGTGCCGACCAATGAGGAGTGCGGCCAAGGCAATGGCTCCATCAACCTTAACTACGGCGGTGGCAACGCACCATACAATTTTGAGTGGTCAAACGGCGCTAACACGCAGAACCTGACCAACCTCTCGGCAGGCGAATATACTGTTACTATTACCGATGGCAATGGCTGCACGGTGGTGCGCACCGCCCAGGTAGAAGACCAGCAAATCAATATTACTATTAACGGCAGCACACAGCCCAATACCACATGTGTCGGAGGCAATGGCGCCATCAACACCAGCGTCAACCCAACGGGCACGTATACCTACCAATGGTCGAACGGAGAGACAACAATCAGTATCAGCAACCTCGAGCCGGGCACCTACACCGTTACCGTAACCACAGGTGTTACTTGCACGGCAACGGCAGAGTTCACCGTAGATGACCAACCTAATACGCCTAACCTCAGCGCTACAGCTACCAACACGACCTGCGACCTGCCTAACGGCAGTATCAACCTGAGCGTGAGCGGTGGTGTGTCGCCTTACACCTTTCAGTGGTCGAACGGCGCCAATACGGAAGACCTCAGCGGCATTATGGCCGGCAATTATGCGGTAACAGTTACAGGGGCCAATGGCTGCACAGAGACGCTCGAAGTGGCAGTGGAAAATAACAACCCGGATATTTTCATCAGCGGGCAAGTCATCTCCAACACTACCTGCATTGGCGGGAACGGCAGTATTAGCACATCAGTATCTCCAACAAACAACTACACTTACACCTGGTCAACAGGCGCCAATACGCCCAACATCAGCAATTTGGCTCCAGGCACTTACACCCTCACTGTAAGCGCCGGTGGCTCCTGCACAGAAACCGCAGAATTTGAGGTGCCCGATGAGCCGCTGGAGCCTAACGTAAACGCCACCACTACGCCCAGCACTTGCGAGCTGCCCAACGGCAGCATTAGCCTCAGCGTTTCGGGCGGACAAGGGCCATACACTTTCTCGTGGTCAACGGGTGCCAACACGCAAAACCTCAACAACATACCTGCCGGTGCCTATGCCGTAACTGTTACGGGCGCCAATGGCTGCTCGACAGTGGAAAATATAGACTTGGATAATGAAAACCCGCCCTTTAGTGTGAATGGCAATGTGCTGTCGAACACGACCTGCATCGGCGGCAACGGCAGTATATCGCTCTCTGTAACGCCGGCGGGCAACTATACCTACACGTGGTCCACAGGAGCCAATACGCCCAACATCAACGGCTTGGCGCCGGGCACCTATACCGTTACGGTAAGTGCTGGCGGGGCGTGCGTGGAAAGCGCCGAATTTGAAGTACCCGACGAGCCGAATACGCCTAACATTTCTGCCAACCCCATAGGCAGTACCTGTGAATTGCCCAATGGCAGTATTACCCTGGGTGTATCGGGCAGTACGCCACCTTACACTTATCTGTGGTCAACGGGCGCCAACACCCCAAACCTTACCAACATTCCCGCTGGCACTTACACGGTTACCGTTACGGGAGCCAATGGCTGCACTAGTGTGGAGGAAGTTTTTGTAGAAAATGACAATCCGCCCATAGACATTTTTGCCACCATTCAACCCAACACCCGTTGTGTGGGCGGCAATGGGAGCATTTCCATCAGCGTCAGCCCGTCTAATCCGGCCTATACTTATCAATGGTCAACAGGAGCCAATACGCCCAATATCGGCAATTTGCCCGGCGGCATTTACGAGGTAACGGTTAATGGCGGCGGCGCATGTGTGGAAGTGGCCTCTTTTGAAGTGCCCAATGAACCAATAGAGCCATTCCTCAACTTTTCGCAGACCAACGCCACCTGCGGTCTGAGCAATGGCAGTATTAGCGCCAGCGCCTCAGGAGGAGTTCCGCCGTATTCTTACGTGTGGTCGAGTGGTCATACTACACCAAATATCAATAATGTGCCGGCCGGGCTTTATCTCGTTACCGTAACGGGGGCCAATGGTTGCACAGCCACAGACGGCGTATTTCTGGAGAATGAAGACATACCTATTTCCATAGATGGTGATGTTACGGACAAAACATCTTGTGTTGTGAACAATGGCTCCATACGGCTTTTCTATTCGCCTAACAATGTAACATTCACATGGTCAAATGGCTCCAATCAGCCCATTCTGAATAGAGTTGTTCTAAAATAACGATATTTGCACAAAAATCCACCGAACACGATGTTAGACATCCACAGAGCCCTTCGCAATGAGTCCGTTTTGC
>FWPU01005519.1_pt1 | contig 27226 bp, 30 predicted proteins | sample 2228361 | NCBI WGS metagenome assembly FWPU01 (sample SAMEA103939777, study PRJEB20133) | metagenome
TCTCTGGTTTAAATTCTATTAAATATTCAATGGCTTTCTCTGAATTAAAACCAAAAGCAGCAAGTTCATCTTTCCTTAATTTTATTTTATCATTGCTTCTCTTTTTTGTCGGGGTTTTATCTTGAGGTAATTGTTCAAACTTTGGTTCGCTTTGTGGCATAAAGATGCAAAACGTTCTTTTAGCTTAAGTACTTTTATTTTTGTCAAAATTTATTTTTGTTAAAATTTAATTTACGGTATAAAAATCTTAAATATTCTTTTTATTTTTGACGCGATTCCTTTTCCCTGAATAGATAAGTTTTCTTGCCAATCGCTTTTTTCTGATTCTAAATCGGCGCCGCTTAAAACTAAACCGCAAACTGTTGATAATCCAGGATCTTCTTGGGGCGGAGAGAAACCTTTAGGTAGGCCTAATCTGCAAGCTAAACGAAATTCTTTTTTTGCCAATTCTTTAATTTTTGGCAACTTAGAGCCGCCGCCTGTTAGAACCACACCTGAAGGAAGTTTTTGTTTGGAAATTTTTTTTAATTCCTTATTGACCTCTCCAAAAATTTCCGAAACCCTCTCTTCAATAATCCTGGAAAGTTGTTTTAAGGAAACGGTTAATGTTTCTTCCTCTGTTAGCTTAATTTTTTCTTTTTTATCGCTCCCCGAAAAAAGCAAAGTGCCCAATTCCAGCTTTATTTTTTCAGCAATATCAATATCGGTCTTTAGAAAAATAGCGATATCATTGGTAATATGGTTAGAACCAATTGGAAAAATGTTGAGATGTATCAAATTACCTTCTTCAAAAACGGCCAATCCTGTTGTTCCCGCCCCAATATCTAAAAGAGCTACTCCTAATTCTTTTTCTCTGGAAGAAAGAACCGCCCGAGAACTAGCTAGCGGAGAAAAAATTAAATCGTTAATCTGAAGGTTGGAATTCAAAACTGATTGGGTTAAATTTTTTAAATAAGGAGCGAATCCACCCAAAACTAAAACTTCAGCTTCCAATCTCACTCCTTGCAGTCCCACTGCTTCTTTTATACCCTTCTCGCCGTCCACGATAAATTCTTTGGGAAAAACTTCTAAAATTTGTCTATTGGAAGGAAGAAAAAATGTCTGAGCGGCTTGCAATACTCTTTCAATATCTCCGCTGGAAATTTTTTGATCAGCCCGGGAAACTGAAACAATGCCGCGAGATACAGTAGAAAAAATATGACTGCCGCCAACATTAATATAAACCGAATCAATTCTCTTTTTTGTCTCTTGTTGAAGCAGTTTTATAATATTCCGAATAACACCGGCTGTCTCCCCGGGATTTATGACTATTCCTTTTCTAATACCTAAAGATGGTTGTTCGGTTTGAGCTAAAATTTCAAGGTCTCCTCCTTTGGGTGGAATAATGGCGGTTAACCCTTTTATTGTTGCTGAACCAATATCCAAGCCAGTAATTATAGATGGTTTGGCCATATATAAGTTGTTTTAAGATAGTTAATAATAAGGATAAATAATTACGAATGAAAACACAGAACAAAAGAATAAAATTATCTAAGACCATACCCTATTATCTTTTTAATTCTTCTGGAACATATTAAACCAACATTGCAAGGTAATATTCTTCTTTCTTGCGCATTTTCTCACCTTCGGCCTGGTTCTTTTCGTGGTCATACCCCAAAAGATGCAAAATTCCATGAATTAAAACCCTCGCCAGTTCTTTTTTAAAGGTGGTGTTAAATCTTTGGCTATTTTTTTTAACTTCTCTAAGGCAGATAACAATTTCTCCAAACCCTTCAAACTTTTGAAAAGAAGCTGTTTTAAATTTTTCCAGCAAAACTTTTGACTGAGGAAAAGCCAAAACATCTGTCACTCGATTTTTTTTGCGATATTTTTTATTCAAAGCCCTTATTCTTACTTGTCCCACCAAAGCAATTGATAAACTTGTTTTTTCTTTATTCTCTCTCCGTAAAACTTCCTTGGCAATATTCTTTAAAAAACCTTCATCAAGTTGATGAGTTGTCAGATTATTGATTTCAATCATTTTTACTCAATAAATCTTTGACAATTTTTGAAACTACAGTACCGTCAGCTTTTCCTCTTATTTCTGACATTAATTCTGCCATTACTTTTCCCATATCTTTTTGTTCTTTTGCGCCAATTTTTTCAATAATTTCTTGGGCTAATTTTTTAATTTCCTGTTCAGATAATTGTTCGGGTAAATATCTTTCTAAAATTTCCAGTTCAGTTTTCTCTTTTCTAATTAAATCATCTCTTTTTCCTTTCTCAAATTCCAAAATTGCCTCTTTCCTTTTTTTAACTTCCGAGTAAATAACATCTATAACTTCTTTGTCTGCTAATTGACTTTCTTTTTCTAATTCTTTCTCGTTCAACTCGGGTTCTTGTTTGATTTTTTTATATCTTTTTTCTTTTTCTTTATTCAAAATGGCTGCGTTCAACATTCTTAAAACCGAAGCCATCAATCCTTTTTTTTCTTTTACAGCGGTTTTCAAATCAATTTGAATTTTCTCTTTTAATGTCATAATTCTTTTATTTCTCCTAATTTCTTTAATCTTTCGTATTCTTTCTTTAGTTCCTCTCTCCTTAAAGCCGCTCTTTTTTTTAGCTGCTCAGACTTTTTTCGTTCTCTGAATCTAATTTTTCTGGCTCGGGTCAGTAAGCCGCTTTGCTGAATTCTTTTTTGAAAACGACGCACCAAACTCTGCGATGTTTCTCTTTCTATTTTTTTTACTTCTAATGCCATAATTGTGATATGGAGCGAATTCATGCTTTAGTTTGTACGAAAATTTATACGAAAGTTTTTTAATTCGCTCCAAATTTAACTTAAATTCGCAAGTAAATGTAAATGCAAATGGTCTATTATCTGACCGGCTGGCTTCCCAACGTTAACTTGTAATTTATAACCTTTTAGTCTTTTTTCTCTCGCTATTTTTTGAGCAAGTAAAATTAAGTCTCCCATTAAAACTTTATCCTCCAAACGCACCTCGTTAAGCGAAGGAATATGTTTTTTGGGAATAATTAAAAGATGAATGGGGGCCAAAGGCTTGATGTCTTTAAAGACAACGAATTTGTCGTCTTCATAGACGATTTCTGCCGGTTCTTTTTTGGTTGCAATTTTACAAAAAATACAATCCATATCTATAAAAAATAAAAATTTATTTGTTTTTTAGCCGTTTTTTTATCTCCCCTATCACTTTCTCTAATTTTACTACATCTTGTTCCCCGCCAACCATATCTCTAATAATAATTGTGCCCTCCAAAGCTTCTTTTTGCCCCATAATTAAAGTGTATTTTACTCCTATTTTATTGGCCCGACTTATCTGAGCCTTTAAAGAATCGCGACCGAAAGATTCTGAAACACGAATTTTTTCCTTCCTAAAATCCTCCATTAATTTTAAGCTTTTCTTCTTTGCTAAATTTCCGAGTTGGGCTAAAAAAATCTTGGCTGATTCTGGTTCAAGAGATCTTAAAGCTTTTTCTTTTATTGCAGATACAATTCTTTCTATTCCAGCCGCGCCCCCCACCGCTGGAATATCTTTTCCACCCAAAAGTTTAACTAAGGTATCATATCTGCCGCCGCCCACTAAGGCAACCTTTCTTTTTCCCTCCAAAGATTCGGCGGTTGGTAATTCTCTAAAATCGGAGCGAGGCGAATCTTCAATAAATATCTCAAAAACTGTTTTTGTATAATAATCCAATCCGCGAACCAAATAAGGATTTAAATGATACGGCAGTTCAATCCCATCTAAAAATTCTAAAACTTCTTTAAAATGATTATGACATTGTTCACAAAAATGATCCAGCATCTGAGGGGCTTGGTTCTTTATCCTTTGACATTTTTCTTCCTTACAGTCTAAGATTCTCAGTGGATTTTCTCTAAGCCTTCTCCGGCAATCAACGCAAAGTTCGTGCTCGCGTGACCTTAAAAAGTTGGCTAAAAGTTTTTTATAATAGGGCCGGCACTGACTATCTCCAATACTATTTATTTCAATAATCAAATTTTTTAATTTAAGTTCTTTTAAAATGTTGTAAAAAATTTGGATAATTTGAGCATCGATTACTGCACCTGCTTCTCCTAAAACTTCAAAACCAAATTGCCAAAATTGCCGAAAGCGATCCTGTTGAGGGTGTTCGTAGCGAAAAAAGGGGCCAAAATACCAAAGTTTAACTGGCTGGGGCAAACTAAACATTCCGTGTTCAATAAAAGCCCTGGCGATTGGCGCCGTTCCTTCTGGTCGCAAAGTTAAATAATCACCTCCTTTTGTTTTAAGATTATACATTTGTTTTCCGACAATATCGGTAGCCAATCCAATACCCTTAGAAAAAAGTTCTGTTTCTTCCAAAATCGGAGTATCAATTTTTTTAAAGCTGTAAAAATCGGCAATATTTTTAACAACGTTATAAATTCGCTGAAAATATTTCTGGTCTTTAGGCAGAATATCGTGCATGCCGGTTGGTCTCTGAAATTTTAACCTCTTTGACATGTTAATAGGTGGGTCTTTCAAATTTTGCCAAAGCCACAAAAGGCCAAGCCCTAATAAAAACTCGACCAATAATATTTTTTCTGGGCAATGGTCCCCAGCGCCTGGAATCAAAAGAGCCGGTTCTGTTATCTCCTAAAACAAAATATTCATTTTTGGTTAGGGTTATATGAATATCTCCGGGCGTCTCCACAGAAAAAAGATAGTCCGATTCATTTAAAATTTGACTTCCTTTGTCATTAAAAATTATCACCTGCCCATCCTTAATCTCTACCGTTTCTCCGGGTAGACCAATGATTCTTTTGATGTAGCGTTGATGGGGATCGCTGGGATATTTAAAAACAACAACCTCGCCCCTTTGAGGATCTCTAAAACGGTAGGAAATTTCATCAACAATTAAATAGTCACCGTTTTTAAAAGTGGGGTTCATTGATTCTCCCCTAACTAAAAATGGCTGGAATAAAAAATAGCGGATAGGAATCACTACTACTAAAGCAATAATAACGATTTTAATAATTTCCCAAATAAAAGCACTTATCCTTTTCATATTCTCAATTATAGCAATATTTTTTGTTTTTACAAGAACAATGGTATAATATACTACACGATACGAAATTTTTGCGAATATACAAAATCGTTAAATTTAAATAAATATTCTTTATATTCATAACTTTTTCGTAGTAAGTAGCTAACCTATGGTTTTAATTGTTGGTCTAGGAAACCCCGGTAAAAAATTCGAGAAAACCCGACACAATATTGGTTTTTTAGTAGTGGATGAGTTTGTAAGAAAAAATTTTTTTTCCAAATTTAAAATTTCAAAAAAAACCAACATCGCAATATCAGAGAAAATTTTAAATACTAAAAAAGTTATTCTGGCAAAACCTCAAACCTTTATGAACGAATCAGGCAAAGCTGTAAAATCACTACTCCCAAAAATTTTACTTAAGACCACGATCGTAGAATTAAGTAAAATTTGGATTGTTCACGACGATATTGATCTTCCTTTGGGAAAAATAAGAATTTCCGTCAACCGCGGTTCGGCCGGTCACAAAGGCGTTCAATCAATTATTAATGAATTAAAAACAAAAAGTTTTGTAAGGTTTAGAATAGGTATTCAACCAAAAGAGGGTAAACCGAAAAACATTGAAAGTTTTGTTCTTCAAAAATTTAATAAAGAAGAAGAAAAGATTGTAAAAGAAATTATTAAAAAAACAGTTGAAGCAATTGAGTTTTCTCTGAAAGAAAGTTTAGAAAAAGGAATGAGTAAGTATAATCAATAAAAAAGCTGTAATTATAAATATAATACCTCGATCTATCTGTTTGGCGTGTGATTTTATTGTCTTTTTTATCTAAGCTCGGCAAACAATGAAATGATTTCTAATGTTGCGCTTAGAATTCTCATTCTTCTTTAAAAGAAAAAACTTTTGAAATCACGAATGAAATCACGAAGTCCGTTTTTTTAGCTTTTTTCTAAGAGGTCAGATATCTTTATTAACTCATCCCCCTTATAGATAATCTGTCGGCCATTTTAACTTTCTTTGTGGAAAAAGCTATATCTCTAGCAAATTTTAAAAAGTTTTCTTTACCCAAAAAATCAATTGTCTTTAATATACCTGCTCCTTTTAAAATTTTAGGAATGTTTTTGTTGTTCCACTTTTATTATTTTATTTCCTCCGGTCTATCTGCGAGCAGTTAGAATTTTACTATGAAAACATAGAAAACTCTAACATTTTCAGCTACAATAGGTAAAAAGAAGGGGTGATTACCTATTTTTTTCTAAATAAACCTCAAAAGAGAATTATTTAGAAAGGCTAACTCGCAGATAGGCCGCAGCAATAAAAAGAAGAAAGGAAAATATTAAAAATCAATATTTTTATTTTTTTATTTTATTTTTATTTTGACTAAAATATATAGTATAATTTATTGATGAACTTGTCAAGTATAGACGGAGTTTTAATCGTTTCTCTCATCCCCTACTTTCTGGAAAAGGGATTAGTTTGGTTTGAACGGAATCTTAATAAAATTTTGGCAACAAGAAAAACTCAATCTTTCTTTGAAGAAAATACAATATACATCCAAAGAGGACAAAAACAAAATCTTTCTCAATTTTTAAGAAAATTGGATGAAATGGGTTATGAAAAGGTGATTGAAGTTTCTGAACCAGGTGAATTTTCACAAAAAGGTGGAATTGTTGATATTTTTCCGATAAACCTACAAAGGGCTGTTCGTTTTGATTTTTTTGGAAACAGAATTGAGGAAATTTTAGAACTTCCAGTCAAAATCAGAAATGAAAAAACAGCAAAAGAAATCCTAAAAAAGAAATTAAAATCTCAAAAACTATTTTCCGACCTGAAAGGATTAAAGCAGGGTGATTATTTGGTTCATCTTGATCACGGTGTCGGAAAATTTCTTAAAATAATCTACGATCGCAGATTATTTCAAGATTTTTATGTTTTGGAGTATGCCCAAAATGATAAATTGTATGTACCGTTAGGTTTGGAAAGAAAATTATCAAGATATATTGGCTTTACTGAACCGAAAATTTCCCGTTTAGGAACTTATTTGTGGCAAATAACAAAAAGAAAAGTAAAAGAAAAAACAGAAAAATTAGCTAAAGAACTTCTGGAAATTTATGCTCAAAGAAAAATTAGCAAAAGGCCGCCCTACTTAAAAGATGTTGCTATAGAGAAAGAAATTGCTGGTACTTTTACCTTTGAAGAAACATTAGACCAAAGACAAACTCTAAAAGACATTGAAAACGATCTAACAAAAGAAGAACCAATGGATAGAATAATTTGTGGTGATGTAGGTTTTGGTAAAACAGAAATTGCTTTACGGACGATGGTTAAAGCTGTCAATTCGGGTTATCAAGCAGCGATGATTTGCCCTACAACCATTTTAGCTCATCAGCATTTTCAAAATTTTAAAAAGAGATTAAAAGGTCTGCCAATCGAAATAGAAATCCTCTCTCGTCTACAATCAAAAAAAGAACAAAAAAATGTGGTTCAATTTTTGAAAAAGGGGTTGGTTGATATTATTGTGGGCACTCATCGAATTTTATCAAAAGATGTGGAGTTTAAAAATTTAGGCCTATTAATTATTGACGATGAACAAAGATTTGGTGTTAGACAAAAAGAAAAATTAAAAAAAATAAGGGCTTCTCTTGATGTTTTATCGCTTTCTGCCACGCCCATCCCCCGCACTCTTTATTTGGCATTATCGTCTTTAAAAGAAATTAGTTTGATTCAAACTCCGCCGCCAGGCAGAATGAAAGTAAAAACATTTATACTGCCTTTTTCTGAAAAAGTAATTAAGAAAGCGATAGAAAATGAAATTTCTCGGGACGGCCAAGTTTATTATTTACATAATCGAATAGAAACAATCGAAGCCGTCAAAAAATTTTTAGAAGGTTTAAGGTACAATTTAAAACAAAATGTTAGATTCGGAATTGCTCACGGTAAATTAAAAGAAAAAGAATTAATAAAAGTGATGGAAAGTTTTCAGAATAAAGAATTGGACGTTTTAATTGCCACTACAATTATTGAAAACGGTTTGGATTTACCAAATGTCAACACCCTAATTGTGGCCGATAGTTCTCGTCTGGGATTGGCTGAAGCTTATCAAATCAGGGGACGAATTGGCCGCTCCTCCATTCGGGCTTTTGCTTATTTTCTTTACGATTCTCATTTATCAGAAAAAGCAAAAATGCGGCTGGCGGCCCTGAAAGAAGCTGAAGAATTAGGTTCTGGTTATCGTATCGCTTTAAAGGATCTAGAAATCCGGGGCGCCGGAAATATTTTGGGCAAAGAACAATCAGGCAGTGTAAACCAGGTGGGTTTAAATCTTTATTGTCAAATGTTGTCAGAGGCAATAGAAAAAATAAAAAGAAAAAAGGTTTAAAAATATAATTATTATTAAATTTAAAATATTAGAAAATAAAAATAGGGCAACCTAAAACGTGCCCTTTTCTAAAAAAGAAAAAATAAAATTATTTTAAAGCCCTGCCCAAAGCGAAAATCATCATAAAAATGAGAGGTAAGGAACAAAAAAGAAACCACCAACAAAATTTGTACTGAAAACCACCCATAAACCTGAATCTCATAACTTTTTTAAATAATTCTGAATCATAATTAAGCTCAGAAAAAAGTTTTTCTCTGTCAACAAATTTACTGATAATTTCAAAAAAATATCTCAAAAGATACCTCGAATCCTTATAAGACCCATAAAGAATACCTACCCAACACAAAATAAAAGCAACCACAAATGTTAAAAGAGCCAAAACCTGATTGTCTTTAACACTCACAACATTTGATATTAATGTATAGAAAAAAACAACCCACAACCATAAAGGAATTCCAAAAACCACAAACTTTTTAACAAGCCAAATAAATATCGAGAAAATATCATAATCATATCCATATTTACCTTTCAAAGAGCCCTCCTTTCTTTTTAAGAAAGGATATTTTAAACAAAAAGTCAAGGGTTAGCAGTATTATCCACATCTATATTTTGAAACCCCCAAAAACTGTCCAAGAAACTGTCCAAGGTTCTACCTTGGACAAAATCAAAATGAAATAAAACTGTCCAAGGTTCTACCTTAGATAAAATTAGACAAAATTGGACAAAATGAAATTTAAAAAATAGAAATTTAAAAAAAGAAAATAGGCGAAGCAGAACACTTGCTAGTAACGGAATATTAAATCCATCCCTTTCCAACGTTCTGCTTTGCTTTTGACGGGGGATGCTCTAAATAAGCATCTCTCGCCCAATAAGGGGCAAGCTCGCCCAACGGGCTTACGCCCAGCGCACGCAAACGCCCTTCTTAATAACTACTAATTCTTGTTTAATAGTTATTAAGAGAGGGCGAGAAAATAGAAGTTTAATTTACCTCACCTTTTTTAGAGATTTTAAATTCTGTCTCATTTTTCTATCATAGGCAGAAAAAATTGTCAAATGTTTTGCATGAGACGGGGACACAGGTAACACTTTTGCTGTTTTTTGATAAAACTACAAATATCCAACGCTCTACTCTAAACAAATAACTTTGGCAAATTTCGTTAGACAAATTTGTCAACTGCTAATTTGGTAAATATTTTTAATTTTTATATTATTAAAAACACCGCTAAAATTTTTTATTAATTTAAATAAAGCTTTTTAACTTTTTAATTTCTAAAAATTAGTGTTATAGTTTAATAATTATGGAAGAAATTAAAAAAATCTCAATTAAGGATAGAAATTACCCCAAACTTTTAAAAAAAATTAAGAATGCGCCCACAGTTCTTTATTATAAAGGAAAAGTTCCCCAAAACGATGAAAATTGTTTTGCCATCGTCGGCACTAGAATGGCTTCTGTTTACGGAAAGCAGGTAACTTGGGAAATAGCGGGAAATTTAGCAGATGCCGGATTTGTTATTGTTTCCGGTCTGGCGCCGGGAATTGATACTTTTGCCCACCAGGCAGCTGTAGAAAGAAAAAAAAGAACAATTGCGGTTTTAGGAACCGGCCTTGACGAAAAAAGTATTTACCCAAAAGAAAATATTAAATTAGCCAAGGAAATTCTGGAAAATTGCGGTTGTTTAATTTCTGAATATCCGCCGGGGACGCCAGGCACTCAATTTACTTTTCCTCAGAGGAACCGGATAATTTCTGGCTTATCTTTAGGTGTCTTGGTGGTAGAGGCAAAACAAAAAAGCGGCGCTTTAATTACTGCCAATTTTGCCTTTGAGCAAAAAAGAAAAGTTTTTGCTATTCCCGGCCCAATTTATTCTTTAAACTCTAAAGGCTGCCATTATTTAATTAAGGGGGGAGCAAAATTAGTTGAAAGCGCCAAAGATATCCTCGAAGAGCTAAATTTTAAGTTAGAAAAATCTGGCGAAATCAACAAAGTTATAACCGGAGAAAATAAAGAAGAAAACTTAATTTTAAGTACTTTAAAAGAAGAAGCTTTACATATTGATAAAATTATTGAGAAAACAAAATTATCTGCTGCTACCGTCGCCGCAACCATTGCTATTTTAGAAATAAAAAATAAAGTAAAAAATTTGGGGGGGAATATTTATGCAATTAGTTCTCGTTGAATCGCCTACTAAATCAAAAAGTCTTCAAAAATTTTTGGGTACCGATTACAGGGTTTTAGCTTCCTACGGTCACGTCAGAGATCTACCCGAAGATAAACTTGGCATTGATGTTAAAAGAAATTTCCAACCAAAATATTTAGTAATCCCAAAGGCAAAAAAAATTATAAAAATTTTGCAAGACGCTGTTGAAAGAGCCGAAACTGTAATTTTGGCTATGGATCCCGACCGCGAAGGAGAAGCAATTGCCTGGCATTTAACCGAGATTTTAAATTTAGATGCGATATATCAGAGAGTTGTTTTTCATGAAATCACAAAACCGGCGGTTGAAAATGCCCTCAAAAATCCGAGAAAACTTGATTTTAATTTAGTTGACGCCCAACAAGCAAGAAGAGTTTTAGATAGAATCGTCGGATATAAACTGTCGCCTTTTTTGTGGAAAAAAGTTGCCCGAGGATTGTCGGCCGGACGGGTTCAATCGGTAGCGGTAAGGTTGATAGTAGAAAGAGAAAGAGAAATTCAAAATTTTGTGCCCCAAGAATACTGGACAATTGAAGCTCTTTTGCAAAAAATCTCAAAATCTAAATCTCAAATCAAATTGAAAGTTTTGTTGGTAAAAAAAGATGGAAAGGATTTAGATAAACTGGCGATTAAAAACAAAAATGAAGCAGACAAAATTGTTAAGGAGTTAAAGAAAGCAGAATATAAGGTCTTAAGAGTTGAAAAAGGGGAAGTGAAAAGAAATCCCTTGCCGCCGTTTACAACTTCCACTTTGCAACAAGAGGCCTGGCAAAGGTTTCGCTGGCCGGCAAAGTTTACTATGAAAACGGCCCAGCAGCTTTATGAAAAAGGACATATCACCTATCACCGAAGTGACTCTTTAAATCTCAGCAATCTGTCTCTATTTGGTGCAAAAAAATTTATCATTGAAAATTACGGAAAAAAATATTGGGCTGGTTTTTTAAGAAAATATAAAACAAAAACGAAGGGCGCCCAAGAGGCTCACGAGGCAATCAGACCAACATTTCCAAATAAAACTCCAGAAAAGTTTAAAATTCAATCTAAACTTGATGAGAAGTGTTTCTGGCTTTATGATTTAATCTGGCGAAGATTTATCGCTTGCCAAATGGCTCAAGCTATTTTTGATTCAACTAAAGTTGACATTGAAGCTAAAAATCCCACCCCCACCAGCTCCGCCCCTTTAAAAAGGGGCGAGGCAGGCGGTATATATACTTTCCGAGCAACCGGCCAGATATTAAAATTTGAAGGATTCTTAAAAATTTATCCAGTTAAGTTTGAGGAAACCGAACTGCCGCCCTTGAAAATAAATGAAATTTTGGAATTGATAAAGCTTACCCCTTCTCAGCATTTTACCCAACCACCCCCTCGGTATAATGAGGCCAGCTTAATTAAAGTGTTGGAAGAAAATGGAATTGGCCGACCCTCCACTTACGCACCGATTATTTCTGCTATTCAAGAAAGAAATTATGTGGAAAAAGATGAACAAAAAAGATTCCGTCCCACCGAAATCGGAATTGTTGTTAACAACCTTTTGGTTGCTCATTTTCCCGAAATCGTTGATATAAAATTTACGGCGGAAATGGAGGAAAACCTAGACAAAATCGCCCGCGGACAAAAAAAATGGACGGCAGTAATCAAAGAGTTTTATAACCCTTTTGAAAAAAATTTGAAACAGAAAGAAAAAGAAATTCAAAAGGCAGATATCGCCCAGGAAACCACTGAGAAAATATGTTCCAAATGCGGCGCTCCTCTTTTAATTCGTTTAGGAAAATACGGCAAATTTTATGCCTGTTCTCGTTTTCCTAAATGCAAACATACCGAATCTTTAAAAAAAAATACTCTGGGAATAAACTGCCCAAAATGTAAAGAAGGCAATATAACCGAAAAAAGAACTAAAAAAGGAAAAATCTTTTACGGCTGTTCTAATTGGCCAAAGTGTGACTTTGCTCTCTGGGACAAACCTCACGCTGAAACTTGTCTTAAATGTGGCTCATTGCTGATTGAAACAAAACGCAAACAAATAAAATGTTCTGCTAAACAATGTGATTTTATATTGAAAAAAGAGTGAATTTCTAATAAAATAAATAAGGTTTGACGAGCTCCATAAGATTTTTAAAATTGCCTGGGTGGCGGAATTGGTATACGCGTACGACTCAAAATCGTATGAGAGAAATCTCTTGTGGGTTCGACTCCCACCCCAGGCACCAAGATTTGACTTTCAGGGATTTTGTCTACCAGAACCAACCGCGGCGCGTTGCGCCGCGGCAAAGAGAAAACTGGCTCGCCGTGCAGGAGGATACGGGATACGGAAGAAATGCATAAAGCAGATTTTTCCGTCAGCGGCGGTTTTTATCTCTTACTTCCCTCTTTTTCTCTTTCTTCAAGTTGATCAACAAGAATTTTCAGTCTAAGAAGCATAATTTCGTTTATTTTTTCTCTATCAAATTTCTTTCGCTCGCCATAATCTGACTCTTGATATTCGTAATCCTCAATATTTCTTCCTTTACGGCCGATTTTCTCCAAACGTGTCTTGTAAAAATCAAAAATGTCTCTTTTTGCTTTTGTGTAGATATCAACGCCTTGTTCGGCAGCATTTTGCAAATTAAGTTTGACCTCGGGGAATCTTCTTGTGAGATTGTTAACTCGCTTTTGTCTGACTTTTTCAACATCTTTTTTCCACTGTTCTTTATCTAGTTCAGCTTGTTCAGTTTGTATTTTTTCTCGTTCTGCTCGTAATTCTTCGCCTTCATACAAGACGGCTGAGGTATTTTCGTAAACTTTTTGCAAAGCCCGATAAAGTTCTTGATTTACCTGTTCTTTTTCTTTATCGCCTTCACGTTTTCGCAGTAAAATTGCAGTGATATATTTTTTATCAAGTGCGCCTTTAATGTTCGTTTCGGTAGCGTCGGCTCGAAAGTCCTCGATTTGCGAAAGCGGCACGTCCATAATTATTAAACCTTCTCTGCCGTATCCGGCGGCTTCATGTGGATCAAACGAACACGAAATATAGGGTGATATACCGCTTTCTCCCCAGCCACCACTGTGCTCAATTTGTCTCATAATTAATTCTTTTCTCGTGCTGTATCCGTCCAAAATCCCGTCTTCAATTCTCTTTAAATCCTCATGCAGTCGCCGCGCTTCCTCTGGTGTTAAGTTGGAACGAACTTTATCGGTGTAGGCAATCAAATTTTCATACGTTGGATTTTTTGCCAGTGCTTCCACTTCTTGTCTCACATTTTCTAATATTGCGGGTTTTCCAGTTCCCTTTTCTGTTCTCATAGCATACGGAATTTGTTCCAAGACTGAAGAATCAAGATGGCTAACGCCGCGATAAAGCCGAACAAGTTTTTCGTCGGGAACTTCTTTCTTACCAAAAATTATTGCCTCAGAAAATTCGCCACCGTCCTCTATTTTTATGACTTTTGACTCAATGCCTAACTGCTCAAAAATTCCTGATAATTTTTCTGCCGGACTATTTATTGCGCCAGGCGTCCGCTCAGGCGTTTTTTGAACGAACTGATTTTCAGGAATTTTTGTTGGTTCTTTCTTTGATTGCTCTTGTTTTTCTTCCTGTTTTTTAGCATATTCAGGAAATCTTTCCATTAAAATCTTTTCGGCGCGACTTGGAACTGAATTTTTTCCCATACCTTTATGATCGAAAAAGAACTCACTCGCCGCATCAGTCATTTGTGTTGTGCGGCCATCCCATTCCTTACCCCATAATCTTGCCATTTCTTTATTTTTCTCGATTTCTCTTTGAGAAAGTGGTCTATACATAGCCCCGTGCGTTAACTCCCATTCTTTCTCAAGTTCTTTTATAATTGCCATTAGGCGTTCTTCTCTTAACTCCTCTGGCATTTGTTGTTTTTTAGCGACTTTAACCGGTGGCATTTCTTGCATCACTTGGGCGACCTCTAATTTTGCCTCTTGTCCGATTTGGTTTGCTTCTCTTTGTATTTCTTGCAACTGCGCGTCTAAACCATATTCCTCTCTAGCGGCGACGAGTAATTCGGCGGAGATATTAACGCTTCGAGTAAAAGATTCAATGCGCTTTTCTGCTTCCGGCAAAATTTCCGATGTTTGTTGGTCTATATAAGTTTCTGTTGATTCTGCGTGTTGTCGCAGTTGTTCGTTGCTTATTTCAGTAATTTCAATTTCTGGAGATTTTTGTGTAATCCCTTTTCCTTCCGTTTCTATTTTTTCTATTTTTGCCGGCCGTGGCGAAAAATTTTCTGGTGATTTCATGTTATCCCAAGTTGCTTACGCAATTCAACGATTTTTTTCTCATTCAAAAATTTTAAAAAATCCAAGATGATTTTATCTCGTTTTTGTTTTAGCACAGCCATACGGGCATTGTATTTTACAACTACGGCGTCAATTTTCTTTTTCTTTTGTCTGTTATCGCTTGCCATAATTATTCTAAATCTATCAGTTTGTCTCCATAGACATAAATTATCTCGGTATCTCCAAATTTTGTGACTATATTTTCTTTTGTGGGGTAGCTATGACCGTGTAAAAGATATTTCGGTTTTTTCTGCTCAACATATTCTCGCAATGCCTTATATCCTTGATGGGCTAATTCCTCCGGTTCATCATTTACGCCATATGGTGGAGAATGGGCGAGCATGACATCAACGCGGGGAAAATCTTTCAGTAATTCAGCAGCTTCTTCTTGTGTGTACATTTTCGCATAAGGGTCGTTTTTGTAGCGAACACAACCTTCAAATCCACCAAATGTTAGGCCCCCGAATTTAAAAGTTTTTAGGTGCATATTTATAATGCCAAGCGGTTCAAAATACATACCTGAGTCATGATTACCATATACACCAAGCTTTGGAATATTCGTTACTTCTTGCAATTCCTGAAGGGAAAATTGGTCTAAATCGCCAAGGATACAAATCAACTCGACCGGATTTTTGTCAAGTATGAATTTTATTTTTTCTCTTGGCGGTCTGTCAGAAATTGCCAGGATTTTCATACTAACTTTATTTTACCAGATTTCTTACTTTTTTAGAACCGCCCGCTGGCGGAAAAAATCTGCTTTATGCGTTTCTTCCGTATCCTCCTGCGCGGCACTGGTCAGCTGTTCCGTTCAAAAAAGGTTCGGATTTGTTCATACAATTGCACCATAACAAACTTTTTAGGTGGACCCGGTGGGAATCGAACCCGCACTCTCCCCGATGCGAACGGGGTGTTTTTCCATTAAACTACAGGCCCATTCCGTCGCCAACTTAGGAATTACAATTTTTAATTTTTAAAAAATTTTATCGGGGACGAGGGAGTCGAACCCTCCGTCTCACGGTCCCGAACCGTGCATTTTACCGCTAAACTAGTCCCCGATTTTTTAAAATATGCAATACAAAAATCGCATTCCTAAAGTTATGTTACCCAGTATTTTCTCTTTGTCATTTCGTCTCTTTTTGTTTCTAGTTCTTCTCTTTCTTTCCTCGCTTTTTGACTTAAATAGTTTAGCTCCTTTGCGGTAAATTTTCCCAGTTTTACTATTTCTTTTTCTAAAAATTCTTTTTTGTTTTTCTTTGGGTCTTGTAAAACATAGCCAAGTAGAATATCTAAAACCTGCCCCACTTTAGGACCGGGCGAAATATTTAAAATTTTCATTATATCATTACCGTTAACTTTTAACATTTTAACAGAGATAGGGTCGCGGGAAACTTTTTCAATAACATATTTTAAGTGTCTTAATTTATAAGGTTCGGCTTTTGGCACACCCGAACCAATCCTATCGGCCATTCTAACTTGAAGAAGCTCTTCCATATTTTCCGGACCCACCTGGCGTACTAATCTCCTGACCGAGCTATCAGAAACCTCGCCAACATTATAGTAAAAAAGATGATACCTGACCAGTTTGGCAATTTTTTCAATTTCTTTTTTAGAAAACTTTAACCGGTTCAAAATCTGCACGGTCATTCTGGCTCCAACAATCTCGTGGCCATAAAAAGTAGCCTCCTGGCCTTGGCCCTTTTTTACTCTCGGTTTGGCAATATCATGAAATAGGGCAGCCAATCTAACGTTTTGGTTAAACCTTCTTTTAGCGGCGTAATCCAAAGAACGTAAAGAATGCTCGTAGCAGTCATAAATATGATGTTTGTTTTGGCTTACTTTGTAACCTTCTTCCAGTTCTGGAATAATATATTTTAATAAACCAATTTCTCTTAAAAGCTCTATGCCTTGGGCAGCTCTTTCGGTCATAATAATTTTTAAAAATTCATCTCTAACTCTTTCTTTAGAAATTGCTTGCAGCCAGGCTGCATTTTTCTTTATTGCTTTAACGGTTTCTGGTTCAATTTGCCACTCTTGGCCCAAACTAACCTTGAATCTCGCTGCTCTAAGCATTCTTAAGGCATCTTCATTAAATCTCTCTGCCGGTTTGCCAACCGCCCGAATTATCTTATTTTTTAAATCTTGTTGACCTCCAAACGGGTCAATAATTAAGCAGGGTTCAGCGCCCTTTAGCCCCAAAGCCATTGCATTAATAGTAAAATCTCTTCGGGCCAAGTCCTCTTTAATATTTTTGGCAAATTTAACTTCATCAGGGTGGCGCTTGTCAGTATATTTTGCCTCTTTTCTATAGGTGGTAATTTCTATATTTTTTAATTTGGGGTTTTGGCTATCGGTTAAAACGGTAACGGTAAAAAATTGGTTGCTATAAAAACTTTTTGGAAATATCTTTTGAATCTCTTTTGGTCTGGCGTTAGTAGCTACATCCCAATCTTGGGGTTCCACGCCACGCAAAAAGTCCCTGACGCAACCGCCAACAATAAAAGCCTCAAACCCATTTTTGTTTAATTTTTTGATTGCAAATTGAATCTCCTTGGGTATTTTCATATATATCGCTTCCCTTTTTTATTTTACTCAAAAATCATCTAAAATCAATTTAAATTTAAAATAAAGTCGCAATTGAATCTCGCCTTTTTTGCTTCATAATTAAAACATATCTTAAAAAGTGGTTTTGGGATAATTACTCTTTAGAATACGGGAGTTGTTTTTAAGGTTTTTCCAACTCTCTTTTCAATAACTTTGACTTTATAAAGCTTGTTATTTTCATTATAAACAGCTTTTATTTTTCAAGAATTCATTTCTGTTAAAATAAAAGTGTTCAGTGTTATTAATAAACAAAGCAGATAACCCCTTGACAGATTATTATAATTTTATTCATAATTAAATAGTTCTTTTAAAAATTAATATCTTTAATTAATTGTTCCTCCTCTTAAGCTTCTATTTGAATGGAGGTTTAACAGGAGGAACAAAATGCCCTGCTGGGCAAAGGAGTGTCTGCAAAAAAAATTGAGAATTTCTATTCCGTCTCAGGTTCATCAAGAGATTGATAATGCATTAAACAGGGTTGAAAAGTTATTAGCGTTTCCTGTTCAATGGGAACAAGAAAGAAAGTTGGGTGAAAAATTGTGGACGACATTTAGTCAAAAATTTCCGCTTGCAGCAATGCTTCTTACAAAAAGGTGGCAAAAAAACAAATTTGCCGAAAATGTTCTCGCTCTTTTTCTTGATGGAAGGCCTTCTTTAAGAATTTTCGAATGGTTAAGTGGCTTAAGCGAATCTAATTGGAATGAGTTTATGGAATTAATGCGGGTTAACCCCACAGTGCTTAAATGGCTGTCTTTTCATAGCCAAGGCGGTCAATTTTATGTTAAAAATGCCTATCAAGAAAAACATTGGCGTCATCACCGCTTAATAGCAATTCAACAACAGCAGAAAATTCGGATTAGATAAACGTTCCGGTAACTTGATAATTTTTTCAAGAGGAAGTTGGGGTTCTGACCCCAATCCTTCCTCGCTCTTTTTGAAAGCGCAACCCAAAAAAGTTAAGTTCTTTTGTGAAAGTTGTGATTTCAAAAAGGGATTTTAAGTAATAAAAAATAATTCTTGTCTCGCTAAAATCTGTATTATTGAAGATGTTTTCCGGTCTCTTTAATTTTTTCCATTAATAATAATGGTCTCTATTTTTAGTTTCTTGGTCAATTTGATGGTAATGGAATTAATGGAAGTTGATAAAGCCAGGTTGTGGTCGTCTACAAATTTCATTTCTTTAAAAAAGTTTGTCTCCATAAAAAATCTTGAATCTTTATCATAAACATAATTTATATTGATAAAATTAATATCCTTTTTGCTTTAAATTTTTACCAGAAATTTTTACCAGAAAAAGTGAATTCATTATCGGTTGAAAAACCGATTTTTAACTCTCACCACCAAAAATTACCCCAAAGAAATTACAACAAATTTTTTATATCATTTATCTCATTTTTTTGCTAAAATAAAAATGGCAATAAAAATCTTGATATTAATTTAAAAAAATAAATATAATGAAAACGATATCTTTAATATAACGATTTCTAAAAACGAATATCAACTATCAACAATTAAAAACAAAAAAATAAAGGTTTATCAAAAATTTAGTACTAAACTTTTAAACATTGCAAGGAAGATTAATAGAAAAATTTTGGCTGAAAATTCCTCACCAAAACTTCCGCTTTGCCAAGAAAATAACTAAAAAGGCTTAATTTATGACGGTTCTTGCAGAAAATAAGAAGGTTTTTTATAACTATCAAATACTAGAAAAATTTGAAGCAGGAATTTCTTTGATTGGTCAGGAAGTAAAATCAATAAAAACGCGGGGAATGAATTTAGCCGGCTCTTATGTGGTTATAAAAAATAACGAGGCCTTTTGGATAGGCAGCAAAATTCCGGCCTATCAGATAAAAAACGCGCCTCCAGATTACAATCCAGAAAGGTGGCGCAAGCTTCTTTTAAAAAAATCAGAAATTAAATATCTAATTGGCAAGTCAAAACAAAAAGGCTTGACTTTGTTGCCTCTACGAGTATATACTAAAGATGGTAAAATAAAATTAGAGTTTGCCATTGCTAAAGGAAAGAAAAAATTTAACAAAAGAGAATTAATCAAAAAACGAGAGGTTGAAAGAGAAATTAAAAGAAAATTAAAAAACGATTATTTTAAAATTTAGTTAGATTTTCCCCAGATTCTACAAAAGAACGAATATTAAGGGGGCGCACAGATTAGACGGAAATTTTGCCAAAATAAGCAGGTCGAGTCTCCGAAACCTCGTAAAACTTTCGGAAATAAAATAAGTGCCAACTTATTTGCAAGTCCACAACTTGCTCCTGCTTACGCCTAATTAATAACGTAAGCCATCTGTTTTGTTGATTCTCGCTAAACAAAGTCAGGTGTCAAATGCTGGCGAGATAGATAGTTCCTTTCTGGTCTAGGGGAACTATCAAAATAAAATAGACCAAAGACAGAAAGATTTTTGCCCAATTTATACTTTCTGCTCTCTCTAAATTGGGATAAACTTGTAGAACTATTTCTGGGAAAAATTTCCGGACAAGGGCTCACCCCCTTCGCCTCCACAAACTTTAAACGTTATAAATTTTTGTTAAAAAAACCTTTAATCAACAACCAAATACAAGCCAGAGAAGTCAGGGTAATTGATGAAACCGGAAAACAATTGGGGGTTTTTAATTTAACAGAAGCTCTCTGTTTGGCTAAAGAACGTAAATTAGATTTAATTCAGGTAACGGAAAAAGTTGAGCCGCCGGTTTGTAAAATAATGGACTATGGAAAATATCTATATCATCTTCAGAAAAAAGAAAGGGCGGCTAAAACAAAAATGATGGGGGGGGTTAAAATAATAAGGCTAGGTTTTAACATTTCCTTACATGATTTAGAGGTTAGGGTTAAGCTGGCTGAAAAATTTTTAAAAAAAAGGTGCCAGGTAAAAATAGAACTACCCCTCAGGGGGAGAGAAAAATCATTAGGAGAATTTGCTAAGGGTAAAATAAGTCAATTTTTAGAAATTCTGGAAAAGCTAATTCCAATAAAAATTGAAAGGGGGTTAAAAAGAGAGCCAAAGGGATTTACGATAATAATTTCTTCGTCCCGCTAAGTTAATAGCGCGTTGATAATAAATTTAATTTAATGTATAACGGTTGGCGAATGCAGGAGGCATAGCATTCGTCTTTAAATTAAAAATATTTTAATGGCAAGAAAATCTATTTTAAAACGTTTCAAAATTACAAAAACAGGCAAGGTCCTTCGGCGACCAACCGGACAGGACCATTTTCGGGCGAAAAAATCAGGAAAAAAAATAAGAAAAAGTCGAAAGTGGATTGTAGTCTCAAAATGGGAAGCAAAAAAGATAAAGAAATTAATAGGTGGTTAGCGGTATGATGGTAGTTAAGTAAATAATTTACTCAATTGCCTATTAAATTTACCGCTAAAGCGCTCTTTTTTATGGTTAGAGTAAAACGAGGGAAACTTGCACATAAAAGAAGAAAGAATCTTTTAAAGTATGCCAAAGGTTTTCGTTGGGCAAGAAAATCAAAATACCGAGCCGCCAAAGAAGCGCTTTATCATGCTTGGAGATATGCTTTCAGAGATAGAAGAACAAAAAAAAGAGAGTTTCGCAAGCTTTGGCAGGTTCAAATTAACGCTGCCTGTCGCCAGTTTGGTTTATCTTATTCAAAATTTATCGGCGGCTTGAAAAAAAATAAGATTGAACTTGACCGTAAAATTCTGGCTGAAATTATTAAAGAACATCCTGATATTTTTAAAAAGATAGCGGCCGAAATTAAAAAATAAAAATTTTATTTTTTAACTATTTAACTATAACCTTTTCTTTCTTAAGTAAAGCTAATTTTTTCTTTATGCCGCGATTGTAACCACCGAGAGTGCCATCTGACTTTATTACTCTATAACAAGGTATTTTAATATCCTTATTTTTATTTAAAATATTGCCCACCGCCCGCCATGCCCGCGGAGAACCAGCTAGCTCTGCTACTGTTTTATAACTTAAAACTTTCCCTTTGGGAATTTTTTTAACAACTCTTAAAACTTTATCCCCAAATCTCTTTCCTCTTAACTGATAATTTTTATGCCAGGGCATAATTTTTACGCATAAGCGACATTAAAAATTTGTGAGCTTTTTTAAGGGTCTCTTTGGTATTTTTAAAAGTTAACCGCTTTAGGGCTTTTTCATAGCATAACCATTCAAAACCTGAATGTTCAAAAGAAATTTTTACACGTTTAGTTTTTGTTTCCGCTAAATAAAAAGTAACAAATTTAAGGATATTTTTTCTCTTAAACCTAAAAAAGTATCTAATAGTTTCTTTAAAACCTTTAATAAACTTAATATCTTTCAAACCAGTTTCTTCTTCAACTTCCCTTTTTGCTACATCTATCAACTTCTCCCCCCTTTCAATATGACCTTTGGGTAAATCCCAATAATCTTTTGAAGCGCGTGAACTAGCTGGATAATGCAAAAGAAGATAATAAATTTTATTATCTTCTCTTATAAAAATTATCGCTCCGGCTGATTTCTCAACTGGCATTTTTAATTATTTAAAATAATTTAATAATTTTTCTAAGGGTTGAGTATTAATAATATCTTCTTTTTCTGCCCAACCGCGACGAGCTTGAGCAATTCCAAATTCAATAAACCTTAATTGGTCTTTATGGTGAGAATCAGTGTTAATCACCATTTTAACGCCAGCCTCTTTGGCTTTGCGGATATTTTGATCATTTAGATCTAATCTCTCCGGATAAGAATTAATCTCTAAAATTGTACCAGTTTCTTTGGCTGCTCTTAAAATTCTATCAAAATCAATCTGATACTCATCTCTCTTTTTTAAAATTCTGCCGGTCGGATGCGAAATAATGTCAACATTAGGATTTTTCATCGCTTTAATTATTCTCTCGGTCATTTCTTCTTTTAGCATTTTAAAATTAGAGTGGATACCGGCAATAACATAATCCAATTTTACCAATGCTTTATCTTTGATATCAATTAAACCATTGTTTAAAATGTTGGCTTCGCAACCCTGTAAAATGCGGAACTTCAAATTTTGGGTCTTTAATTTTGAATTTATTTTATCTATCTCTTTTCTTTGTTGAGCTAACCTTTTCTCGTCTAAACCGCGTTCTATTCTTAAAAACTTCGTATGGTCAGCAATGCCAATATATTGGTAACCCCTTGATATAGCCTCTTTGGCAATTTCTTCAATTGAATTTTGACCGCCATTCCAATTGGAATGACAATGTAAATCTCCTTTAATGTCTTTGTAGCTAATCAGTTTGGGCAATTTGGGCAGTTTACCCTGAATCTGCTCAAGGGACGCTTCTATTTCTCCTTGGTTTTCACGCAATTCCGGCTCAATCCAGCAAAGACCGAGAGCTTTATAAACTCCTATTTCATGCCAACCGGCAATCATTTTTTTTCCTTTAAAAAGTCCGTATTCTGAAAGTTTCAAACCTTTTTGTATCGCAATTCTTCTAGTGGCAATGTTGTGTTCTTTTGAACCGGTAAAATATTGAAGAGCTGAACCATAACTTTTCTTTTTAACCACCCTTAAATCCACATCAAACCCCATTTCCATTCTGACCGATGATTTTGTTGGCCCTTTCATCCACACCTTGGTTACACCGGGTAGCCGGGTAAAAAAGCTCATTACCTTTTGGGGGTTTTTTGTTGTTATTAAAATATCAACATCACCAATTGTCTCTTTCATCCTTCGAACCGAACCGGCCACACTAATTTGTTCAATTTCTTTTAATTGTTTTAATTTGGCTATTATCTCCTTTACTTGGGGTAAAATTTCACCCAAAAGAAACCTACCCTTGCTTTTTTTTAAAAAAGCAATTCCCTCTAAAATATTTTTCTCAGTTTTCTCCCCAAAACCAAACAAATGAGCAATTTTATGAGTTTTAGCTGCCTCTTCAAGGTCTTTTAAATTTCTAATACCCAGTTTTTGATATAAAACTTTAACTTTTTTGGGGCCCAACCCTTCAATGGCGATTAATTCCTCTATGTTTATTGGCGTCTTTTTCTTTAAATCTTCCCAGTATTTTATTTTGCCGGTTTTTAAATATTCTTCAATTTTTTCGGCAATACTTTTGCCCACTCCGGGAATATCTTCTAGGGCTTTCTGTCCGCCCTTTTTGTAAATCATCCCCACATCTTCCTCTAATGTTTCCAAGGCAATAGCAGCTTTTTGATAGGCGTAAGGCTTAAAGGCAACTCCTTCCATTTCCAAAAAATCGGCAATTTCGTAAAAAATTTTAGCAATCTCTCGATTTTTCATAATCTTTTTTAGAATTGCTTTTCGGGTTTCTCGCTCAGGAAAATTTTGTCTTCAAAACGCTCTCGGGTAAAAAGTTTTTTACGGACAGAAGATAAAACAACAACAGAAAGTAAACCAAAAAGGGTTACCAAGATAAAAACTGCCTTAAATCCCAAAAGAGTCGCCACTATCCCGCCAAAAGCAGCAGCGAAAGCAGCGGCAAAACCAATAGCTGTGCTCTCAATACTCCAGGAAAATGCCTCCCAACCTTTATCAATGTGTCTGGTAAAAATTCCTGCCCAGGTTGGAATAACACAAGCCATACATATTCCCCGAATTATTTCTAATAAAAAAATGTGCCAAAGCTGAGTAGAAAAAAGATAACCTAAAGGAACGAGATTAGCTAAAAAAGAACCAAAAATCAAAAACTTAAAATCATCTAATTCGCCCTTTTTGATATCAAGAAAGCGCGCAATAAAGGGTTGAACCACCGATTTAACAAACCAATAAACAGCAGCGATAAAACCAACAGCAGCTATGTTTGCTCCCTTAATTTGTTGAGTAATAAAAATAGCAAAAATTGGACCTATTAATCCCCAGCCCGACTGCAATAAAAAATCAGAAACAATAAGTGTTTTGATAACTTTATTAATGCCAACCATTTTTTCAGCCCATTATTGTTACAATTATTTCCCTTTCTCTGGGACGATTGTCAAAATCAACTAAAACAATATTCTGCCATTGACCTAAAAGCAATCTACTCTTTTGGATTGGCACGATTAAAAACGGTTTTATTAGAGCTGAACGAATATGAGACGGCGCATTCTTTTCACCCCAAGTTTTATCATGATGATAATCTTTGCCGGAGGGTACCAGCTTTTCTAAAAATTCTTTAAAATCTTCTATCAAATTTGGTTCCGCTTCAATCGTGGTAATACCCGCCGTTGAAGCCGGGCAGAAAATTAAAACAAAACCATCTTGGATTTCTGATTTTTTAACCAAATTAAAAATCTTTTCGTCAAGCCCAATTACATCGTTTTTGCCTTGGGTTAAAATTTTAAATTTAAAATTAGCCGTCATTTTTTATTGCCTTATTTAAGTCCGCTAAAAAATCCTCAAGATTAAAACCGTAAACTTTGGCCATCTCCTCAACCGTTTCAAACTGGGCAACCGGACAGCTAATGCAGTAAAGACCGTAATTAGCGAATACCTCAAATATTTCCGGGTGTTTCTCTAAAATTTCTCTAATGGTCATTTTTTTGGTTATTACTACTTGTGCTTTTTTCATATTATTCATTTTACCTTATTTTTATTTAAAATAAAATAGCCCCTTTAAAATAAGGCTACTATTGGTCTGATATTAATCACTACAGTTAACAACCGATGGCGATATTAAAACATTAAAACCTTTTTTGGGGTAAAAATTTCTCTTTTAATTCTCTTAAAAAATTTAAGGCATGGGGATTATCCACAGTTTCAAGCGCCCATTCCCAAACCGGCGCGGCAAGAAAATCCTTATTCTTTTTCTCGTATATTAACGCCTGAAATAGAACTGCCAAAACATTGAGTTGGGAAAGAAAATAACCTTCGGGAGAACTTTTGGTTCGGTATTCTTCCCAAAGTTGAATTATTTCCTTCTTAAAGAAGGGGTTTAATTGAGAAACTAATCTCCTGATGGCTTGTTTTTCTTCTTGATAATCTTTTAAAAATATCTCTCTTTTATTCTTTTTTGGAAGACGAATCATTCTTTTTAAAACTTCTTTTCTTTTTTGTGGATTTTTCGGCAACATTCTATCATAAGGAGTAGTGTCACCAGTATAAACAGCCGTTATTTCGTGGCAAAGTGCCATTTTTAGGAGTTTTTCTAAATTTAATTTTGTTTCTTTCCCAACAATCCAAGCCATCAAAGATAGAGTAAAAATATGACCTGCCACTGTTTCGGGGTTTTTTACCCTTCTAAGAAGCCAGTATAATCTGGACATCCTTTTCAGTTTTCCAATTTGAACAATAAAGTCCAAAATTGCCTCTAAATCTTTATCTTTTTTGAATTCTTTTTTCTTTTGGTAAAATTTTTTTTGAATAACCGCTAAAAAATCTATTAAAAGGGGGTCATCTATTTTCTCATTGGCAATCTCCCACCAACCGCTGCCGCTTCCTTCTGGTCCTAAATATTCTAAAGATTGAATCAAATTCTCAATCCAGTCCACTTGTCTAACAAATTTCCCTTCTTTGGAATATCCCTTTTCGTAGTCCAACCAACGGAGAAGAATTTCACTTTTTAAGGTTTCCTTTAGTGGCTCAATTAACCTTAAAAGGGATTTTTTCTCTTTGAAAAATTTCACTTTTAATCTTCTTTTTTTTTCTTTCTCCAAAAGCCTTATCCCCTTCATCAAAATTTCCCTATCTTTTTTTCTTTTAACGTCTAAATTCTGGTAATAAAAAAGAGGTGTGGCGTCGCCAGCATAAACCTCACAAAGGTCGTGAGAAAGAGCATTCTGAATACAATTTTTTACTTTCAATCCCTTTTTTGCGCCCAATAAAAAGGATAAGAAAGATACTCTAAAAATGTGTTCAGCGATGGTTTCAGGATTTTTAATTCTCCAAATAATCCAACCCGTTCTAATTGTTTCTTTAAGTTTATTGGTTTCAATTAAAAAATTAAGAATTTCTCTCATAAAATAAAAAATACTTACCTTACCTACAGCAAGTATATCATAATTTTCTTTTTTATGCAATTAAGAAAGTTGATATTTAATTTTTTTAATTTTATATACCACTTTTATTGGAGAAGTAATTATTACTTCTTCACCAACCTTACGGCCCAAAAGAGCTCTTCCTACCGGAGATTCTGAAGATATCTTCCCCTCGCTAGGATTGGCCTCCAAGGTGCCGAGAACCATAAACTCATTAACTGAACCGTTTGGTTCTTCAAGGGTGACGGTTGCCCCTAAATCAACAATATTTTGTTTTTCTTTTTTTGGGGGAGTAATTAATTTTGAATTCTTTAAAATATACTCTAATTCAGCCAATCTATTATCTAAAAAATTCATATCTTCTTGAAAAGAAAGATATTCAGGATTTAAATCTTCAGAATGCCAAATTTTAGGAGTTTCTCCTTTTGTCTTTAATATCTTAAGATTTTTTAAATCTTGATATTCTTTTTTTATCCTTTCTAATCCTTCTTTAGTTAGATAAAACTTTTTTTCTGTTGGCATTTTTTAAAAAATCCCCCTTTTGTTGGGGGATGAGTTTTTGATGAGTTTTTAAAGAATAATTATCATCTCGACCATCCCTCAACAAATCAGCTTTTCAAAAATAATAACATTAACGGCGCTCTCTTTAAAAGCGGTATGGGGGTAGGATGAATTAATAAAATTAATTTGACTGTCTTCTTTAAGCATATTTTAATTATATTCCATCAAGAAACTTTGTCAATACTCCGTATTGGGACATCTAAAACGTAAGTGAAATGGTATTGGTTGGGACATTTAAAATGTAAGTGAAATAAAGTCGGGTAAAATGGGATAAAGGTCGGAAATTTTA
>FWPU01004312.1_pt1 | contig 27215 bp, 29 predicted proteins | sample 2228361 | NCBI WGS metagenome assembly FWPU01 (sample SAMEA103939777, study PRJEB20133) | metagenome
ATGGGACCCAAATGATTGCTTCGGTCTCTCAAGCATCTATGCTCGTAGGCATTCCCATAATCCTGCTCTTCAACTTCTGAAGGTCTGGGTTGCTCTTAAATGAGGGATGCCACCCTCCCCTGTATCCCCTCCCATCAAGGGAGGGGAGATTAGAAAAGTGGAGGTGAGATAAAATAAAAGTGGAGGCAATTTGGCGAAAGCAAATGACTTTTTTACCATTTGCTTCTCATTGGATACCTTCAGCACTTCAGCGCTTCAGATCTCATAAGAAGGATAATTTACATCAACTCTTCCTATGTGACATTTCAAAATAGTAACATCATCGCTTTTTTCACCCTTTACTGAAATCCCTGCATGTGTTAAAATCTACATAACTTTGCAGGAGGCGCGAGATGGTCTTTAAAGAAGGGCTTTTTAACGACAGGGTCGTAATAGTCACAGGAGGGGGAACAGGTATAGGGAGGACAATTGCAAAATCTTTTGGCGAACTTGGAGCAAGGGTGGCAATAACGAGCAGAAAGGAGGAACATCTTATTCCCACAGAGAAGGACTTTAAGAAAATCCACATTGATTGTATTGCCTTAAAGTGTGACATAAGGCAACCGGATCAAGTTGAAGAGATGGTGTCAGCAGTGTTAAAGCATTACAAAAAGATTGATATTCTGGTCAACAATGCAGGGGGCCAGTTCCCTTCTCCAGCAGAGAATATTTCTCCAAAGGGCTGGGCAGCAGTAATCAATAACAACCTCAATGGAACATTCAATGTAACTATAGAAGTGGCTAATAAGTATATGATTCCAAACCGTGGAGGAAAAATCATAAATATCGTTGCTAATATGTGGCGTGGCTTTCCTGGACTTGCCCACACTGGAGCAGCAAGGGCGGGGGTCGCGAATCTCACAATGACCCTCGCTGTTGAATGGGCAAAGTATCGGGTAATGGTAAATGCCATTGCCCCGGGAACAATTGCCACTGAAGGGCTCAAGGCATATCCGAGAGAGATCGTTGAACTACAGAGGAGGGTCATTCCTCTCAAACGATTCGGAACCCCAGAGGATGTGGCTCAACTGGTTCTATATCTCGCATCTCCCGCAGGGGACTACATCACAGGCGCAATAATTCCTGTTGATGGTGGAGAGCGCCTGTGGTCCAGCATCTGGCAGATTCCGGATGATGCGGAGGCAAAAAGGGAATCAGAAGAGATGCTAAAAAAGGCACTTGAGAAATGAAAAAATTAAAATTATATGCTGGACTGATATCTTACAGAGATTACGTCTGAGAAGTCATACGAAACTGAGTTTACTTCTTAATCATTGCAAGTAACAAATAACTCCTATCTTAAGTGATTACAAAAAATGTCAAGAAAATGGTTAATATTAGTGGCTTGACTATTGTCCAGAATCAAAAAAATATAAAACCTTTAATGATGCACACATTGACCTTTACAGGGAGATGTGGAAGATGGGGTTTGTTAAAGAAGCGGAAGAAGATTTAGTGAAAAGAATCAAAAGACATTTTATTTCTTAAAGGCAAGAAAGAATTCTTGAATAAAAAATCAGGAAGTTAATAACAATCTACACCCTCAGCACAATCTTGCCGAAATTCTTTCTATCAAGCATCTCCTGCTGTGCTTCTCGTGCGTCCTTAAGTTCAAAAACCTTATGAACGACTGGCCTGAGTTTGCCTGAATCAATAAATTTCAATACCTCAAGGAGCTCGTTCTTTCTGCCCATGTATGAGCCGAGAATAGAAAGGTGTCGCGAAAACACATACCTTAAGTCAATGCTTGCAGAGGGGCCGCTTGTTGCACCACATGTCACAAGCAGTCCGTTCCGTGCAAGAACCCTTATGGACTTTTCCCAAACATCAGGTCCTATGTGCTCTATTATTATGTTAACACCTTGTTTGTTTGTAATCCTCTTTACCTCTTCCTCAAAGTCCTGTCTTTTATAATTTATCACTTCATCAGCACCGAGGGCCTTTGCCTTTTCAATCTTATCATCGCTTCCAACAGTGGTAATAACGAAGGCGCCAAAGAGTTTAGCAATCTGGATTGCTGCAATGCCAACCCCACTACCACCAGCGTGCACCAGCACAATGTCACCGGGCTTCACACCACCCCTGTTAGTAAGCATATGCCATGCGGTCAGGAATACAAGTGGCACCGAGGCTGACTCTTCAAAGGAGAGGGCTTTTGGCTTTGGCAGAACATTGACCTGGGGGACAGCGACATACTCTGCATATCCGCCGTTGTTCCGATATCCAAGAATGTTATACTCACTGCACTGATTATCATTTCCTTCAAGGCACTTAATACATTTCATGCAACTTATCCCTGGCGAAATTATAACCTCCTCGCCCCTCTGGATTCCCTTCACACCCTCTCCGCATTCCTCTACAATTCCTGAGACATCACTGCCCGAGATATGTGGTAGAGTCACACCGGGCAAACCCTGCCTCTGCCATATATCAAGATGATTCAAAGCACATGCCTTTATCCTTACGAGAACTTCTCCTGTCTTCGGCTTCGGGTCAGGAAAGTCCTCGTATTTTAATTTTTCCACACCTCCGAATTCATGAAATACAATTGCTTTCATATGTGCCTCCTGTTAAATATTTTATAATATATAAAAAGGCAAAATATACAAGGATTAATTGTTTTTTAATCTTGATTTTTTTACCAGTAAATGTGTATACTTAGGTGCATATTATGAGGACGAATATAGTGATTGATGATGAACTCCTGAAGGAGGTACTGAAATATTCAGGTGTGCAGAGATGTAATTAATCTTAATCTCAATGGTAGCTGTCTTTTCCTCGGGATTAAGTGACCAGAGCGCTGCCCCCATCCCGTGGTCAATCATTGTATAAATTACACCATCGGAAAGAACATGATGGGGATTGAAGTGTTCCTCTCTGGTCACTAAACTTACCTTACATACTCCATTCTCCACTGAGTCATAATTGATTCCCAGGAGCGTTGAGAATGGGTCAAAATTCTTAGAGATTTCTCTCATGTTTTTACCCCACCATTGTAAGCCCACCGCTAACGCTCAGCACCTGACCCGTAATAAACGATGCCTCCTCTGATGCAAGGAATGCAACCGCTGGCGCCAGATCCTCTGGTTTTCCGAGTCGGCGCATCGGAATAAATTTGTCCATAGAGGAGAGAATTTTAGCACCTGTCTCTTCCTTTTTTAGATTTTCATAAAGCGGGGTTTCAGTAGGTCCCGGGCAGACCACATTTACCCTTATATTATCCCTCGCATGCTCCCTTGCGATGGTCTTGCTGAAAGCAATAACCGCTGCCTTACATCCAGCATAAATGCTCTCACCACTACTTCCAACCCTCCCGGCATCTGAAGAGATATTTACAATGGAGCCCTTTTTCTTTTCAATCATATATGGAAGCACAGCATAGGTAGTATTTAATACACCCTTGTAGTTTATTGCTATCACCTTATCCCAGAACTCTGGTGTTGTCTGGAGGAAAAACCTGATCTCATCCCAGCCAGCATTGTTAATGAGGGCATCAATCTTGCCGAATGCCTCAATCGCTCTTTTTACCGCGTCCCTTACACTGCTAAGGTCTCGTATATCTGTCCTGCAGGCAATGACATTACTTCCGAGTTCTTCTGCGGTCTTTTGAGCTGCCTCCTCGTTTACATCAGCAATCAGCACATTCGCTCCTGCCTTTAAAAAATATGCTGTAATGGCTCTGCCAATTCCCATTGCCCCGCCCGTTATAATTGCTGACTTACCTTTAAGGTCAACCATGTTTCACCCCTTATTCAATTTTAAGGATATTATAATCATATACTTGTGCTTACTCAAGAGATAAGTGTGGTGAGAAGGGGTAAATTAGGTGGCGGGAATAGATTCTTTAAATTTTAAAATAAATGTGTTATAATTTAATTATGAATAAACAAGTAAAAAAGAGAGCATAAAAAAATCTTAAAATGTCATTGTGTCTTTCAGAAATAGGCTTAGAGCTTCATCGTGCAGGGGCAAAAAAACTTGGTAAAAACCTGAAAGAACTAATTTACGAAAGCGAAAGTTGTGGAAAAGAGGACCTGTTGGCAAAAGTAAAAATATATGAAAAATGGCGAAAGCACAGTTGACAACTATACATCTTTCTTTGTACGAACCCTCAAAGAATTAGACACCTTTTTTTAACGCAAAAGGCATAGATATAGTTCTTTCTGTATCAAAGGAAAAATATCCTAAAATGCTTCGGGAACTGGGAAAACGAGGATTTAAAACAAAAGTTACTAACCCTGAAAAATCAGCAGAGATTATTCAACTTTTTAAAGTAACCCGTAATATGACCGTACGGGTGGATATAATGCTTGCCCTTATTCCTTATCAGCTGGAGGCATTGAAACGACGGGTGTATCTGAAAATCTTTAACATCAAGATGCCTGTTTTGACCCCGGAGGACCTGATTATTCACAAGTTAATATCAAACCGCTCTATTGATGTTCAGGATGTGGAGCACATTTTTAAATATAATATCAAACATCTTGATTTAAATTATCTTTTAAAATGGGCTAAAAACTGGGGAATTAAAGAAAGAGTTTAAAAATTTATCTATAGACATTCCAAAAATTAAAATTAACACAATCCTACAGCGTCACTGACACTCCCACTGTTGTGCCCACATCAGGCGCTGTATTATTCAATCCCTTTTTAAACCCTGCATCAAAGAGCAGGAAGTCAGTAATCTTGAGGATTGTTCCAAATAAAACCTGCACAGGGTCATACTCTGCATTCTTATCAGGGTGCCGGTTACCGTTTATCTCCACTACAATATGGAATATATCAATAAGTTGATAATCAATCGCAAAACCAAAGTTATAAAGGTGTCTTCTCGTATCTTGATTACCATTGCTTATAAATGTCCAACCAAGTTGCGAATGCAGGACAAAATCACCTACTGCCTTTGAAGCGACTCCAATTATGCTGAAGTCCCTCGTTCCGCTTCCGAGCCCGCGTTCTTCATCGCCGCTATCCGTTTTGTAAAGGCCTTTAAGTGTGAAGGCAGGATTAAGTCCGCCTTCCTCAAACAGGAGACACTTCACAACAAGGCTCACATCGCTCATTCCTTCGTGGCTCTCTCCATCTTTGCCGGAATGGATTGTGTAGGGAAATTCCGCGGAGAGTTCAATGCCTTCAGTAATTCCATAGATGGGCACGAGGAGAAAAACATTATCAGTAGAACCATCAGTCCATTTTAGATAATCATAGGACAATTCAGATTGGAATAGCTTTTTCCCTGCGACACCAGCATCCTCTGTCCCGAATGGACGATAGGAATAACCAATCACCGGAATCAGAAGATATGCTGTTATTAGAATAAATACTTTTATTTTCATAGTTAAAAACGATAATCAAATTCAAAATGGTGTCAATGAAATTTCAATCAAATTTTAATTACATTGAGCCCCTGAATTCTGTCATAATCCCGTAAATCAACGGTAACTACTGAAAAGCCAAGGGAAATAGCGGTGGATGCAATTATCAGGTCATGGGCACCTATGCTCAATCCTGTCTTCGTAAGATTCGCCCATATTCTTGCATAGATTCTTGATGCATTCAGGTCAAATGGATAAATAGGAAAGAATTCAATAATTTTCTCAACAAATGCCTCTCTTTTTAATCGCCTTCTCTCAGAATCTGCTCTGTGAACACTCTTTTACATAAAATTATGATAATTATATTTTACATATTAAATTCATTCCTGTCAACGGATTCTTAAAATATAAGAAATAATATATATTTCTGCGAGAGGCAAAGTAAATTTTACAAAATACCGATTTATTTTATGTTACAATATTATTCAGTATGGGTAATCTCAGGAAAATTCTTTATTCACTTTTTTTAGTAATATCCTGTAATAATTCTATCTCAAATTTACCACAAGAACCCGAAGACACTGCCCCAACTATTGGGACTTTTCTTATTCCCCAGACAGATACAAAAACCATACCCGGTGGAATAGTGGGAATGGTTGTAAGTGCTAATGATGGGGATAAAGATAAACTGCGTTTCTGTTGGAGGGAAATTGCACCTGATGGTTTTGAAAGTATAATAAAATGCGAGGATAAACTCGCTACATCAGGAAATAACATCATTACATCAAAACTGATCTGGTTTGCGCCGGATGCAAAGGGCTTATACAAGATAAGGTGTACAGTTTATGATGAGGATAACAATTCAGTAAGTTATGAGTTTGATATTGAGGTTGGTGACTTTAAGAATTACTTCAGATTAAATGGGCATCTGATTATACCAAGATATTCTCATACTGCAACTCCATTACCAGATGGAGGAATTGCTGTTATGGGTGGATTGAACGAAAATGACCACCCGGTCAGTTATTATGAAATTTATTATCCCTCTAAGGGTATGACTACTAAAACAGGAATGCTCGTTCAACCGAGGGCTAACCATAGCGCACTTTATCTGACCCCGGATAGAATATTACTAATCGGTGGAAATAATGGCTATAATGATTTGAATTCACTTGAATTAGTTGACCTTACCTCCAATACATCACAGATTGTAGGATATTTATCTTATGTGAGCGGTCCTAATGAAAGTTTTCTCTTTCCCTCAACTTCCACAATAATTGTGATAAAACAAGAAGATGGTGTAGTAGAGTTAATTGATGCAAACAATTTTACAAGCAAGGAAAAAATATTAATCAACAAGAGAAAAGGTGCTTCTATAACTATGTTTGACGGAGAAAAATTATTAATCACAGGTGGATGGATTTACAATTCTCCCACAAATACATATGAATTATCTAACCGGGCTTTCATCTACAACAACATATCTGGTTCATTTTCTGCAACATCAAATATGAATGAGAAAAGGGGATCTCATACCTCTATTCAAATGGAGGATGGCAATATTCTCATTGCAGGAGGGGAATGTGTGGAGATAGATGTGTTGGAGTGGAAATGTCCAGAGTATGCGGAACTTTATAAACCTGCTCTCGGAATATTTACAAAGTCTGCAAAAATGGCGAGAGTTGATTATTACTTGAAATCAGCCCTGTTACCAAGCGGAAATATACTTATGGTAAGCGAAAGTTTTCAGGGCTATTTTATCAGTTCATCTCAGTTGTTTGATGTTGTAAGCCAGACCTTCTCCGGTGGTGGTTCTATTGGCTTTGCAAGGAATAGTTTTGCTGTATCTTTATCAACTGCAGGCAATTTTATGGTTATAGGCGGAAAAGAGGACCCTTCTTTAGATGAATGGCTTTTATCAGGAGAGACTGAAAGAGAAGTGCTTGGTAATGTTTTAGAGTTTGTGGAATAACTATATATGGATGAGGAGAAAAAACTTATTTCTGCCGCGAGAACTGCAATGAAGAATGCCTATGCCCCATACTCCAATTTCCGCGTCGGCGCAGCACTAATGACCTCCTCTGGAAGAATCTACGCTGGATGTAATATTGAGAACGTATCTTTTGGTCTGACTGTATGTGCAGAAAGGGTCGCCTTATTCAAAGCCATTGCTGATGGCGAAAGAAACTTTAAGTCAATGGCAATAGTGGGGAGCAAAAATCCTGCCTATCCCTGCGGCGCCTGCAGGCAGGTTTTATATGAATTTGCAAAGAATCTGGATGTCATCATAATCAAAAAGGGGCGGCCTGGAAAGATCAAACTCAATAAGCTGTTGCCATCGGGTTTTAGTTTGTAATCCACTTACCCTCTGAATTTTCCAAAATCTGGCTTACGCTTCTCTAAAAATGCTGCCATACCCTCCTTGATTTCTTCTGTATTGTAAATTGAACAGATAAGTTCAACTGCATGATTGAAGGATGGATATAGGGCATCGCCTTCAAAATTAAAGGACACCTTTGCCAATCGCAACGCCTGCGGGCTCAACTCAAGAATCCTGTCACACCATGCCTTTAACTCAGAGTCAAACTTATCCCTTTGAACTACCTTGTTTATCAACCCCATCTCAAGCGCCTCTTTCGCAGTGTATTGTTCACAGAGGAAAACTATCTCCCGCGCTCTCTTCTCTCCCACAATCCTGGGTAAAAACTGAGTTCCCGCAATTATCGGGACACTGCCAACCTTTGGTCCCACCTGCCCGAACTTTGAATCCTCTGTTGCAATGGTAAGGTCGCATGAAACATTAATCTCATTTCCACCGCCAAGGCAATATCCCTTCACCGCACAGATAACCGGCTTGGGCGCTCTCCTAATTAATAAGAGGAAATTAAGAAACTTATTGATAAAAACTCTCCCGGTTCTGTAATTCAAGTCCTTCATCTCCTCAATATCTCCCCCGACGCAGAATGCCTTTTCGCCTGCACCGGTAATAACAATAACTCCTATCTTCCCGTCATCACTTGCATCCTTAAGAACTTCGGTCAGTTCCTCAATTGTCTTTGAGCGAAAGCAATTCAGCGATTTTGGTCTGTTGATTGTCAGTGTGGCAACTCCATCCTTCTTCTCATAAAGAATGTCCTCATACTGCATTTTTTCTACCTCCTTTCACATAACTCAATAAGCACCCCTCCGGTTGATTTTGGGTGAATAAAGGCCACCAGTAAGCCCTCAGAACCCCTTCGGGGATTTTCATCAATTAACTGAACGCCGTTCATCTTTAACCTCTTTAGATGACTCTCAACATCTTCTACCTCTATTGCAACATGATGCATTCCCTCTCCGCGCTTTTCAAGGAATTTATGAACAGGTGATGACGGAGCAAGTGGCTCAAGAAGCTCTATCATGCTCTCGCCTACCTGAATAAAGGCAATCTTCACTCCGTCCTGGTGCACCTCCTCAATATGCACCTCTGTATTGGAACACAATTCACTGTAAAACTTCAAGAGATTATTTATATTACGAACAGCTATTCCGATGTGATGAAGTTTCATTATATCTTCCTTTATTTACCATATACTTAAGGGAAAGGACTACAAAAAATAGAACTGTAAATGTAAATAATCCTGCCCAGGGAGAACTTTTATAGATATGAGAATTGCATCCACAGCCGACCTTAACAGGGCAGGGGAGTTCCCCAAATCCCTGTTCCAGGGGCTCAAAGGCCTCTGGATTATACAGAGCCATGGCAGAGAGGTAATTCAACGATGCCTCCCAGATATGGGGCACAGCCACACGGGCATCGTAGGAATCTTTTATCCCATCGGGTGCCCCAGGAGGAAGGAGGTCAAGGGTTACAAAGACCTCACCAACATGTCTTGTGCCTTCTGTGGGAACATCCTTAAGAAGCGGCAGAATTATTTCTTGAAGCTCCTTTAACTTATCCGGCCTGTCCCTCCAGTATCTCGCAAGAGCATGGGTAATCTTTCCAAGATAGGCTGCACCTTCGGTCTCTTTCAAAAGATGGGGCAATACAATTTTATATAACGCCTCTGCCTCCCTCTCTGCAACAGGATCTCCTTTCTCGTAAATGGAAGCAGGCCAGAGAAGCCACGCCCGTGATCCGGTTTCGTTCCCTTCAAAATTACCAGTATCTTTATTGTACAAATTTACAAATATTGCCTCTTTTAACTCATTTGCCCTCTCTTCCCATAAATTTACAATTGATGAGTCCTCTCTTAATGCCCTCCCTAACTCAACTGCGCTTTTCAGTCCGAGATAAACGGTCACCGCACCCTGGAGTCCCTGAGTTAATGTATAATTATCATCTTCATAGGCATAACACTGGAGGTTATTTGCATTATCTTTACATTCAGTTAATGCCTGCGCAGCAAGTTTAATAGAGGGATAAACAGAACCAAAATAATCGCACCTCTCTGAATCGCTCCTCAAAAATTTTCCATGATTCACAAGCGTCCAGAGGGCAAGCCCGGTCTCATCTATCTCAAAGTCAATTGGACCACCGGGCATTCCGTCCGCATAATAATTCATTGCAAAGGTGCCCGCAGGAGCGTCATGATACATACCATATACATCCTGTCCGGCCTCCTTTCGCTGAACATTAGAATAAAAATAATTGTGCTTTGTGACAATATCGGTAAAACCTGCCACATCCAGAGCGAGATTTATAAAGGCGCCATCCCTGGGCCAGTCCTCACCGTAGGGCGGCTGAACAGAAACAGAGGCAACTATGGCTCCAGAATTTCTGTCTGTTGATACCCTTGTTGAGAGGAGAGTCCTTTTTGAAAAGGCAATCACCTCCGCATCTCCTGTGGCTGGAAGAGTGGCTTTCCTAATCCATTCTCTCCAATAGGATTCTGTTTCGTATAAGAGGTAAGAAGGCATAACTTTTGCTGTATCAAAATTACTCAGGGCACTATTGAGGTCGATTCCTAAGCTCACAATTACGGTAACCCCACCATACTTAAATTGATTGAGTTCAACAGGATATACAATGGCTCCGTTTGCCTGACACAGGGCAACAGAGGAATCAGAAAGCCTATGGTCATCCATTATATCCTCAAAAGCATCCTGCGGCTGATATGGGTTGTTATTAACCATAGCATCCTGACATCTGGTTGTAGAATCCATCCCTGCCTGATGACTCCCGGAGTGACTTATGCTCCCAATGACTGCAAAGATACCCTTATCTTCTTCCTCAAGAATCTTCCTCACAAACTCTTCTATTTGACTCTGGGTTATGCCTGGCTGGAGGAGGGAAAGGATTTCTGAATAATCAACAATTTCGGGTATGAAATGCACAAGGGCATCATAGGGTGAATAATAAAGGAGAGCAAAATCATTTTTGCCATCATCGCTCCAATCGGATGTGGGTAGAAAGGGTTCCTTTGTATTGCATGGTGCGAGATTCTCATAAAATACAAGTTCAACTCTCTCCACTGGTGAACCAGGCAACAATTGAATCACATGGTCTCTCACAAACACATCTTTATCAGGCAGGACAAAATCATATTGAAGTATCTCCATTTTATAATCATCTCGTGAGTACTCAGTTACAATAACATTTGAATCATCTGTGTTGTAGTACTGTTTTTTAGCCCAGATTGAATCCCTCAACCAGGACAATTCACTATTTGAACCAGTGTAAATAATCAGGCCTGAAAAAGCGCCCATATTTTCCTCGGCACCAAAACGAGGGAGTTCTCTCGCATTCTCCTGAGAACTCGTTTTGTAATTCAACTGGTCGAAAAAGGATGGACTCGGGTATTTTAAAAGTGTCAGATCACCTTCTTTTGATATACCGATTGTTAATCCGCCATTCCCGGAAATGGCATTTATGTTTGTGGCGCCAAATATATGCTCTATCCTATCTACAGGGTGAGAAAATACATAGGTGAAATTGAATAAAAATAGTAGAAAAAGCAGAAACTTTTTTACCACAAAAGCCCTCTACGGTATCACTTTATATACAATATCGCCCTTCCGTGCCCTTTCTTTTGCCTTAATTCCAACATTGCTGCCGGGACCGGCTCTCTGCACAGGTTGCTTATTAATCTGAATGGATTCAACCACCTCCTGAAAATCCGTTGTGTGCCCTTTGACATGAATTGTGTCGCCGACAGCAATTTCTTCACCCTCTACATGAAAGGCAATTACGCCGACCTTAGCAAAATAATCCTCTACTCTGCCTATTTTTATCTCTGGCATATTTCACCTCCCCTTATATTATAATTTATAATACTTTTTTTCTCAAATGCAAATTGTTGTATAAGCCAAGGACCTATACGACCTTCATCTATTTTAATTTTCTGTTATTAATACTTAAAAATGTCACATATTTGGTATTTATCAGGTAGCCTGCGCAAATAACTCCACCCTCACCCCCCTTTATCCCCTCCCATCAAGGGAGGGGAGATTAGAAGAGTGGAGGAGAGGTAAAATAAGAGTGAGGATAATTTGGCGAATGGGCGGGGGTGGCGTCCCGAACGCAGACAGCAATGGGACCCAAATGATTGCTTCGGTTTCTCAAGCATCTATGCTCGTAGGCATTCCCATAATCCTGCTCTTCAACTTCTGAAGGTCTGGGTTTTGCTGGCAAGTGAGGGATGCCACTCTCACCCTCCCCATTATCCCCTCCCATCAAGGGAAGGGAGATTAGAAAAGTGGAGGGGAGGTAAAATACAAGTGGAGGCAATTTGGTGAAAGCAAATGACTTTTTTACGCACCTTAAAAGGTATGGCTACCACTTGCTTCTCATTGGATACCTTCAGCACTTCAGCGCTTCAGATCTCATAAGAAGGATAATTTACATCAACTCTTCCTGTGTGTCATTTCAAAATAGTAATAACCTGTGACATTTCAAAATAGTAACATCAATCTATTTTAATTTTCTTGACATGAAAGATGCTTTGTGTTATTTCTGAAGTTATGAACAAAAGGATTTCTTTTATCCTGTTATTACTTTTCTTATTATCTTTTTTTGTAATATATCTTCATCACCACAATGATGGAGTTTCGCGCTCTGATTGTGCGCTTTGTATAGCAAGCCACCAATTATCTTCAGCAACGCATAATAATACCTTCTTTGATATTTATCAGAATATTTCAAATTTAAATTTACCTGAAGAATTTTTGTTACTCCCTTCAATTGTTTCAATTTCTCTACCCATTCGGGCACCTCCGGCATAACTCAGTTTTTTTCATTATCAACAAACAATCCAAAAGACAGATAACTATTTATTCAAATTTATTCAAAAAAAAGGAGAAACTATGATGAAAAGGATATTATTCTTTACTCTCTTTTTTGCATTTTCTTTTACTGTCCAATCTTCTGAAGAGAATATAGAATCAAGACTCAACGCATCAGAGGAAGTGAAGGAACCGAGGTCCTCCGGCATATTCGGAGCCTCTGCATTGATGAACCCGAACTTATCTCTGCTCTTGAATGCCTTTGCTTATACCTCTAACCTGAAGAGCTCAGACCTAACGGGAAGATTCTTCCCCGCTCATGTGGAAGAGTTAGGACTTAAAAAGGGCTTTAATCTGGAATCCGCAGAATTATTCTTTTTTGCGCCCGTTGACCCCTACTTTAACCTCTACGCTTCAATACCTATCACAATGGAAGGCATTGAGCTTGAAGAGGTATATTTTGTTACTACTTCTCTTCCAGCAGGATTCCAGATAAAGGGGGGTAAATTCAGAAGCAATTTTGGAAGAATTAATTCCCAGCATCCGCACCAGTGGGATTTTGCTGATTCACCCCTTCCTTATCCGGAGTTTCTCGGAGGAGACGGAGTCAGGGAAAAGGGGCTGCAACTTACCTATCTTCCAGCTCTCCCTTTCTATACCCTCCTGGGCATTGAGGTACTTCAGGGAGAGAATGATGTTCTGTTTGCCCCTGATGCAGGGTCAGGTCCCAGCGCGTTCTCTGCCTTTCTTAAGACGTCCTTTGATGTGGGAGAACACTCTGCCACTCTTTTTGGTCCTTCTGTCATTAGCGGCAGGACAAAGACCGATTCCATTGGTGAAAATACAGAGTTCAGTGGACATTCTACCTTATATGGGTTTGAATTGACCCATAAGTGGCAACCCTCAAAGAAACAGAGTTTTATACTCCAGAGCGAATATCTTTATAGAAGACAAAAAGGTGATCTGAAGGACATCATTAAAGGCACAGTTGCCCCACTTGAGAGATCTCAGGATGGCCTTTATCTGCAGGGAATCTATAAATGGAATAGGTGGAGATTCGGGTTAAGAGGGGATGTGCTTAATATTTTTCAGGAGGAGTATATTTTCGCAGATGTAAGACAAGATCCTGGTAAAAGACCATGGCGGGCTAGTGGGAGTATTGAATTTAATCCTTCAGAGTTTTCACGCATAAGGCTTCAGTACAACCATGATAAATCAAGGGATGAACGGACAAACCATGAATGGATCTTGCAATTCACAATGGGTATTGGCGCCCATGGGGCCCATCCATTTTAGGAGGTGATATGATGAAAGGATTATTATTTGCTCTTTTGGTAACGCTTATGTTTCTGAACCCTGTTTTTGCGGAAATAAATGTTGTCGCTACACTTCCATGGATTGGAAGTATCGCTGGAGAGATAGGGAAAGAGGTGATTAACCTTACTGTTTTAGTAAAACCTAACCAGGACCCTCATTACATTGAGGCAAAGCCGAGCATGATACTTTCAGCAAGGAAGGCTGACATTATCATGTATAATGGGCTTGATCTTGAGATTGGCTATCTCCCTCTTATAATTGAGTCATCTAAAAATCCAAAAATACAACCTGGTAAAATAGGCAATCTTGATTGCTCACAATTTATAGAGCCCATTGAAAAAACCCTTATAGCAGACAGGAGCATGGGAGATGTGCATCCGCTGGGTAATCCCCATTATCACCTTTCTCCAAAAAACATTCTTAAAGTTGCAGAAGGTATTGCCTATTCTCTTTCTAAGATAGACCCTGCTAATGCTAATTTTTATAATGATAATCTTTCTGCCTTTAAAAAAGTTCTGCATGAGAAACAGAAAGAATGGGAGAACAAATCCCTTAAAGGCAAAAGATTTATCGCATACCATAAGTATTTTGAATATCTTGCACACGACTTTGGATTTGAGATTATAGAGTACATAGAGTCAAAACCCGGAATTCCACCTTCAGCTAGCCATATTGAAAAACTAATTGAAATTATAAGAGCCACAAAGATAGATGCTATACTTACATTATCGTTTTATGGTCAAAAAGAGGTTAAATCCCTTGCACAAAAGACCGGTGTCAGCTCCATTGTTGTTCCGCATGATGTAGGGTCTGCAGATGGTATAAAGGACTGGTTCAGCCTGATGGACAGAATCATTGAACTATTGAGTTAGGGAGAACAGATGGAAGCACTGAATTTTCTCTTATATCCATTTTTAGCATGTATATTACTTATCCTGACACATGCCTATTTCGGCATTCATATACTTGAAAGAGGTATAATTTTTGTTGACCTTTCTTTAGCCCAGTTTATTGGCTTTGGAATTGCCATTTCATTGCTTTTAAAGAATGATGGAACTCAGAGTTATCTCTTTGCAATTATATTTGCGTTTATTGGTGCCTCAGTCCTGTCCCTTTCGAGGAAAATAACACGACTTATCAATATAGAGGCATTCATCGGTGTACTTTATGTCTTTTCTCTTGCGGGAAGCATTTTAATCCTTGACAGAACTCCTCACGGTTCTGAGGAATTTAAGACAATCTTGAACGGTAATATTCTTTGGGTAACACCAGAGGAGGTATTTCGTACCTTTGTCATATATTTTGTTATAGGCTTGTTTCACTTCATTTTTAGAAAAATATTTTTAGCCCTTTCATATGAAGGAAAAGGGAGATTTCTATGGGAGTTTCTATTCTTTTTGAGTTTTGCCATTGTTCTTGTCCAATCAGTACAGATTGCAGGAATCCTCCTCGTTTTCTCCTTTTTAGTGCTTCCTGCCCTGATAGGGAAACTTTACACTAAGAATCCATTCAAGGTGCTTGTATGGGGTTGGCTCATAGGGTTTATAGCAAGTGTTTCTGGTATAGGTATATCTTACAGATTCGACCTTCCGACATCACCTCTCATTATTGTATTATTAAGCATTGTCTTTTTTTTGTTTTTGGTGGCCAAGGCAATCCGGCATAACAATGAATCCCACTGATCTTTTTCAAAAGATTTAAAAAGACCCCTGATTTTATCAATAACAATAACTTTTTTTAATTGTAAAAATTATTATAATATATTATATATCATTATATGCTGACTGAGCAAGAAAGAAGAAGAAAATGTTGCGGATGTAAATATTGCAGTATAATCTGCCCGGAATTTGCAATAACACTGGAAAATCATTACCCTGAACTTATTCCGAAAAAATGCAATAAATGCAAAATCTGCCTTTATGCCTGCCCTCTGGATTGCGTTAAGGAGGTCCTCTTTGCCGGAAACATATGATTTTGTAATAATTGGCTCCGGCATCGGAGGATTGCTTACTGCTGGACTGCTGGCAAGGGATGGTTACTCACTTATAGTTCTTGAAAAGTTATCATTCTTCGGTGGAAAATATACTTCCATCAAACATAATGGTGTTGAGGTTCCTACCGCAGCACACCATATGCTTCCCCACGGTTTTAATGGGCATATTTACAGGATATGCAGAGAACTCGGAATTAATGTCAGATTGATACCCTGCAAGCCACCAATGATATGGAAACTTAATGGAAGGGATTACATATTCCCCCTTAAGGTCAGTGAATATTTTCGGTGGCGATGGAGATTTCCTGTTCTTAATAAGATTCTTACAAAAAGAGAAAACGCAAAATTTCTCTCCTATCTTCTCCTTTATAAACTGGGATACAGAATAGATGGCGACCCGAGCGTGAAGGAACTGCTGGAATTATTTACAAAGAATCCAATTTTTCATCAGGCGGTAAACAAGACAATACAGTATGCTCTTGGAGTGAGATATGACGAAACTCCTGCCAGGGAAATTCTGCGAACCTTCAGGGAGTATAATTTTGCAATGGAATGCGTTGTTGACGGTGGAGTGAAATCAATAATTTCAGGATTAGTAAATTATCTGCGCTTAAAAAATTGCCTGCTAAAAAATAGAGCAATGGTAAAAAATATCATTGTAAAAAATGGGCGCGCTGAGGCGGTTCTGCTTGAGAATGGTGAGGAAATCAAAGCCCGCTTCGGAATTGTGAGCAATGCAGGCATCAGGAATACCTATAATATGATTGACGATAAACATAAAGTTAGCAGTGAATTTTTTAAAAAAATGGAACGTTCCATCCCTGCGTGGGGTGCTAACCACATTTTCATTACAGAAAGGCCTGTTCTCAATCAGGGTGGTGTCATCATTCCTGTAGAGAAAGAATTTATAGCGGGTGTTACAGAGCCTACCTTTGAAAGCCCTTCCATCGGTGAAAACAAAAAGACCCTTGTGCTTGCCTATCAGGTAATCTACAAGGACAAAGATATTGACTTACAATTAAGTGAAGGAAAAAAAGAGTTTCTCCAACTATGTAAAGAACGGGACGGCGAGTATATACTGAGTGTATTCCGGGATGACTATCCTGGAACTGAGATGGCTGCGGTGAAGGGACAGGTCTATGATGAGAGGTTCAAACACGATGAGGCAGGTATTAAGGGACTCTGGAACATTGGCCTTGAAACATCAGGACGCGGAGTAGCCGGTGAACTAATCGGACACAGCGTAAGAATTTTGTACAGAAAAATAAAGGACTCTGTAAAAAATGCGCCCTGACTATGATGCAATAGTAATTGGAACTGGACTCGGCGGATCCACAGCTGGAGCACTCCTTCAAAAAGCAGGATTCAGGACACTGATTCTGGAGAAGAATGAAAGGACAGGTGGCAGTTGTTCCTATTATACAAAGGACGGCTTCAAGGTTGATATTGGCACCCATATGTTTACAAGGGGCAACAGGGGACCTATAGGCGTTGTCCAGTATATGCTAGGGATTCCTGAAAAGATTAAATTTATCCAGACAAGGGACATTGCCATTGCAAAGGGAATGGGCTTTAATATAGCTCTCCCTTCCTCTCCATACCGACTGCCATACTTTTTTGCGAAACTCTTCTATCAACTCAGGGTTCCACTGCGAGAACTGCCCCGTGTAATAAAACTCTTCTATGACCTTGCTACCATGTCTGATGAGGAGATTGATAAATGGAATCATAAGAATGTTGAGGAATTTATCAGAAGATACACAACCCATCCTCAATTATTCGCCTATCTCGGGTTTCTACTGGGACTTTACTTTGTTCTTCCACTCTGGGAGACATCAGCAGGCGAAGCAATATGGTGTTACAAACGAATGTTCAGGGATAACTCTCTGAGTTATCCTAAGGGAGGGGCTGTGACCGTGCCGGATACATTTATAAACGCTGCGACCTCTCTTGGTGCTACTTTAATCACCTCCGCAGAGGTCAAAAAGATTGTTGTTGATAACGGAAGGGTCTCAGGTGTGGAACTTACTGACGGAAGGGCTTTTGAATCAAAACTGGTTATCAGCACAACATCCCTTAAGGATAATGTATTTCGCCTGGTCGGTGAATCACATTTTCCCGAAAAATATGTTAAAAAAATCAAGAATATAAAGGGTTCATATATTGCAGTACAGGCAAAGATTGCCCTCGATAAAAAATTAATCAAGGCAGGTTGCCTTGTCGGCGGAAGTTCAAAATATTATAAGGGTGGAGAACTTGATATTGATTCTTTCCATGTGCTCTATCAGGATATAACAAATGGTTATATACCCAAAATTGTACCACTCTACTGTCCCGTACCAACTAACTTTGACCCTGAGCTGGGTCCTCCAGGAAAGCAATTGCTAACCATATGCTCTGTTGCCCCGACGACAGATGTGGAGTTGAAAGATCCGCCTGAAAAATGGATTGAATCAATGCTTGAGGCACTGAGGGATTTAATCACCGGAATTGACAGGCATACAATCTGGATTGACAGGTTTACGACGAAATTTATTGAGCGCTGGAGCGGTAAACTTTATGGTCCAGCCATATCAACAGGACAGACGCCAGACCAGGTTGGTGCACTGAGACCTCCGATAAGAACACCCATCCGAGGGCTCTATTTTGCAGGTGATTGTGCTGGTGGCAGAGGAATCGGCACAGAACTCGCAACCCAGAGTGCAATTGAATGTTTCAATACTATCATCAATGACCTCAAGTTCGGATTTCTGGAGGATGTAAGACCCCTGTAGGAGTTACGCGGCATGAAAATTCTTGTTTTCTCTTTTCTTTTGATTATCCTCTCATCTCTTCCGCTGTCCAATTTACATTCAACACAAATCTATGACATATCCTTTCCCACTCAGGTAAATCAATTTGAAAAGCTTGAAATTCGTTTTAATCTTGACACCCAATACGTAAATCCCTTTGACCCATCAGAGGTAGATGCAAACGCAGAAATTATTGCGCCATCAGGAAAAATTCTGACACTCCCTGCATTTTATACCTGGGATTTTGACAGAACCCTGGATGGTGGCATTGAAAAATTTATAGCTAAAGGCGCTCCCTACTGGGCTGTCCGTTTCACTCCGGTTGAATCCGGAACTTATTCATTCAATCTCAGGGTAAATGATTCCAGTGGAGAAAATCGGACCGGGTCCCTAACCTTTGAGTCCACTCTATCCTCCGGCAGGGGGTTTGTTAGAGTAAATATGAATAACCCACGTTACTTTGTCTTTGATAATGGAGAACCCTATGTTCCGCTTGGATTTAATATCTGCTGGGCTGATAATAACAATGGGAGTTTCTATTACGATTATTTCTTATAGCGCCTTGCAGATGCTGGCGGCAACTGGGTTCCCATCTGGATGACACATTATTTTTAGGGGCTCACAATTGAGTGGGGCGACTATCACCCATCCGGATTATACAAGGGGCTTGGCAATTACAGTTTGGAGATGGAATTTTTTACAAATGCAGAAACAAATAAATTTTTTGACAATCGCATCAGATACATAATCGCCCGCTGGGGTTATTCACCTCATATTCTTGCCTGGGAGCTATGGAATGAGGTTGACGCAATTCTTGGTTATTACGACAATAACAACATGGAAAAGGTTAAATTTTTGTAAGAGATATTTTATGAGTTTTAAAGGAGATGAAACTTCTGTAGAATTTCCGCAATATCAGGATTCTTTTTCGCAAGTTCCCTTAACGCATAAATTATATCTTTCAGTTTACCGCTCTTTTCTATTTCCTCAACTGACTCTATTTTCGCTTGTCTTATAATGGTTCTCCTGTCCCAGTAGGCAAAGCCAATATTGGCTATCATTATGGCTGTGAATATTCCTGTAATTATACTCATAAAAGTAATTATGTCTCCAAATCTTTTATCCACTTGCTCAAATCTCTTGTCCACTTGCTCAAATCTTTTATCCACTTGCTCAAATCTCTTGTCCACTTGCTCAAATCTTTTGTCCACTTGCTCAAATCTTTTGTCCACTTGCTCAAATCTTTTGTCCACTGCATCCTTAAATTCCTTAAGCGTTATCTCAACCCTTATCAATCGCTCCCTGTCTTCCTTGCTAAATGCAACTTCTTGCCCATGGGCGATATTCATGGAAAGGAAAATTGCCACACCTGTTATTAGAATTATTATGCCTTTCATTGGCTCTCCTTTTATAATTTAACAAAATCTCAAGACATTGTCAAATGATATGTATTTCATACTATATTTATCGTAATGTTTCCATAAACTTTTCCATAAAAATACTGAAAAATACAATCTCATCCCACGATAAATAATTCAGAACGTAAGGAGGTTGAAGATGAAGATTGGATTTATAACGATTGCTTTCTTATCAATTACAGCGTATTCTGGTGCACTAAATTTTTCAACCTGGAACGACATAAGCGACGGAATTGAGGGAGAGAAATTAGTAGATATGTATATAACAGATGACAATTGCCTATTAGTAGCAAACGAGAATGGCCTTTACAAATCAATAGAGGGCAGTAGAAAATGGGAAAGAATCTTTTTTATTAACAGCGAAGAAAAGATTGTGGATATAATTGGCACAGCGAAGAGAATATTTATCGGCACTAAACATAAAGTTTATACAGGTGAACTTGATAAAATGAACCTTCAGGAAATTTTTTCCCTCTCCGGAGAAAATGAAATAATGGCTCTTGAGTTATCATCATCACAACAATATCTCTATATAGGGACACAGAAAGGACTGTGGACTATCTCACTCAAAATCAATGGAGAGAGAAGGTTTTTTGCGGAAGTGCGAGACATTATTTCATTAAGGGCTCATCCCTTTAAGCCGGATATATTATTTACAGGCACTGAGGAGGGGCTTTACAGAATCTCAAAAAAGGAGAGCAAATTATTATACACATCCATCTCTAAAAATTCTGCAAGGGTGAATGCAATTACAATATCTAAGAGCAATGATGACATCATCTTCATTGCAACTGATACTGGCTTACTTAGAATGCGACTCAAGGATAAGGAATTACGGCACCTGAAGCTAAACGGTAAGATTTTTTATGTTGAAACCTTTGACACAGGGTTAGAAACTGTAGTTGCTCTCGGAGAAAAAAATATATTCCATTCGCAGAAGGGGCTTGATAAATGGAATACTGTAATGGGGGTAATACCATACGGAATACCATTAAAAATATTGCGCAGCCCAAGCGGCACTATATATCTACTCACTTCCTCGGGAATTTTCAAGTCAGAAGAAAATTATTCCAATGCCTCTTCTCTTAAAGAGATTGAGAATATATTCTCCTCAGAACCCTCAATTGAGGAAATGGAGAGAGTCGTTCTGAAGGCATACATGCTTGACAAGAACATCATAAAAAGATGGAGGAGAAATTCACGTCTCAAGGCATTGCTTCCAGAAATTGATATTAGCGTGACCAGAGGAATTGATAGTAATTATGACTATTATACTGAAGACACTATTTATACTTCCTCCTCAGGAAGGTACTATATTGGACCGGATGAAAGAAAACTCTCCGAGTCATACGGAAGGGACTTGAATTATGGAATCAAACTATCATGGAAGCTTGGGGATGCAATATTTAATAACAGTGAACTTTCTGTGAGTGATGAGGCAGAGGATATACTTGATTTTAGGTATCGAATCCTGAGCGATTTGAGAAGGGTTTACTTTGAAAGAAAGCGAGTTATAGCAGAATTACATTTCCTGCCTGCCGGAGAAGGGTATAAAAAATTTGAACTCAAGAACAGGATAGAGGAACTGAATGCCTATCTTGATATGCTGAGCGATGGATATTTTTCAAAAAATATAAAAAATGAATCCGGGAATTAATTATAAATTCAGGAGGTTGCCATGAAAAAGATATTCTATCTTATGTTCCTTCAGATATTTATGACAGGATGTAGCCTTGAGGAATATCCAGAACTTTCAAAGCCCCCTTATGAATTGTCTGATGTGCTGGGACCAACTGTAATTTCCATTCAGCCCTTAGCGGATTCCAGAGATATCCCGCTTGACACAATAATAATGGTTAAATTCTCAGAGGCAGTTCTTCCAGAGAGTGTGGATGAATTAAGTTTTTATATCCGGTCAAAAACAGAAAAACTGACAGGAACTTATATATTTTCCGATGACCAGAAAAGCATCTACTTCCTCCCTGAAAAACAACTTGAGCCACTGACACAGTACACAATTACCCTGAATAACAGAATCACTGACCTCTCAGGGAATGAACTGGTTGACCAGGACCCTAATGACAAACTACCTGCCACACCATTTACCTCTCTTTTTACTACGGGGGAGGTAAAAGAACTAGAATAGTTTGGAAATACTAACCGCGCAGGTAAAAGCGACAATTCCGGGTGACAGTTTAAACTTTATACGACAATTGCGGCGTTGTTTGACATAATTATCAAAAAAGATGTATAATTAATGTATGCAGTTCAGACTGCATCTAATGTCAATAGTTATTATTCTCGTCTTTCTAATACCCCTACATTCAGAAGAAGTAAAGGTAAAAAAGGGCATTATACTCGTCCAGCCCCTGGTGGAATCAAGGGCAAGGAGCGCGTCAGAAAAAACGACTCTCGGAGATATCATTGAAAAAAATACCAGTATTTTTTATACAAACCGCCTTTTATTACGCATTGCAACACAATTTTTTGAGAGAATTGAAGTATATGGGGATATTGGCACTGCTGACATTTCTGCTCCTGATTTTGATGATTTCAGTTCAGGACTCACCCTTGCTTATGGCGGTGGAATTATTTTAAAAATGCTTCGCTCCAGGGGAAGGGGGCACCCTTATGCAATTGCAGAGGTAAGATACATCCACTACGAACCGGTGACAGATACTGTAAATGTTTACATTGACAATGTCCTCACTGGAGCGAATGACGAAATTATCTGGCGGGAGTGGGAGACAGAATTCGGAGCCGGCTTTCGTTCGGGCTCTCTGGAACTCCGTGGTGGGGTCAGATTCTCTTTTATAAATGCACGGGATCGAATTTATACTTCCGATTTTGAAAAGCGACTTAAGCTCAGGGAAGAGGATAATGCCGGGATGTTTATAGACGCTGACATATATATTGACCCTGATGAGCAGTTTGCCTTTAATATTGGCGTAACAGCAATTGATGTGAATTCTATAATTGCAGGGGTAAAACTATGGTTTTGAAATTGCTCTGTCAATTAATGCTCACCCTTTTTCTATTTGGCTGTTCCGCCATTGGCTATGTGAAATATGAAGAAAAGACAGAGATAACGAAAGGGCAGGAAGTGACTCAACAAGAGGGTGAGAAAAATAAATACATTGTTAAGGAATATTATCTTGTACCTGATGAATGGTGGTTTGATTATCCCACATGGTCGTGGTCCTTTGGCTTTTATCTCTGGGAACCATACTGGTGGTACCCATATTATTACACACGATGTCCTGGCTGTTATATATACGACCCTTATGTCTTTAAGAAGCATCGTAGATTTGAGAGGAAGAATATAAATCCAGAAAGGTCCCATGAATCAGAGCCAGGTAGCGGGGTGGACGAACCACCCAGGGTGGGCACAGAAAGAAAAACCGACGGGCATAGAAGATTTGAGAGGTGACCTTATGGAAAGAGAATCAGATTTTTTAGAGATACCCTATGGCAGAGAGCCATTGAAATTCAGAAAGCCCATAAAACTTATAGATATTATTGAGCCGAATTACATCGCGCCCGAGACAGAACTGCAAGTTATGCTGAAAAGGGCTCTGGAGAATCCCATCGGCACTCTAAGGTTACGGGACCTTGTAAAACCCAACCACCGCATAGGGATTGCTCTCAGCGACCCTACAAGGAATGTCCCGAGACAGGCGATATTAGAAGCGCTCCTTGAAGAGATAAACTTTGTAAAAGATGAAAATATAACCCTCTTCGTAGGTGGAGGAAATCACCAGGAATATGATATTAAACTTTTAAAATTAAAAGACGAAATCTATAGGAGATTCAGAATCATTTATCATCACTCCATTGACGATTCAGAGATGCAATACCTTGGCAAAACAAAGGAGGGGACAGAGGTAAAGGTCAACAAAAAATTTATGGAATGTGACATAAAGATTCTCACCGGTGCATTGAAACCCCATTATTTTGCTGGCTTTTCAGGTGGAGCAAAGGGCTTGCTCCCTGGACTCTCTTCATTTACAACAATTGCCACAAACCATCTCATGAAGGCGCGACCCAGTGCCCGACTCGGCATAGTAGATGGGAATCCAGTGAGGGAGGACATGGAGGAATCAGCCCGTCTCGCCGGGGTAAACTTCATCCTTAATGTCGCAATGAATCATAAGGGTGAGGTCATTTATGCAGTTGCAGGGGATGTGGTCTTTGCTCATAGAGAAGGAATCAAGTGGACGAGGAAAGTAACTGAGGTGAATGTGAAGGAGAAAGCAGATGTAGTCATAGTTTCGGACAAACCACCTGTTACCATAGACCTTTACCAGGCATCAAAACTTATTGCTCCGGCAGGGTCTTTTCTAAAAGATGGCGGGAGTGTAATACTGGCAGCAGAATGCAATGAGGGCACAGGACCCCTGAATGTAGTAAATACGGTGATTTACGAGACAGGGCTTAAAAATTATCTACCGCAGGATCACAGGATATACCTTGTCTCATCTCTTGATGAAAATACGGTTAAGGAAACCTACTGTCAATATGGCGGGGAAATAGAATCCCTTCTTTCTAAATTCTCTGATGCTTCTGTAATTGTCTTACCCTACGCAGGGTGGCTCATTCCAGTTAATTAGAATCACTTCCAGAAATAATAATTCTACACCTTCGGTATAACAATACCTTTCTGTGCTTGGTACTTTCCCTTTTTATCTGCGTAGGATGTTTCGCAAATCTCGTCCGCTTCAAAGAATATCACCTGTGCTATGCCTTCATTGGCATAAATCTTTGCAGGCAGTGGAGTGGTATTTGATATTTCAATTGTGACAAAGCCCTCCCATTCTGGCTCAAAGGGGGTGACATTGACAATAATTCCACACCTTGCATAGGTGGACTTTCCCAAACATATAGTTATGATACTTCTCGGGATTCTGAAGTACTCTACTGACCTCCCAAGAGCAAAGGAGTTAGGAGGGATGATGCAAACATCGCCACTGAAATCAACAAAGGACCTGGGGGTAAAATCCTTGGGGTCCACGGTTGCTGAAAATACATTAGTGAAAATCTTGAACTCATTTGCAATGCGCATATCATATCCGTAGGATGAAAGTCCGTAGGAGATTACATTCTTTCGCACCTGTTTTGATTCAAAGGGCTCTATCATCTTATATTTCTCTGCCATCGTCCTTATCCATCTGTCTGATTTAACGCCCATAATCAACCTCTCAATATCTATTTCTCATTTTAAGGACCGCTTCCATATTTGTCGGTGGAAGATCATCCTTATCAGTGTGCACTTCAAGGAGGGCAGGTCCCTCAACTGATAAAAATTCCTTCAGGGTCTCCTCAATCCTCTCTCCAGTAATTCTGAATCCCTTAAATCCAAAAACCTGCGCCAGCACAACAAAATCCGGATTTCCATGGTCTGTTCCAAAGGGCTCAATCCCATCAAGGACCTGAGAGACGCGCAGGACGCGATAGGAATTATCATTAAGGACAACAATCTTGACATTAAGTTTTTCCCTGACTGCGGTCTCCATATCTTGAAGGGTCATCATGAATTCACCGTCACCAAGGATGGCAACCGCTTCCCTCTCCGGATGAATCGCTTTCGCTGCGAGGGCGCCTGCCAGCCCGAATCCCATGGAGCCGAAGTTGTTTGTGGCAAGGAATGTTCCGGGCTCATAACATTCCATAAAATCATTTACATAAAGAAGATGCATGCCTGCGCCCGTAGATATAAAGGCATCTCGTTTAAGTAATTCTCTTAATCTCTTAAGAACTCCACCCGGCGAGATAACTCCTGCTGGCTTGTCCATGGCGGTCTTCAGCATCTGGTTCCACTCCTCTTTCTTTGTATCCAGTTCCTTAATCCAGCCATCCTTCTTTGGAATCAATTCTCCTGGAGGAACTTTAATGAAAAAATTTATAAAACTTCTTGCATCCGCTCTGATCCCCATGAATCCCCTTGATTTTGCTTCCTCAATTACCTTTTCATAGGGATGCACAAGGATAACCCTACCCCGGGGATTCCATGTTCCGCTATAGTCCGTTAAATCCGAAATTGTTGCACCTATTGCAAAAATCAGGTCTGCCTGTGCAAAGGCATAATCCGCCGCAGAATTGCCCCCTGCATAACCGCTTCTGCCATAACATAATGGGTGGTCCTCCGGAATACTACCCCTGCCATTTCCTGTTGTGATAACAGGGATGTTATAGGCCTCTGCAAACTTTTTTAACTCCTGACATGCCCTGGATTGAATTACTCCTCCACCAGCAAGAATAAGGGTTTTAAAGGATTCGTCAAGTAACCTCTTGCATTCCTTTCCATTATCATCTTTTAATCTTGGGAGTGCCTCTGCTTTAAAATTAAGATCCTTCTCATCAAAATCAATTTCCTTCTTCCATATATCCTCTGCAATTTCAATAAATACCGGGCCAACCGGAATAGAGACCGCTCTTCGGTAGGCCTCTGTCAAAATAGAAGGCAGAAGTGCTGGCTTATCAATTCTGTATGAGGCAAGTGTAAAATGTGTAAATGACTCCTTTAATTTTACATCAAGAAACCCATCCCTGCCCCGGTCCTCTGTGGATACAGAGCCAGCAATAAGGAGCATTGGAGAGGCATCTTTGTATGCATTTGCAACAGAGATTGCTGCATTCAGGGCACCAGGGGCTGCGTGAACTATTGCAACGCCCGGTTTCTGGGTGATTCTCCCCTCCGCATCTGCCATGCTTCCAGCAACCTGTTCGTGTCTGCAGGAGATATACCGAATCCTCTCCCTGTAGGAGCCAAGAGCATTAATTGCAGGCAGGATTGATGTCCCGATAATGCCATAGACCCGGCTAATTCCACCTCTGAAGAGAACCTCCCATAGTGCGTCGCAGGCCTTTATCCTCATAGTGAATTAAAATATCATACCCAGATATTCTCCGTCAATTTTTATTTTGTTATTACTACTTAAAAATGTCACATATTTGGTATTTATCAGGTAGCCTGCGCAAATGACTCCACCTTCACCCTCCCCTTTATCCCCTCCCATCAAGGGAGGGGAGGTAAAATAAGAGTGAGGATAATTTGGTAAATGGGTGAGGTGGCGTCCCGAACGCAGACAGCAATGGGACCCAAATGATTGCTTCGGTTTCTCAAGCATCTATGCTCGTA
>FWPU01005520.1_pt1 | contig 27213 bp, 21 predicted proteins | sample 2228361 | NCBI WGS metagenome assembly FWPU01 (sample SAMEA103939777, study PRJEB20133) | metagenome
CGCCCGCCACGCGCGGCCTCGCTGGCCGGGGCGCCGGTCACCGGCTGGCCTGGGGCCGCGGTCTGGGCGCGCGCCGGCGCCTGGTCGCCCGCCGGCGTGCCGGTCGCCTGCGCGCCGCGCCCCAGTCGGGACGCTTCACCCGCCCGACCCCCGCGCTGCAGCTCCGGCGGCACCGGCAGGTTGAGCGCCGTGAACATCTCGACGGTCGGCCGGAACCGCAAGGCGGCGTTGGGCACGCGCAGGACGTCGTCCGCCCGAGCGATCTCGATGTTCACGTTGGCCGTCATGCCGGGCTTCAGCTTGAGCTGCGGGTTCGGCACGTCGATGACCGTCGTGTAGGTGACCACGTTCTGGACGACCGACGGCTGCAAGCGAACCTGCGAGACGCGCCCCTCGAACTCCTCGGTCGGATAGGCGTCGACGCGGAAGCGGACGAGCTGTCCGGGACGGATCCGACCCACGTCGGCCTCGTCCACGTTGGCGCGCACCTGCATCTTCGTGAGGTCCGCGGCCAGCAGGAACAGGGTCGGGGCGTTGAGGCTCGCGGCGACGGTCTGCCCGACGTCCACATTGCGCGAAATCACGATGCCGTCGATGGGCGACGTGATGATCGTGTGCTGGAGGTTGACCTCGGCCTGGTTCAGGTTGGCCTGGGCCTGCGTCATGGCCGCCTGCGCCGACTTGAGCTGCGCCTCGATGGAGCGAGCGTTCACCTGGGCGGTTTCGAGCTCGGTCGGCGGAATCAGGTTGCGCGCGGCCAGGTCCTCCGCCCGCTTCAGCTTCGTCCTGGCGTCTTCGAGGGAGACCTTCAACCGTTCGAGGTCCGCCTGCGCCCGGACCAGGTTCGCCTTCGCCTGGTCGATCTGGGTCTCGAAGAGCGACGGGTCCAGGCGCGCGATGACCTGGCCCTTCCGCACGATCGAGTTGAAGTCGGCGTTGAGCTCCATCACGGTTCCCGAGACCTGCGACCCCACCTGGACGGTCGTCACCGCCTCGAGCGTCCCGGTGGCTCCGACCGTGTCCACGACGCTGCCCCGGGTGATCGTTCCCTTGGTGATCTCGGGCGGCTTCGGCTGCCGCCGGTACGCGTAGTACGCCCCGCCGCTCACGCCCACCGCGGCGACGACCAGCACTCCGACGATGAGTCTCTTCATGATGCACGCCTCACGAAACCGTTCCCGTTGCCCTATTGGACTCCGTCCCCGCGCGGTGCATTCCCCGCCAGAGCCCCGACCAGCCTTCCTCGAACAGGGTGTAGACCGTCGGCACGAACACCAGCGTAACCAGCGTGGACGTGGTGAGGCCGCCGATCACCACCCGCGCCAGCGGGGCCTGGAGCTCCGCCCCTTCCCCGTACCCCAGCGACATGGGCACCAGGCCCAGGACGGTCGTCAGGCTGGTCATCAGGATCGGCCGGAGCCTCGTCCGGCCGGCGAGTTCCACGGCCTCCCGGATCCCGAGCCCGTCGCGGCGGCGAAGCGTGTTGGTGTAGTCCACGAGGAGGATGGCGTTGCTCACGACGACGCCCGCCAGCATGATCACGCCGATGTAAGCCTGGATGCTGAACGACGTGCGCGTGACGAGCAGGATGCCCACCACGCCGATCGCGGCGAGCGGGACGGAGAACATGATGATGAACGGGTCCCGCAGCGATTCGTACTGCGACGCCATGACGGCGTAGGTCAGGATGACCGCGAGGATGAGCACCAGCAAGAGCTGATTGAACGCCCGGGCCTGCTCCTCGACCTCGGCGCCGAAGCCCACCGAGAAGTCCTTCGGCACGCTCAGCTCGGCCAGTCTCGTCCGCACGGCCGCGAGGGCCTCGCTCAGGGTCGTCTCGATCTCGGCGTTGACGCGGCGGATGCGCTCCTGGTTCTTCCGCTCGATCTGCACCGGCCCATCCTGGCTCTGGAAGCCGGCGAGGTTCTTCGCCGGCACGACCTGGCCCGCCGGCGTCGAGACCAGCAGCTCGCCGAGATCCGCGATGCGCTCCCGGTCTTCCTGGCGGAGCCGGACGACGATGGGGTACTCCTGCCCGTGCTCGCGGTACGTGGCGGCCTGGGTGCCCGCGATATTGGTGCGCAGCGTATTGGCGACCCCGGAGACGGTCAGTCCGAGCAGGGCCGCCTTCGGCCGGTCGACGCGCACGCCGAGTTCGGGCCGGGCCTCGTCCTGCCCGAGCTGCACGTCGGCGATGCCGGGCGTCGACTCCATGAGGGCCTTCGCGGCGTCGCTCAGACGCTTGGCCTCCTCGACGTCGTGACCGCGGACCTCGAGGGCGAACCGGCTGTCGCCGCCGCCCCCGAAGAAGCGGTTCATCTGGAACTGTCCGCCCGAGGCTCGGGCCATCACGATCGTGCCCGGCAGTCCCGCGAGCTGCCGGCGGAGGGCCTGCGCGATCTGGTCGCTCGACCGGGTCCGTTCGGTCTTGGGGACCAGGTTGATCGTGAGGGTGCCTCTGTGCGTGCCGCCGCCCATGGGGCCCATGCCGCCGGCGCCTCCCGCCTGCGCGATCACCGTGGTGGCCTCCGGGACCAGGTCGCGAATCCGCGCCTCCATGGCGAGGACCACGTCGCGGGTCCGCTCGAAACGCGTGCCCCGCGGCAGCTCCGCCGTCACGGTCACCTGGCCCTCGTCGGTTTGCGGCATCAGTTCCACCGGGATCGTGGGGAGCAGGAGGAACGCGACGACGCAGGTCGCCGCACCGCCCGCGAGCACCGTCGGCCGATGGAGGAGCGCGTGGTGGATCAAGCTGCGGTAGCCGTCGTCGATCGTTTGGAACGTGCGCTCGCTCGCGGTGAAGAGGCGGCCGAAGAGCCCGCGGCGCTCGCTCGCCGGCGGCGGGAGCCTGAGCAGCCGGGAGCAGAGCACCGGCACCAGGGTCACGGCCACGAACAGCGACATGGCGAGCGAGAACATCACGACGACGGCGAGCTGCCGGAACATGATGCTCGAGACACCGCTCAGGAACAGCATGGGGAGGAACACGGCGATGTGCGTCAACGTCGACGCCACGATGGCCGACCACACCTCTTCGCTCCCCTCGGCCGCGGCGCGCATGCGGTCCTTGCCCTGCTCCATGTGGCGGAACGTGTTCTCCAGCACGACGATCGAGGCGTCGACGATCATGCCCACGCCGAGCGCCAGGCCGCCGAAGGTCATGGTGTTGAGGGTGAACCCGCCGAAATACAGCAGCGCGAAGGTGCCGATGATCGAGACGGGGATCGACGTGCAGATGATGAACGTGGACCGCAGGTTCCGCAGGAAGAGGAAGATGATCGCGACCACGAGCACCGCGCCGATGAGCACTGCCTCGCGGACGGCGCCGATCGCCTGTTCGATGAACCGCGAGGTGTCGTTGAGCACCGTCAGGCGCACCCCCGGCACCTCCCGGTTGATCCGATCGACCTCCTGCCGGATGCGCCGGGCCACCGCCACGGTGTTCTCACCCGATTGCTTCGTGACGTTCATGCGGATGCCCGGCTTCCCGTTGATGCGGACCATCGACCGTACGTCCTCGGTGCCATCGTAGACGTTGGCGATGTCCCTCAGGTACACCGGCACGCCGTTCCGGGTGAGCACCACGAGGTTGCGGATGTCGTCGAGGCTGGAGAACTGGCCCTGGCTCCGCACCAGGTAAGTCATGTCTCCTTCTTCGATCTGGCCGATCGGGATGTTCTGGTTTTCGGTGCGCAGGATCGTGACCACGCGCTCGACCGACAGGTCGAGCGCCGTGATCTTCTCCTTCGACAGATCCACCCGGATCTGGCGCCGCACGCCGCCCATGACGTCGACCGAGGCGACGCCCGCGACGCGCTCGAGCCGCGGCGACAGGTCGTTCTGGGCGAGCTCCCGGAGCGTGACCGGGTCGTAGTCGCCTTCGACCCCGATCCACACGATGGGCTGCGCCGACGCGTCGAACTTGAAGATCACGGGCGCATCCGCATCCTCCGGCAGCCGACCCCGCACCCGATCCAGCCGGCTGCGCACATCGTCGGCTGCCTCGTTGAGGTCGGTCCCCCACGCGAAGTTGAGGCGTACCATGCTCGACCCCTCGGACGAGGTCGAGTTGATCTGCTGCAGTCCCGCCACCGCCGCCACCGCCTGCTCGATGGGGCGCGTCACCGACTCCTCGATTTCGAGGGGGCCGACGCCCGCGTACCCCACCCGGATCGTCAAGCTGGGCAGCGTCACGTCGGGCATCAGGTCGACGGGGAGTCGCGTCAGCGAGATCGCGCCCAGCAGCACGATGACGCCGCTCAGCATGAACATCGTGACGGGGCGGTGGATGGCGATGCGCGGAATACTCATGACGACTGCCTCGCTCCTCGACGGTCCCGGCCGGGCCGATGGCCGGCCGGTCGTCTGGGGTTGCTCACCGGCTCGGACCGCCCGTGCCCGGGCGGCCGCGAGCGCCGCTGCCGCGCCGGGGGCGGCCGGGCCCTGTTGTCCCCGTGGCGCCTGCCCCCGGCCGGCCCGCAGCGTCGGTGGCGCCGAACGACCCGAGCTCGGCCGCGAGCACGACCGGGTCTCCGTCGCGCAAGCCGGCGGCGCCCGTCGAGATCACCGTCGCCCCCTCGGCCAGGCCATTGACGATCTCGACGCGCTCCTGGTCCTGAAGCCCGACCTCCACGGGCACGAACCGCGCGATGTTGCCGTCGGGCACGAAGACGCCCTTGCGTCCGCTCACGTCGACGACTGCGTTGAGGGGGACCGTGAGCACGCCCGCGTGCTCGGCGACGCGCAGCCGGACGCGCGCGTACATGCCCGGCTTGAGCCGGAGGGTCGGGTTCGGGACCTCGATCTCCATCTCGGCGGTGCGCGTGGCCGGGTCGAAGACCGGCGCGACGCGGCTCACGTGGCCGCCGAAGCGCTCGCCGGGGAACGCGTCGACCTCCACCTCGGCGGGCGTTCCGCGGGTCACGCGCTTGACGTCCTTCTCGACCAGGTTGGCGACGAGCCGCACGCTGCTGATGTCCACGACGGAGACCACCGCCGCGTTCTGCGAAGCGAAGGCGCCGGGGTCGAGAAACCGCTTGCCGACGAAGCCCGTGACGGGCGACACGATCTCGGTGTTGGCCAGCGTGATCCTGAGCTCGTCGAGCCGCGCCTTGGCCTGCTGGAACTGAGCGCGCGCCAGGTCGAGCTGCGCCTGCGCCGCCTGGTACCGCGCCTCGGCGTCGTCCAGGGTCTGGCGCGGCATGAGCTGTCGATCGAACAGGCTGCGCGTGCGATCGAGGCTCGTCCCGGCCAGCTTCAGGTCTGCCTCGCGCTGTCGGATCGTCGCCGCGGCGACCTCGTAGGACGCTTCGGCCTGTTTGACTTGCTGCTGGATCTCGCGGTCCTCGATCTTCGCGATCACTTGGCCGCGCCGCACCGGGTCGGCCAGACGGACCGAGATCGATTCGAGGCGGCCGCTCACTTTCGGCACGACCTGTACGGTCGCCATGCCGATCAGGTTGCCGACCACTGTGATGTACTCGGCCACGGCCGCCCGCGACACCGAGGCCGTCCCGACGGTCAATGGCGGGCGCGGCCCGCCGCGCCCGCGGCCCATCGGGCCGCCCGAGCCGCGCGAGGCACCGCCGCGCGGACCCGTGCGCTCCTGGACGGCCGCGGCCGACCCGGTGTCGCCCGGCCGTGCGGGCCCGTTGCGGCGGCTGTACACGGCGAAGCCGGCGGCGGCGACCACGACGAGGATGAGCAACGCGACGAGACGACGCATGGTGGGAATCCCGCGATCGCCTCTACTGACCGCCGCCGCCCGTCCGGGTGCCGCCGGTCGACCCGAGGCTCGCGGCGGTCGCGCCCGTCGAGGCGCCGGCGCTGATGCTGCTCACCGAGCCGCCGCCCCCGACGACCTGCACGCGCTCGAGATCGACGAGCGACTTGCGGTAGTCGAGGATCGCGCGCAGCTCGGCATTCTGCGCGTCGGCGAGGTCGCGCTGCGCCTGCACGACGAGGAAGTTCGTCGACAACCCCACCTCGAACTTGCTCTGCTCGGCTTCGAGCCGCTTCTGCGCCAGCTCGCGCGCGGCGGTCGCCGCCTGGACGCGCTGGGCGTTGCTGCGGACCTGCAGCGCGATGTTGGTCACCTCCGTCGCGATCTGCAGCATCAACGCCTTCATCTGCGCCTGCGTCTGCTCGAGCTGCAGCTTCGCGCGCGCTAGGTTCGCCTGCGCCGCGCTCACGCCGATCGGGTAGCTGAAGTTGAGCTGGAGGTTCCACGTCGGCGCGTCGAGCCGCCGGATGTTGGCGAGCGCATCCAGGTAGCCGCTCGGGTACACCGCCGAGACCGCGCCGCCGAGGCCCTTCCGCTCGTACTGCGTGCCGCCCAGGCCGGCGAGCGAGTAGCGCGCCGTCAGGTCGAGTGCCGGGAGCGTCTGGTTCGTCAGGCTGCGCAGCGAGATGTTGTTGCTCTCGAGCTGCCGCCGGGCCTGCAGCAGGTCGGTGCGATTCTCCAGGGCGTTGCGGACGACCGCCTCCACGTCGATCGATTCGGCCGAGAACCCCGGGCGGTCGACCGGGTTGATCGTGGCGCGCCACAGCGGATCGTCGGTGCCGCTCACGATGAGGCGCTTGAGGGCGAGCTCGGCCGTGCGCGCCGTCTGTTCCGCCTGGACGAGTGCCTGCCGCCGGGTCGCTTCCTCGGCCTGCGCCTGGATGACGTCGATCGGCGCGAGTGTCCCGATCTCGACGCGCTGCCTGTTGTCGGCCACGAGCTTCGTGGCCAGCGCGAGCGACTGCCGAGCCACCTCGACCGCCTCCCGCGCGGCGATCAGGTCGAAGTACGCGTTGCGGACGCTCGCCAGCGTCCGCGTGATCGTCGCCCGCAGCTGCAGCTCGGAGACCTCCTGGCTGATGCGGGTCGTCTGCAGCTGCGCCCGCGTGCCGTCGATCCGAAAGTTCCGAAGCAGCGGCTGCACGTAGGTGGCCGACACCGTCGTGCTGTAGCTCGGGTTGCGCGTGGCGAACGCGTTCGACGAATCGGTGCGCGAGTTGTCGAACGTCAGCGACACGCTCCCGCCGCCCCACCGGAGGCTCTGGCTCAGCCCGCTCGTCCAGCTCTGGCGAATCGTGACCAGCTTGTCGACTACGCCGGTGAGCTGGGTGTTCGGCAGCGTCACCTGATTCAGGTTGCCGAACGACGAGGTGAGCGTGGGCCGATAGACCGCATACAGCGCCGCGAGCGAGTGGTCGTAGGTCCGCGGGTTCAACCGCTCGACGGCGATGTCGAGGTTGCGGTCGAGCGCGCGCTGCACCGCCTCGTCGAGCGAGAGGTCGACGACAGCCGCCGCCTGAGCCTGCGCCGCCAGCGCCCGCGCCTCTTGCTCCTTGGCCTGGGCGATGGCCGCGCGCTTCAGCGCGTCGAGATCCATGGTGCCTTGCGCCCAGCCCGGCGCCGCCAGGCCGGCACCTAGGGCGCACACCGCCCACGCCGCCACTACCTGCTTCACGTCGTCCTCCCTCAAATGGCCTGATTGCTCCACCCGCTGACGGAGAGGGGCGACGGCCTCCTCTCCCGTTGTCTCATTGGACTCCTCACGCCGCGTGTCGCATTCCCGGCCAGCGCCCCGACCCGCCCGCCCGCGTGCGGCTCGCCCCGGACACGCCAGCACCGCTAGCGACGCGGCTCGCCCGAGCGGCGGCGGGCTCGCTCGCGGTCGTGAATCGCGTTGAGCTTCTCGTGCTGCTCGGGCGTGAGCAACCGGTGGATCCGGTAGAGCATCAGGGTCCGCGTCTTGTTGAGCTCGGCGCGCACTTGCTCGACCTCGTCGATCTTGGCCGCGATCGCCCCTTCGTCCACGCGGCGCTCGCGAATCAACGCGGACAACTCCGCCTCGCGCTGGTCGAGCGCCTTCCACAGCTCCCGCAGCCGTGGCACGGTGGCCTGGAAGATGTCCTCGGCTCTGGCCGTCTGCTCGGCCGTGAGCCCCAGCTCCTTCCGCGTCGGGTCATGGGCCCACCACTTGAACGGCCGCTCCTGCGGAGCAGGCTGCCGGTCTCGCTGAGGCTGGCGCCGCGCCTGGCCCGCCAGCCCGGCGGCCGACATCACAAGCGCAACGACCACCGCGCACGTGCCGACGGCCCTGGCCATCGCACACTCCTTTGCCATCGGTCCGATTACGTTCGCCGACACCGGAATGTTTACGGCGGTAGCCCGTCTCCGGCATAGCGGGCCAGGGTGGCCATCACCTCGCCCACGATGTTGTTCGGCGTCGAGGCCCCTGCGGTCAAGCCGATCGTGACCGGGCCAGCGGGCGGCAGCCAGGCCTCCGTGACCACTTCCACGGGACCTGCCGCCTGCGGCAGGCTCGCCGGCCGATGCCGAATGGCGACGGGCGAGAGCAGGCAGCTACGGTCGGCGATGTGATAGGTGGGGACGCGCTCGGCGCAGATCCTCGCCAGGTTGCACGTGTTGCTGCTGTTGTACCCCCCGACCACGACCATCAGGTCGGGCGCAGCGGCGTCGAGCAGGGCCAGGACGGCGTCCTGTCGTTCCTGGGTCGCGCTGCAGATGGTATCGAACGCCCGGAACCGCGTCCCGAGCGCTGCCTCGCCGTAGCGGTCCGCCATCGCTCGACGCAGCATGCCCTCGATCGCCAGCGACTCCGACATCAACATCGTCGTCTGGTTCGCGCAGCCGATGCGCTCCAGGTGACGATCCGGGTCGAACCCGGGCGAGACGGCCTGTTCGAACCGGGCGAGGAACGCCCCCCGATCGCCGCCGTGCCGGATGTAGCGGCACACCGCCTCCGCTTCCTCGCGGTCGAGCACGACCAAATACTGCCCGTCCGGATGCCTGAGCGCCTGAGACGCCGTGGCCCGTGTCTCCTCGTGATGCACCTTCCCGTGGATGACGGCCGTGAACCCTTCCGCGACGAACCGGGAGACGTGCTTCCAGACGTTCAGCACCGATCCGCAGGTCGTGTCGACGATCGCGCAGCCCACTCGCTCGAGGGCGAGCAGCTCGTCGACGCTCACGCCGAACGCCGGCACGATCACGACATCGTCGGACCCGAGCGGCGGCTGCGGTTCACCGGGGTCGGTGAGGAACCGGATGCCGGCGGCGCGCAACCGCGCGTTCACGTGGGGGTTGTGGATGATCTCACCGGTGAGGAACACCCGACGGTCGCGAAACCGGCGCCGCGCTTGATACGCGTAGTCGACGGCGCGATCGACGCCGTAGCAAAAGCCGAACTCGCGCGCCAGGTGCAGGGTCAGCCGACCCGAGACGAGCCGGTGACCCGCAGAGCGGACCCGGTCGACGAGCCCGCTGTGGTAGTCGCGGGCCAGGTCCTCGGCGACCACCTGCTTGAGGTCGAGCCCTTTGCGGAAGACGAGCGGCGGCACGGACGGCCAGCCCCTACCGCACGAGGCTCACGCGCACCTCGCGCACGTGCGGAGTGAGGGCATCGATGGCCTGCAGCGCCTCGACGCGCGGCGCCAGCGCGGCCGCCTCCAGCTCGCGCAGGAAGAGCTCGTCGTTGAGGGCCCCCGGATCCAGCGGCGGCGCCGGCTCGGGTAGTTCGGCGACGAGCTGACCGACCGGCTTGCCCTGCCCTGTCGGGCGCGCGGGCCCGTTCGAGAGGAAGTCGACCGCGAGGCCGGCCACCAGGCCCACCACCACGCCCGCCGCCGCGGCCACCCCGACCCAACGCCGCGTCCGCTGGCGTCTGACCGCGGCCGCGCGCGGGGCCCTGGGGAAGGCGATGACGCGGCCCGGATGGCCCAGCCGTTCCAGACGGTGCCAGATGCGCGTCCGCTGATCCGCCAGCCGCTCGGGCGAGAAGACCGCGTCCGCCGCGCTGACGGTCCCCGCGGCCACCTCGTCGACGAGCGCCGCCAGCGCCTCCGCCCGCGCGCGGCATTGCGCGCAACGGTCGACGTGCGCGGGCCACATCCCCGCCAACCGGGCCGCCACCAGATCGCGCTCCGAAAGATGGCCGGCCGCGACGCGCGCCAGCAGCCTCGCGAGCCTCATCACCGGATCACCAGCCCGTCACTACAGCGAGCAGCGGCCGTCGCCGTCCCCGAGCAGCCGGCGCAGCTTGTGCACCGCGCGAAACAGGTGCACGCGGACGGTCGATTCGCTCAAGCCGGTCACCGCGCCCACCTCTCTCGACGAGTAGCCCTCGACCTGGCTCAAGAGGAACACCAGACGCTGCCGGTCCGGCAACTGCCGCAGCGCCGCGGCGATCCACCGTCGTCGCTCCCGCCCGAGCAGCGCGTCCTCCGGCGACAACCCCTCGGCCGGCGCCGCCTCCACGACGCCAGCGCCGTTGGCGTCGCGGTCGGCCACCGGCTGGAACCAGCGCCCGCGCCGCGCCCGCGCCTTGATCCGGTCCAGGCACGCATTCACGAGAATGCGCGTGAACCAGACCTCGAACGGCAGCTCGTCGCGGAAGCCGTCGAAGTGCGTGAACGCCCGAACGAACGCGTCCTGCACCGCTTCGTCAGCCTCTGCCGCATCGCGCAGATAGTAGTACGCGATGCGCGACGCGCGCCGCTGGTGGCGCGTCACCAGCTCCGCGAAGCGCTCCCGCGCTTCGTCCGCCCTGGCCGCAGCGAGCGCGCCCTTAATGGCCGTGGCCGCCTGGGCATCCGCCTCGCGTCCGGCCTCGGCGGCCCGACCCGCTCGCGCCACTCCCTTCATTGACTACGCTCCGGGCGATGGTTCGTTTACCGCACCCGTCCTTGGGGAAGATAGCCCGACCCGCCATTATATACGCCCCGGCCGTCAGGTCAGCTAGGGGAGGCCGAGCCGCGAGGGCAGCAGCGCGAGGGACGTCGGCTCGGCCTGAAGGCGCGCGGCGGCCAACCGGGTGCCCGGGTAGTACGCCTTCAGGGCGTCCGCGGGCGCCAGGCCCGCTTCGATCCGGGCGCGGGCGCCGAGCTGGCACAGGCCCACGCCATGGCCGAAGCCCCGACCCTCGAAGACGAGGGCCTCCCCGCGCTCCTTCACGGTGAACCAGGCGCTGCGCAGCGACCGCGCACCGAGGGTTCGCACCAGGTGCGACCGGAACTCCTCGCCCCGAAGCCGCACCTCGCGCGTGCCCCGCGCTTCGAGCTCGATCACGCGCCCCGCGGCGTCTCGGCGCAAGATCCGGAGGGTGGGGCCGCGCGATCCCACGGCGGTCCTGGGGTCCGCGTTGAGGAGGGTTCGGAGCTCGCGGCGGCGCACCTCGAAGCGCCAGGTCTGATGGGCCGGACGGCCGGGCGGGTCGTCCCGGCGGGCGGCCAGATAGGGCAGTGGCGGGCCACCCCAGACGTCGCTGGCAGCGCTCGTGTGACCGCCGCAGTCAGCGTGGAAGACGGTTGTCGCCGGGTACTCCCGATAGAGGAGGACCAGCCCGGCCGTGCGCGCCACGGCCCGCTCGGCGACGGCGCGCCACCGCGACGCGCGGAGATGCTGAAAGTCGGCGACCTGGCAGTGAGTCGTGGTACAAAGGTCGAAGCCCTCGGGGGCGTGACGGCCCAGGTTGGCGGCGGCATAGGTGCGGGCGACGACCGCCTGGACCTCGAAGAGGCGCTCGGCGGCGTCTGGCCGGAGGTCGGCTGGCGCGACCTCGGCGAGGATCGAGGCGAGCACGTAGTGCTCGATCGGGACCCGCCGGACGCCCGACGGCCCGCGGCCAGGCTCGCCGATCCGTATGGTCGCGGGCAGCCGCGGCTCGACTGCGCCGGGCCAGCGGACGACCGGCGGCGGCGCGCAGGCGGCGGCGAGCAGCGCGACCACGCCCGAGGCGGCGGCGAGCCGACCCCACCGCCGGAGGCCGCTGGAGCTCGGCTGCACGACCGGGGTATCGGCGCCGGGACCTGGAGGCTTGAGCGGGGCGGCTGAAGGCGCAACGCGATGGCACGCATCCTGTTGATTGACGATGATCCCGGCGCCCGCAACGTCCTGTCCGTGATGTTGCGGGAGGCGGGCTATGCCGTCGAGACGGCCGAGTCGGGGGAGCGCGGGCTCGAGCTGGCTCTGAGCAGTCTGTTCGACGTGATCGTGTCGGACATGCGACTGCCCGGGCTCTCGGGCCTCGACGTGCTGCGCGAGCTGCGGGAGCGTCGGATCGACACGGCGCTCATCATGATGAGCGGGTACGGCACGATCGAGGCGGCCGTCGAAGCCATGAAGCTGGGGGCGAGCGACTTCGTGCAGAAGCCCGTCTTCCAGGAGGAGCTGCTGCTGCGCGTGGCGGCGGCGGTCGAACGGCGCCAGCTGACGCGGCAGATGCGGCTGCTCGAGCGCCGGCTGCAGGGGGCCGACCCGCTCCGCGCGCTCGTCGGCGACAGCGAGCCGATGGTGAGGATCCGGGCGCTCATCCCCCGCGTCGCTCAGGCGCCGGGGACCGTGCTCGTGACGGGCGAGACGGGCACGGGCAAGGAACTCGTCGCGCGCGCCGTGCACGCGGCGAGCCCTCGGGCGGCGGGGCCGTTCGTGACCTTCAGTTGCGCGCCGGTCAGCGAGGTGCAGCTCGAGCACGAGCTGTTCGGATACGCACGCGGGGCGTTCGCCGGTGCGGGCACGGCGCGCAAGGGGCTCATCGAGCACGCCGATGGGGGCACGCTGGTGCTCGACGAGGTCGGGCTGCTGCCCCTCGACCTGCAGGCGCGGCTCGACCGCGTGCTTGACACGGGCGAGGTGCGGCGCGTCGGCGCCTACGAGAGCCGGTCCGTCGACGTGCGGTTCATCGCGATCACGAACGCGGACCTGGCGGAGGCGGTGGCCGCTGGGAAATTCCGCGACGACCTGTTCCACCGGCTGAACGTGCACCACATCCATCTGCCCCCCCTGCGCGAGCGGCCCGGCGACGTCGAACGGCTCGTCGAGCACTTCCTCACCGTTTACAGCGTCGGCGCCCCTTACGAGCTCACGGCGGGCGCGTGGCGGGCGCTCCTCTCGTACGACTATCCGGGCAACGTGCGCGAGCTCGACCACGTGATTCAGCGCGCGGTGGCGATCGCGCACGATCGGACGATCGACCTCGCGGACCTGCCCGACCACGTCGTCTGCGCCGCGGAGACCGCGGCGCGCGAGCGCGAGCGCGGCGTCGCGGCGGCGCGCGACCGCGCCGAGCGAGCCGAGATCCTGTCGGCGCTCTCGCGTCATCGCGGCGACCTGGGCGCGGTCGCGGCCGACCTGCAGGTGAGCCGGACGACCCTCTGGCGGCTGATGCGCAAGCACGGGATCCGCGGACCGGACGCCGAGTGACCCGTCGGCTGGGCGTGCCCTCCGGCTGCGGTCGTTGACGGCGCGCGGGGCCGGCCGCTAGCATAGAGCCGTCCTTTCGGCCGCTGTTTCCTGGGAGACGATGCGGATGGGCGAGCGCGTGCAGGCTTCCGGCCTGCGGCTTCTGGGTCTGCCGAATCTGGCCGCGCACTGGCAGGCGAGCGTGCCGGCGCTCTACGAGGCGGCCATCCGCCGCGGCGAGGGCGTCATCGCCGCGGCCGGGCCCCTTGTGTGCCGAACCGTGCCGCACACCGGGCGCTCGCCGAACGACAAGTTCATCGTCCGCGAGCCGGGAAGCGCTGAGCACGTCTGGTGGGGGCGCGTCAATCGGCCCCTCGACCGGACGCATTTCGATCTCCTGTACCGGCACGTGCTCGAGTACCTCGAGGACAAGGAAGTGTACGTCCAGGAGGCGTGCGCCGGCGCAGACCCGGCGTATCGGCTGCCGCTCCGGGTCGTGACGGAGTACGCCTGGCATAGTCTGTTCGCGAAGCACCTCTTTATCGGCCAGCCTGGCTCCGCCGCGCGGGCTGAGGACCGGGCCCGGTTCACCGTCATCGACGTGCCGGGGTGCCAGGCCGACCCGGCGCGGCACGGCACGCCCTCGGAAGTGTTCATCGTGATCAACTTCGCCGAGCGGCTCGTGCTCATCGGCGGCACGAGCTACGCGGGCGAGATCAAGAAGTCGGTCTTCACGGTCATGAACTACCTGCTGCCGCTTCGGGGCGTCCTGCCGATGCACTGCTCGGCGAACGTCGGCGCGGACGGCGGCGTGGCGCTCTTCTTCGGCCTCTCGGGAACGGGCAAGACGACGCTGTCGAGCGACCCCGAGCGGCGGCTCGTCGGCGACGACGAGCACGGGTGGAGCGACCGGGGCGTGTTCAACTTCGAGGGCGGCTGCTACGCGAAGATGATCCGCCTGTCGCCGGAGGCGGAGCCTCAGATCTGGGCGGCGACCCACCGGTTCGGCACGGTGCTGGAAAACGTCGTAGTCGACCCGGTCACGCGCGAGCTCGACCTGAACGACGACTCGCTGACCGAGAACACGCGGGGGGCCTACCCCTTGTCGTTCGTGGACCACGCGGTGCCCTCGGGCGTCGCCGGCCACCCGCGGCACATCGTGATGCTGACGGCCGATGCCTTCGGCGTCCTGCCTCCGCTCGCGCGGCTCAGCCCGGCCGGCGCGATGTACCATTTTCTGTCGGGCTACACGGCGAAGGTGGCGGGCACCGAGAAGGGAGTGACGGAGCCGAAGGCAACCTTCAGCACGTGCTTCGGGGCGCCGTTCCTGGTTTGGCCTCCGACGGTGTACGCGAAGCTGCTGGGCGAGCGCATCGCGACGCACCGGGTGGCGGTGTGGCTGGTCAACACCGGCTGGACGGGCGGGCCGTACGGCGTTGGGCACCGCCTGCCGATTGCGCAGACACGCGCCATGATTCGGGCGGTGCTTTCGGGCGCGCTCGACGCCGTGCCGGTCCGCCGCGATCCCGTGTTCAATCTCGACGTGCCGGTCTCGTGCCCCGACGTGCCGGCACCCGTCTTGACGCCCCGCGCGACGTGGGGCGACCCGGCAGCGTACGACGCGCGGGCGGCGGAGCTGGCGCGGATGTTCACCGAGAACTTCCGCACGTTCCGCGGCGCGGTGGAGGCCGACGTCGTCGCCGCGGGCCCCAGAGCGGACGAGTGACGCGATGTCCCGGTTCGAGGCGGTCATCGGCCTCGAGGTGCACGCGCAGCTCGCCACGGCGTCGAAGGTCTTCTGCGGGTGCAGCACGCGGTTCGGCGACCCGCCGAACACGCACGTGTGTCCCGTCTGTCTAGGCTTGCCCGGCGCGCTGCCGGCGCTCAACGCGCGGGCGGTCGAGTACGCCGTGCGCGCGGCGCTCTCGCTGCATTGCACGGTCAGCGTCCGGTCGCTGTTCGCGCGGAAGAACTACTTCTACCCGGACCTCCCCAAGGGCTACCAGATCTCGCAGTACGAGACGCCACTCGGGCACGATGGCTGGCTCGAGGGCGTGTTCGCCGGCGCGCGGCGCCGCGTGGGCATCGTCCGCGTCCATCTCGAGGAGGACGCGGGCAAGTCGATCCACCAGGGTTCCGGCGAGGCGGAGGGCTGGACGTCGCTCGACTTCAACCGGAGCGGCGTGCCGCTCATCGAGGTCGTGACGCGGCCCGACCTGCGGTCCGGCGCCGAGGCGGCGGCCTGCTTCAGCCGGCTTCGCGAGATCCTGATGGCGATCGGGGTCAACGACGGGAACATGGAGGAAGGCAGCCTCCGCTGCGACGCCAACGTTTCGGTGCGGCCTCGCGGCGACACCCAGCTCGGCGTCAAGACCGAGGTCAAGAACCTGAACTCGTTTCGCTTCCTCCAGCGGGCGCTCGACTTTGAGGTCGCGCGGCAGGTCGCCGTCCTCGAAGCGGGCGGCACGCTCGTGCAGGAAACACGACTCTGGGACCAAACCGCCGGTCGGACCGTGGCCATGCGCACGAAGGAAGAAGCGCACGACTACCGCTACTTCCCCGAGCCCGACCTGCCGCCCCTCGTGCTCGCGCCGGCGTGGATCGACGCCATCCGGGCCGCGCTGCCCGAGCTGCCGGAGGCGCAGCAGGCGCGGCTCGTGGCGCAGTACGGCCTGTCGCCCTACGAGGCGGAAGTGCTGGTGCGCGCGTTCCGCGGCGGCGCCGCGTATTTCGAGGCTACCGTCGCGGCCGGGGCGTCGGCGAGCACCGCCGCGCACTGGATCCTGGGCGAGGTCCGGCGGGTGCTGAACGCGCTCGGCACCGACGACCTCGACGTCGTCCAGCCGGCGCTCTCGCCGGCGCGGCTCGCCGGGTTGCTCCGCCTCGTCGAGACGGGCGCTATCAGCGGGCCGGCGGCCAAGCAGGTGTTCGAGAGAATGCGGGCTACCGGGCGCGCGGCCGCCGAGCTGGTGGCCGCCGACGCCCTCGGCCGGATCGACGACGAGACGGTCCTCGGCGAGATCGTGGCGCGCGTCCTCGATCAGCACCCCCAGGCCGTCGCGGAGTACCGCAGCGGCAAGAGCCGGGCGTTCGGGTTCCTCGTCGGCCAGGTCATGAAGGCCACGGGCGGCCGGGCCAACCCGGCGGTCGTGACCCGGCTGCTGCGCGCCGCGCTCGGCGACGGGACGACGTGACGCGGCGGTGTGCTATCCTGACGGCGCGTGATCGAAGCGTTTCACGTCTCGAAGGTTTACAGCCGCGGCATCTACGCCTTGCGCGACCTCTCGCTTCGAGTGGACAAAGGCGAGTTCGTGTTCGTGACGGGGCCGAGCGGGGCGGGCAAGTCGACGCTGCTGCGCTTGCTGCTCAGGCAGGAGCTGGCGTCCGAGGGCCAGTTGCTCGTGGGCGGACGCAATTTGGCCGAGCTACGGCCCCGCGAGGTGCAGGCGTACCGCCGCAGCCTCGGGTTCGTCTTCCAGGACTTCAAGCTCATCCCGCGCAAGACCGTGTTCGAGAACGTCGCGTTCGTGCCGCGGGTGCTGGGCGTGCCCGAGGCGCAGCAGCGGCGGCGCGCCTATCAGGTGCTCAAGTGGGTGGGCCTGCAGCACCGGATGCGCGCCTATCCGCTCGAGCTCTCCGGCGGCGAGCAGCAGCGCATCGCCATCGCCCGCGCGCTGGTCAACGACCCGATGCTCGTCCTCGCCGACGAGCCGACCGGGAACCTGGACCCAGACCTCTCGCTGGAGATCATGAACCTGTTCCGGGAGATCAACGCGCGCGGCACCACCGTGGTCGTCGCCACGCACGACCGCGAGCTCATCCGGCAGGTCGGACGCCGCACGTTGACCCTCGCGCACGGCCATCTGGTCGAGACCTCCTGAGACGATGCACGCGCTGAGCTACTTTCTCGGCGAAGCAGCGGCGAGCTTATGGCGGGGGCGGCGTGCCACGGCCCTGGCCGTCGTCACCATCGCGGCCGGGCTGTTCCTGCTCGGGTTCTTCCTGCTGGTCAACGCCAACCTGCAGCGCCTCGTGGCGCGATGGAGCGAGGCGGCCGAGCTGTCGGTGTACCTCCGCGACGACGTCCTGCCCGGCCAGCGGGCAGCGATCGAGTCGCTGCTGGCGGGCAGCGAGCTGGTGCAGCAGTACGAGTACGTCTCGAAGGAACGAGCCCTGGCGCGCTTCCACAGGGACTTCGCCGAGCTCGCGGGGCTTGTGGAGTCGTTCCAGGACAACCCGCTGCCGGCCTCGTACGAGGTGCGCCTGCGCTCGCAACGGGCCGGCGAGGCCGGCGTGAGCGCGCTGGCGGACGGCCTCGCGCAGGCGGAGGGCGTGGCCGACGTGCGCTACGACCGCCTGTGGCTGTCGCGGCTGTCGCTGGCCGTCACGGTCCTCCAGGCGATCAGCGTCGCAGTGGTCACGATCGTGGGCGTGGCCGCGGCCCTCACGGTGGCGAACGTCGTCCGGCTGGCGGCCGACGCCCGCCGCGACGAGATCGAAATCATGCAGCTCGTCGGGGCGCCGCTCGCCTACGTGCGGGGCCCGTTCGTCACCGAGGGCCTGCTGCAGGGCGGCCTCGGGGCACTCGTGGCGCTCGGGGCGCTCCGGGCGGTCTACGCCGCGGCCGCGGCGCGCTACGGCCCGTGGGTGACCGAGGCCTTCGGGCTCGACGCCCTGAGTTTCGTGTCGCCCGTGACGGTGGCGTGGATCCTCCTCGGCGGCATGGCCGTCGGCTGCTTGGGGGGCCTGGTGGCCGTGCGGGGCGTGCGCTGAGGACAGCCGGGGCGGCGGGCGCGCGGGCGGCGCGATCGTTGACAGACGGGCGGCGTGGAGCTTAGACTGCGTGGTAACGCTGACATGGCGGACCCGAAACGCGTGCCAGGGTTCTTCATTCAGCCGCAGCCGGCGGCCGGTCCTTTCTCACGGGTCTCCCGCACCGAGTTCTACAGAGAAGAGTTCGTCAAGCACTGTCAGTGCCTGCAGCGGCAGCGGGAGTACTACTCGGAGGGCGCCATCACGAACGTCGAGGCTGCCTTGGCTCGCCTGATGGCGCGCCTCGAGCAACTCTCGGCTCAGGAGAACGCCGAAGAACTCGTCAGCCGGCTCCTGCGGAAGCTCGATGCCGTGACGGGCCTTTCGTACTGGACCGACCCCACGACGCTTCACTAGGCTGGCGGCGCGTTCTTCCACCCGGCCGTCGCGCCCGTTCGTGACGGAGAGCCCCGCTGTGCGCCTCGCCGCGGCGCTTCGTCGTGATCTGCTGGCCATCGTGCAGGGCGCGTTGGCGCGAGCCCACGCCGGCGAGCTCGTGAGCCGCGCCCTCGAGGCCCATCGCGCGGCGCTCGAAGGCTACCGCGGCCTGTCGGTGGTCGCCGTCGGCAAGGCGGCGGTGCCGATGGCGGGCGCGTTCGAGGCGGCCTGGGCAGACCGTATCCGCCGCGGCGTCGTCATCGCCCCCGAGGCGCGGCCGGACGTCCCGGCGCGCTTCGAGCAGTGGCCGGGTGGCCACCCGGTGCCGGACGCGCGAAGCCAGGCGGCGGCGCGGCGGGCGATGGCGGTGGCGCGCGACGCCGAGCGCGACGGCGACTGCCTGGTGGTGCTGCTCTCGGGCGGGGCGTCGGCGCTCATGGCGTGGCCGGCCGCCGGGCTCGACATCGACGAGAAGGCCCGGGCGACGGCGGCACTGCTCGCCGCCGGCGTGCCCATTCGCGCGCTGAACTGCGTGCGCAAGCACCTGTCGCGCATCAAGGGCGGGCGCCTCGCGGCGGCGGCCGGCGCGTCGGTCACCTTCGCGGTGTCCGACGTGATGGGGCCGCCGCCGGACGACCCGAGCGCCATCGGGTCGGGTCCGACCGTCGCCGACCCGACGACGTTCGCCGACGCGCTGGCGGTGGTCGAAGGGGCCGGCGTGCTGGAGACGTGGCCGTCGGCGGCGCGGCGCGTCCTCGAGCGGGGGAGGCGAGGAGAGTTGGAGGAGACCATCAAGCCGGGTGACCCGCGGCTGGCCCGTTCCGCGTGGTATCTGATCGGCAGCCGGCGCGAGGCGCTCGAGGGCGCGCGCGCGTCGGCCGAGGCCCGCGGCTACGCGGTCCTCGTGATCGAGGATCCGATCGTCGGCGAGGCGCGCGTCGAAGGCGCTCGCCTGATGGAGGTAGCGGGGCGGTGGCTGCCAGAGACCCGCCGGCCCTTCTGTCTGCTCGCCGCCGGCGAGACGACGGTCCGGGTGCGCGGGCCGGGAAGGGGCGGGCGGAATCAGGAGCTGGCCCTGGCCGCCGCGATACACGGACTGCCGGGCGAGACGTTCGCGTTGGCCAGCGTCGGGACCGACGGCGTGGACGGACCGACCGACGCGGCCGGTGCCGTCGTGGACGCGACCACGCTCGCGCGGGCGGGGGAGCGCGGTCTCGGAGACCCGCAGCGGTTCCTCGACGCGAACGATGCGTACTGCTTCTTCGAGCCCCTCGGCGACCTGCTGAAGACCGGCCCGACGGCGACGAACGTGGGTGACCTGTTCGTCCTGCTGGTCGCGTGAGGCGCGCGGGCGCCGCGCACCGCGAGGCCGGTCCACCCGTGGCGCGGGACGCCCGCGCGGCAGAAGGAGGACACGCACATGGCTGACACCGGGCGCAAGACGGTCGTCCTCTGGGCAGGGTTGGCCTGGCTGGCCACACTGGGACTGGCATGGGTGTGGGGTGCATCGGGCCGCTTCGAGGCCGAGCGCGGCGCGCGCGACGCGGAGCACCGGTGGCACCTGGCCGAAGCGAGAGGCGACATGCTGGAGGCGCGCGTGAGCATCCTCGTGTCGAACTTCGGCGATGCGCAGGCGGCACTCGACCGGGCGCGGCAGCAGCTCGGCCACGCCCGCGAGCGGTACGAGGCGCTGCGACAGCCGGAAGCCGCGGCCGCCGTGGGCCGTCTCGTGCTGCTCGTGGACGCAGCCCAGGAGCAGGCCAGCGGGCTCGACCGCGCCGCCGGCGACACGATCGCGGAGGCCTTGAAGGGCCTCGGCGAGCTTCGAGCGGGGCCGACCGGCAGCGAGCGGCCATGGCCGTTTTGACCGGGCCAGCGGGAGGGCGCGGCACGGTAGACTGAATGACGAATGGACCGACGACCATGGTGATGTCGCCAGAGGCGCTGTTGTCCGCCATCCGCGACCGGGTTGATCACCCGGCGACGGTGCGGGAACTCGTGCAACTGCTCCGGGTGCCGAAGCACGAGCGCGCCGGGCTCAGGCGGCAGCTCCGGCAGCTCGTGGCCGACGGCCGGCTCGTGGAGATCCGCGGACACCGCTACGGCGTGCCGGATCGCATGAACCTCGTGACGGGGCGTGTCGAGATTCACCCCCGCGGATTTGGCTTTGTGGTGCCGGAGAAGCCGCGGGATGACTTCAGCGGTGACGTGTACATCGCGGGCGCCCATCTCAATCAGGCGATGCACGGCGACCGGGTCATCGCGCGCATCGAGCGATGGCGCGAGGGCGGCCGCGTCGAGGGGCGCATCGTCCGCATCCTCGAGCGCGGCGCGTCGCGGCTGGTCGGGCGCTACGACCTCGAGCCCTCCGGCCTCGGCTTCGTCGTCCCGTTCGACCGGCGACTCGTCATGGACGTCCAGGTCCCACGGGGCGAGGACGCCGGTGCCAGCCCCGGTCAGATGGTTACAGTCGAGATCACGCGGTGGCCGACGCCGAGCCGCAATCCCCTCGGGCGCATCGTCGAGGTGCTCGGCTCGATCGAGGAACCCGGCGTGGACACGGAGGTGATCATTCGCAAGTACGGCATCGTGGACGCCCACAGCGAGGCGGCGGTGGCCGAGGCGCGGCGGCTCGGCACTGAGGTCCGGGATCGCGACGTGAAGGGACGCACGGATTTCCGGTCGTGGCTGACCGTGACGATCGACGGCGAGCACGCCCGGGACTTCGACGACGCGGTGTCGATCGAGAAGCTGCCCACCGGGCACTATCGGCTCGGCGTGCACATCGCCGACGTCTCGCACTACGTGCAGCAGGGCAGTGCCCTCGACGCGGATGCTTATGAGCGGGGGACGTCGGTGTACTTCCCCGAGCGGGCCGTCCACATGTTCCCACCGGAGCTGGCGACGGGGCTGTGCAGCCTGAACCCGCACGTCGACCGCCTGGTGCAGTCGTGCGTGATGGAAGTGGATCGGCACGGGGCGGTCGTGCACTACGAATTCCACGACGGTGTCATCCGGAGCGCGGCGCGGATGACCTACACCGACGTCGACGCGATCTTGACCGACCGGGACCCGGCGGTCGTAGCCCGATACCGCGACCTCGTGCCGACCTTCGAGCTCATGGCGGAGCTCTACCACATCTTGCGCGAGCGGCGACGCCGGCGCGGCGCGATCGACTTCGACCTCAAGGAGCCGGAGTTCATCCTGGACGACCAGGGTCTCGTGGAGGAGATCGTCGCCCTCGAGCGCAACGTGGCGCACCGCATTATCGAGGAGTTCATGCTGCTCGCCAACGAGACGGTGGCGCAGCACCTCGAGGATGCGGGCATCCCGATGCTCTACCGGGTCCACGAGGAACCCGATCCCGTGAAGGTAGCCGAGTTCGAGGAGTTCGTCGGGACGCTCGGCTACAGCCTGGCCGCGCCGCCGGGCGCGGTGCGCCCGCGGCACTTCCAGCACCTCGTCGAGCGCATCCGCGGCAAGCCCGAGGAGAAGCCCATCGCGTTCCTCATGCTCCGGACGATGCAGAAGGCGCGATACGACGCGGCGAATCTCGGACACTTCGGTCTGGCCGCGGCGGCCTACACGCATTTCACGTCGCCGATCCGCCGCTATCCCGACCTGGTCGTGCACCGAATTCTGCGCGAGACGCGGCGCGGCATGGCCGCCGACCGGCAGGCGGAGCTGGCCGACGACCTGCCCGAGATCGCGCGCCACACCTCCGAGCGCGAGCGCCGGGCGGACGAGGCCGAGTGGGAGCTCGCGCAGTGGAAGAAGGTGCGGTTCATGGCCGACAAGGTCGGCGACGTCTTCGACGGCTACATCACCGGCGTCGCGGCCTTCGGCCTGTTCGTCGAGCTGGTGGACCCCTTCGTCGAAGGGCTCGTGCCGATCTCGACGATGGCCGACGACTACTACCGGTTCGTCGAGCGCCAGCACATCCTGCGCGGCGAGAACACGGGCAAGGTCTACCGGCTCGGCGACCGCGTCCGCGTCCAGGTCATCCGCGTCGACCTCGAAGCGCGGCAGGTCTCCCTCGGCCTGGCGGACATCCTCGACGCCGTGCGCGAGGCCGAGGTGCGGCGCCTCACCCGCCGCCGCGCGCGTCCCAAGGGTGAGCTCCGGCGAGCCCGGGCGGCCGGGCGCCGCCGAAGCCGTCGGGGCCGCCGCTAGCGCGCCCCGCGCCTCGCGAGCCGCGCCCATGGTCGCCTCGGTGGTCTTCGGCACCGCGGGACACATCGACCACGGCAAGAGCGCGCTCGTGCGCGCGCTGACGGGGATCGACCCGGACCGGCTCAAGGAAGAGCAGATCCGCGGGATCACGATCGACCTCGGGTTCGCCCATTTCGAGGCGGAGGGGACCACCATCGCGCTCGTCGACGTGCCGGGCCACGAGCGCTTCATCAAGAACATGCTCGCCGGCGCCACCGGCATCGATTTCGTGCTGCTCGTCGTGGCCGCCGATGAATCCGTCATGCCGCAGACGCGGGAGCACTTCGACATCTGCCGCCTGCTCGACGTCGCGGGCGGCGTGATCGCCCTCACCAAGATCGACCTCGTCGACGAGGACACGCTCGAGCTCGTGCGGCTCGACGTGCGCGAGCTCGTCGCTGGGTCGTTCCTCGAGGACGCCGCGGTGGTGCCGGTCTCGGCGAGGACCGGCGAGGGTGTCGATGCCCTGCGCGACGCGATGGTGCGGGTGGTCCGCGGGACGTCGCGCCCGCGGCGGCCCGCAGGGCGCGGCGCGGTCGCCAGGCTGCCCATCGACCGCGCGTTCACCGTGCGGGGGTTCGGCACGGTCGTGACCGGGACGCTCGTCTCCGGCGAGATCCGTCCCGACGACGAGCTCGTCGTCCTGCCCGGCGAGCGTGTCGTGAAGGTACGAGGGGTGCAGGTGCACGGGCAGAGTCGCCCGGCGGCGGTCGCCGGCAGCCGCACCGCGGTGAACCTGGCCGGCGTGGAGGTGAGCGACGTCCACCGCGGGCACGTGCTCGTGACGCCCGCGACGCTCGCGCCGACGGACCGGTTCGACGCCGTGCTCGAGCTGCTGCCCTCGGCGGCGCCGTTACGGCACGGCGCGCGCCTGCGCGTGCACCAGGGGACCGCGGAGGTGCTCGGCCGGGTGGCGCTCGCCGCCCTGGCCGACCCCGACACGGCGTCGAGCGAGCCGCTTGGACGCCTCGACCCTGGCAGACGCGCCTACGCGCGGCTGCGGCTGGAGCGGCCGATGGTGGTCACGCGGGGGGATCGCTACGTCGTGCGCGCATACTCGCCCCCGGTCACGATCGGCGGCGGCCTGGTGCTCGACCCCCATCCGCCGAGGGGCGCCCTGCGGACGGCAGCGGCGGCCCGGCGCTTCGAGCGTCTCGACCCCGCGCGGACCGGCGACCAGGCGACCGATGAGGCAATCGCCGTGATGGTCGAGGAACGCGGCGCTGGCGGCCTCGCGGTCGCGGCGCTCGTCGGTCGGGCCGGGCTCGCGCCGAGCGCGCTGGCGTCGACGGTCGACCGCCTGGCACGCGCGAGTCGCGTGGTCGCCGCCGGCGACGTGCTGGTGTCGCCGCGGGTCGTGGCCAACCTGCGCCAGCGGGTGCTGGACGAGGTCGGGGCCCATCATCGAGCGCAGCCGCTGTCGGAGGGAATGCCGCGAGAAGAGCTGCGCGCGCGGGTCTTCGGGCGCGCCAGCCCTGCGGTCTTCGAGCGCGTCCTCGGCGACCTGACCGCCGAAGGCCGCCTGGTCGCCCGCGATCGCGTCGCCCACACCGGCCACCAGGTGGCGTTGTCGGCCGAAGAGGCGCGGGCGCGAGATGCCATCGAACGACTGGTGCGCCAGGCGGGCCTGACGCCGCCCGACGCGGCCGCAATCAGGAGCGCCGCCGGCGTGCCGCCCGAGGTGGCCGACCGCGTCATCGCGCTGCTCGTGCGGCAGCGTGTCCTCGTCCGACTCGAGGCGCTGCTGTTCCACGCCGAGACGCTCGTCCGGCTGAAGCAGGAGATCGCGGCGCTCAAGGCCGGGGCCACGGACGCCGTCCACCTGGATGTCGCGACCTTCAAGACCCGCTACGGCGTCTCGCGCAAGTACGCCATCCCCCTGCTGGAGTACCTCGATCGAGAGCGGATCACCCGTCGCGTCGGCGACCGCCGGGTTGTCTTGTGAAGTGGCACGTCGGAGCGACCCCAGCCACGGCCGAATCGCCGGTAACCCGACGTAGTCGCGTGTTCGATGGCGGAGCGAAGCCTGGCGGGGGCGACGGCCGGTCTACAGACCGGCCGCTACGGACGCACCACCGGCCGCAACGGACGTGGAGGCCGGCCGGTCCGGCTGAAGCCGGACCCCACCAGTATGACTCGCACACCCGCGGCGGCCCGTGCGCGCAGAAAACCGTGTGGAGCAGCTCGCCGAGTCAGGCGCGCTCCGTCGCTTGTGCTCGATGTGACACCTACGAATTCGCGCCGTCCTTCTTGTCGCCCGTCGCTCCTTCGCGGACGGCTTCCCTGAAATTCCGGATCCCCTTGCCCAGGCCTCGCCCGATCTCCGGCAGGCGGCTGGCGCCGAAGAGCAGGATGATGATGAGCAGGATCACGAGCATCTCGGGCAGGCCAAGCGTCCCGAACATGGTGCAGCTCCTTTGCGCTCATTCTATCACCGATGGTCCGGCGCGTCCGCTGCGCCAGTGCGGGTCCGGGACAGCAACGCGCGCCGGCGCCATCCCCACCGCCCCGCGACCTCTAGCATCAGCAGCCGGCAAGCGAGCTTGACCTCGAGGGTCTCGAGGAGCCGTCGGGCGAGAGACGCGTAGCCCTGGCGCCCCGCGACCAGGTCGCGCATGACCGCCCGGACAGCCTGACTGGCCGCGAGCCCGTCGACGAGGAGCCGAAGAAACCCGTGTCGGTAGAAGCCGTGCTTGAGGCGCGCCGCGTGTCGGAGCTCGCCACAGAGCGTGTCGGCGAGAGACTCGGAGTAGGCACGGTCGGGGACCGACGCTCCCGAGAGGGCCTCCGCCGCGGCCTCCGCCGAGGCGAGCGCGTAGAAGATCCCTTCGCGCGTGATCGGATCGACCAAACCGGCAGCGTCTCCCACGAGCAGCCAGCGCCTGCCCCCGGGGACTTCCTCGTCCCAGTCACGTTCCGCCAGCGACGGGATCGGCCACGCGTACGGGGCCAGTGCCGCATCCTCGGTGAGGTCCGCCGCGCGCAACCACTCGAGCGCCCGTGCCCGCAGGGCCGAGACCTGGGCTTGGTCGGCTTGGGCGCAGGCCCCGACGGCGAGATGGTCGGGGCGAGGAAACGACCAGAGATAGCCTGGCGGCGCAGTGTCGAAGCGCACCACGACCTCGCGTGAAGTCCGACCGCGCACGAAATAGCCAGCGGCGATCGAGAGCTGGTGCCGGGCGAACGGGCGAGAGACGCGACGCCGAACGAGGCTGTTCGCCCCGTCGGCGCCGACGAGCCAGCGCGCACGGCACGCGCGAGCGGTCGTGCGCACGACCACGTCGCAGCGGCCGACGTCGACGTCGACCACCCGCTCGGGCACCCACCGCGCTCCTGCCGCGCCGGCCGCGGCCAGCAGGGCGCCGTCGAACGCCGCGCGCGGCACGACCAGCAGGTCGGCCGCGCCGCCCGCCGCGCCGTCGAGGAGCGGCACCTGCGCGCTCAGCCCCCCGAGCTCGAACCTCGCGGAGGCGATCGGCACCGACGGCAGCGACGCGCCATCGAGGGCACCGTGCACGAGCGCATTGGCTCGCGCGGTCACGCCTCCACCGCAAGGCTTCTCGCGGGGATGGCTGGCGTCGAAGATGGTCACGCGCGCCCCCCGGCGCGCTAGCAGGTAAGCGCACCACGCTCCGGCCGGACCCGCACCGACCACCGCCACATCGTCAGGTGACATGGGCCGATTGTAGAATGGGGCGGGTAGGGAGTAGGCATGCACGAGCTGACCAGCCGGTTCACCGTGGGCGTGTTTCAGGACGTCGAGTGGGCTCGACGCGGGCTTGAAGCGCTGGCCCGCCACGGGTTCGTGCCCGACGCTCTGAGCGTGATCGCGAAAGCGTCGCCCGAGGTCGGCGATCTGATCCGCGGCACCGTCGGGCGGGACGCCGCGGCCCTCGACGTCCCGGGCCTGAGCGCCACGGTCGCCATCGGCTCGCTGGTCGAGGTCCTGCAAGGCCATGACGCCGGCCTGGCCACGCGTGGCCTGGCGGCGACGATGCGGCGGGCCGGGTTCCAACCGCACGACGGCGCGATCTTCGAGCGGCTGGTTGCGCGCGGAGGCGTGCTCGTCGGCGTCGAGGGCGAGGCTCGCGCCGCCGATGCACTCGCCACACTCCATGCTTACGGCGCCGGCAACGCCGCGATCGGCGCCTGGTCGGGCCGCATCTGAGCGCTCCGACCGGGTCCGCTCCGGAGGACAGCGCCCTGGAAACGTGGACATCGGGGCCAGTTGTCGCGGAGATGGGGAGCGTCGGCGACCGGCACCGACATTGCAGTTGCCTCGCCACGCGGGCTTGGTGACAATAGCAGTACACCGGTCGAGGGTATGAGGCTCCCGAAAGGACGCACCCGCCGGCACCCCTCGGAGGCGGAACCCGCGGGCGTCGCCGTGCGCCGATCGGGATTCCTCTCGGAGCAGTCGATCCTCCTCGCAGACACCGGACGTCAGCTCCGGCGGGCGTTCGGGATCTCGGCGCTCGTGCACGCGGCGCTCATCGCCCTCCTGGTGGTGGTGGCGCGCTCGGTGCCGTTGTCGACCTTCTCGCCGGACTTGCCTGACCTGACCTTTTACGACCTCGTGTGGCTTCCCAAGGAGGGTCCGGGCGGAGGCGGGGGCGGTG
>FWPU01005523.1_pt1 | contig 27196 bp, 25 predicted proteins | sample 2228361 | NCBI WGS metagenome assembly FWPU01 (sample SAMEA103939777, study PRJEB20133) | metagenome
GCCTTCGGCGGTGTGCAGCACCTTGACCGAGCCGGTCACATCCAAGGATGTCACTTCGGCGCTGCGATGTTCCATGCCGAAACGCAAAGCCTGCGCCTTGAAGAGTTCGATCAGTTCAAAGGTGGTGATCCCTTCGGGAAATCCAGGGTAATTGTCCACTTTTTCGTAGGTGAGCAACTGACCGCCCAGGCCGATGCGTTCCACCAAAAGGGTCTTGTAGCGGGCTCGACATGCATAGAGTGCCGCCGTGAGTCCCGCAGGCCCTCCACCTACGATCACCATGTCGTACAGTTCAGGGGTTGTCATGGGGATTTGGCACGCGTTCGAGACGTGAATTCATGGACCCTCGAAAGGGCCCATGGTGGTTGGCGTTATGGGAAGGGTGAAGGATCAGGAGACCACCTTGTCCACTGCCGCAGCGATCTGGGACTTGGCGACGGCGCCCGTAATCTGTTCCGTCACATTTCCGTTCTTGAAAAGGATCAGGGTCGGGATGGCTCGAATACCGAACCGGGCTGGCGTATTGGGATTTTCATCCACATTGCACTTGGCCACTTTGAGTTTTCCCGCGTATTCGGCCGACAGTTCGTCGATCACCGGAGCGATGGCACGGCACGGTCCGCACCAAGGCGCCCAGAAATCCACCAGAACCGGAATACTGGATTGCAAGACTTCCTGTTCAAAACTGCCGTCCGTGATTTCAATGATGTTCTTTCCAGCCATGTGAGCACGCCTCCCTGGACATTGTGCTTGGGTTCGAAGGACCCTGTCCCGAATGTTCCCTTCCATCGTCTAAAAACTTGATGACGGACTATAAACCAGCCCGTTTTTTTTTGTCAACGCCTGCGGAAGGTGTTTGTTGCGTCTTCCCAGCCAGCTGGATTCCTTGAAAATGAACGAGATGCACCTCCCAACGTCTTTCGGCTCTTCTGTCAGCCGAGACAGGCCCTCCACAATTTCTTGGTGCGTTCCTTGAGACCTTGGAGCTTGTTCGAGAACCCGCAATACCAAGGTGTTGCATGGCATTTCAAGGTAGGGGCGAGGCGGCGCCTCGCCCCTACAAGCCTGAAACCGTGTTCTTTCCGGGGAGCGTGGGCGTCCAGCCCGTATCATGAGCGTCCCGCGCGCATCATGAGTGTGGCGTGCGGATGATGAGTGTGGCGTCCACATCATGAGCGCGGTAGGAATCGGGCTTCCAGAAAAGCCACGGTTTTCTTTAATGTCGGGTAAACCCGTAGGTTTCTACCGGTCCCCGATCTGTAGGGGCGGACCTGTGTGTCCGCCCCAAAGGATTCTCGTCCCAGAATGGCCTATGGGCTGATACATCGGTCCACCCCAAAAGATTCTCGTCCCAGAATGCCCTAGCGGTCGATACATCGGTCCGCCCCAAAAAATTATCGTACCAGAATGCCCTTGGGGCGGACACATGGGGCCGCCCCTACGAGGCTGACCGAGGATTTATCCCTGGGACCGCGGGCATTCCGCCCGCATAAATGCCGGGCCAGAGGCCCGCACCCCCAGGAAATGGCCCGGTTTCGCCTTTGTAGGGGCGAGGCGCCGCCTCGCCCCTACCTTGAAATGGCCAGAGACCTTGATCTTGCGCGTTCTCAAACAGCCTCCTAAAAGGCTCCTTCAAGGTTCCATGCTTCATGGGGCTGCAAGCTCTCAAGTTATGCTTTTGTATTTGTAAATGTCTTGATTCTCACGGCCAAGACTATCACCGCCAAGACAGTCCGGCGTCCTAGGAGGCATTGGAGGGCCCCTGCGCACCACCGGCAATCTGTGGTAAAGAAGGCGACAGAGGCTCCTGATGGTACTTGCAACGTGGTGCAATAAAGGCATCCATGAGCTGACCGGATGCTGGGGAGTTTTTCATGAGCAAAGACAAGACCGTTTTTCAATGCGTTGAGTGTGGATACGAAACTTCCAAATGGCTGGGGAGATGTCCTGGTTGTCAGGCATGGAACACGCTTCAGGAAGCCGTGAAAGTTTCCAAGACCGGTCGAACATCTGGAGCAAAGTTAACATCTGCGCAACCTGTGCTCCTTTACGATGTGCCGATCCTTGAAGAAATGCGCCTCAAGTCAGGCCTGGAAGAATGGGATCGTGTCCTTGGTGGCGGGCTGGTTCCCGGATCGGTCATTCTCCTTGCCGGGGATCCGGGTATCGGCAAATCCACGCTGCTCCTGCAGGCTTTGGGGCACATGGCACGGCTGGGTTCCGTGCTTTACGTTTCCGGGGAAGAAAGCCTGGCGCAGATCAAATTACGGGCGCAACGTCTTGGGCTGGTTCAGACCGAGTCCCTGTGGGTTCTTGCCGAAACGAGCCTGGACGCTCTGGAACCCCTTCTGGCAAGCCGTCCTCCTTTGGTCTTGGCTGTGGATTCCATTCAAACCATGCGGTTGGATCTGTTGGAGAGCGCTCCGGGGTCTGTGTCTCAGGTGAGGGAATCGGCGGCATGGTTGCAGCGGCTGGCCAAAGAAAAAAACATGGGTGTTTTTCTTGTGGGTCATGTGACGAAGGAAGGTGTTGTGGCCGGGCCTCGAGTCCTGGAACATCTGGTGGATGCCGTCCTGTACCTGGAAGGAGACCGCAGCCATACCTTTCGGCTTCTTCGAGCCGTGAAAAACCGGTTCGGATCCACCAATGAAATCGGAGTTTTTGAAATGAAGGAATCGGGTTTGGAACAGGTGCCGAATCCGTCTCGATTTCTTCTCGCGGAACGACCCAAGGGGGTTGCAGGATCGGTTGTCGTGTGTGCCATGGAAGGTACCCGGCCCATTTTGGTGGAGGTGCAGGCTTTGGTGTCTTCCAGCGGCTGGGCGCAGCCAAGGCGTACCTTTATGGGGGTGGACCCCAACCGAGTGTCCCTGCTGTTGGCCGTGCTGGAAAAGAAACTGGGGTTTCATTTTCTGCAGCAGGATGTTTTCGTCAATGTGGCGGGAGGGGTCAAGCTGAGCGAAACGGCGGCGGATCTGGCGGTGGTTCTGGCCTTGGTAAGCAGTTCCATGGAAATGGCTTTGCCTGAGGATCTGGTGGCCTGGGGAGAAGTGGGGCTGGCCGGAGAAGTTCGAGGGGTAGGGCATGCAGGGCGCCGGTTGGCTGAAGCTGTGTCCTTGGGATTTCGCACCATCGTCTGCCCTCGCGGAAATCAAGAACAGTTGGCTTCATGTGGTGCCGAAGGCCATTGCATCGGGGTGCGCTCCGTGGAAGAAGCCGTCAAAACCCTTTTCGGCTAATCGGCCGCCATGCCCCAATACCAAGCCCGGCCCATAGGCCGGTGTATTGACCCATGTGCATCGGGACCACCCACGTACTTGCCCTTGGAAAGAAACCTTGTAGGGGCGCACCGATGTGTGCGCCCTCAAATCCACCCCGCGAAACAATCCCTGCGGGAAACTATCCCTGTAGAGGCGGACCCATGTGTCCGCCCCAAAACGTGCATCCGCGCAGGAACGCTGGGGCGAGACCATGTATCGGCCCTGGCCTTCAACCCCTGTAGGGGCGCACCGATGTGTGCGCCCTCAAATCCACCCCGCGAAACAATCCCTGCGGGAAACTATCCCTGTGTAGAGGCGGACCCATGTGTCCGCCCGCCTATCCACGGTATCCCGGATGTTTTTGGGGCGGACACACCGGTCCGCCCCTACAAAGGTTTGTTGTGTCCGCCCACACATTCACCCCGTGCCGTTCACCGGCCGGGTGCCGGGGCTTCCAAGGCTCGGCGAATTCCTCGGGTAAAGGGTTTTCCGATGACACCCACTTCCGTGATGATTCCCGAAATGTATCGATGGGGTGTGACATCAAAGGCCGGATTCAGAGCCGCCATGCCTCGAGGGGCCACCTGCCGCCCGTAAAAATGGGTCACTTCCTTGGAATCACGCTCTTCGATGGGGATCCCGGACCCATTGGGCAACAGTGGATCTATGGTGGATCTTGGTGCCGCCACGTAAAAAGGCACACCGTTTGCCTGGGCCAGCACGGCCAGGGTGTAGGTTCCGATCTTGTTGGCCGTGTCACCGTTTGCCGCGATCCGGTCCGCCCCTACGATCACCAGGTCGATCTTTTTTTGCTGCATCAAGCTTCCGGCGGCATTGTCCGTAATGAGGGTGCACGGTATTTTTTCCGTCATGAGTTCATAAGCCGTCAGGCGGCTTCCTTGAAGAAACGGTCGGGTTTCACAGCAGGTGACGTGAATGGAGGGGTCGGCGGCGAAAGCCGCACGAATAACCCCTAAGGCGGTGCCGTAATCACCGGTGGCCAAAGCCCCCGCGTTGCAGTAGGTAAGGATCCGGGCACCTCGAGGGACCACTTGCCGTCCCCACTGCCCAATGGCTTCATTGGTACGAATGTCTTCCTCAAGAATCGCCTGGGATTTTTCTCGAATAAGCTGTTGCAACGTGGGCACATCCGCTCCCGGATTTTCCACCATCACGGCAAAGACGGCATCCACCGCCCAGGTCAGATTGTTCCCCGTCGGTCGAGCCGCTCGAATACGCTGGCACGCATGGGAAAACTTCCGGAAAAAAGTACGCACATCCGCCGCCGTGATGGCTCGAGCGGCCAAGGCCGCGGCCATGGCTCCGGCAATGCCGACGGCAGGCGCCCCACGGATGGCCATGGTCTTGATAGCTCGAATGACTTCATCCACCGTGGTGCAGCGTAGAACCTTGTGCTTGTGGGGCAAAAGCCTTTGATCCAAGATCATGACAGCGTCGCCGTCCCACCAGATCGGCCTAAGCGGCGAAGAGGGCATAAACCATCTCCTTTGTGCTTATATGTCCGTTAATGTCCTTGAAACTTTGTTAACCGATGACTGCTTCGGTTTCCAGCCGATCAGCCTGAAAGCTTTTCCTTGAGCATGCGGTTGACCAGCTGAGGGTTGGCTTTGCCCCGTGTTTTCTGCATCACCTGCCCGACGAAAAAGCCCATGAGCTTTTCTTTGCCCTGTCGGTAAGCTTCCACTTCCTTGGGATTTTCTTGAAGAACCTGTTCAATGACGGCCATGAGGGCCCCTTCGTCGGTGACCTGCCGCAACCCTTTTTCTTCCACAATTCGTGACGGGGCAGCTCCGGTTTCGTACATTTCCTTGAAAATGGTCTTAGCGATCTTTCCGCTGATCACATTTTTATCCACCAGGTGCAGCAGTTCCGCCAGGTGTTTAGGGGGTACGGGGCATTGATCGATTTCACTCTCATCCCGTTTCAATTCCCGCAGAAGTTCACTCATGATCCAGTTGCTGACGGTTTTGGGTTGAGGAAAATCTGCCGCAACCGATTCAAAATAATCGGCCACATCCTTGGATGCGGTCAGGACCGTCGCGTCATAGGCCGGAAGTCCGTATTGAGCCATAAAGCGCTCCCTCTTGGCGTCGGGCAATTCGGGAAGGCTGCGCCGCACCGCGTCGATCCAGGCGTCATCGATGGCCAAGGGCACCAGGTCCGGGTCTGGAAAATAGCGGTAATCGTGAGCTTCCTCTTTGCCGCGCATGCTCACCGTCACGCCGCGGCCCGCGTCCCACAGTCGAGTTTCCTGCACGACGGATTCGCCTTTGTCCAGAAGGGCCCGCTGACGGCGTACTTCAAATTCCAGGGCGCGCTGCACATTGCGAAAAGAGTTCATGTTTTTCAGTTCCGTCTTGACGCCGAAGTCCTTGGCACCGACGGGTCTTAAACTGATGTTGGCGTCGCAGCGGAAACTGCCTTCTTCCATGTTGCCGTCGCAGATTTCCAGGTAACGGAGAATATCTCGAAGCGTGCGCAAGTACGCGGCGGCTTCCTCAGGTGTGCGTATGTCGGGTTCGCTCACGATTTCAATGAGAGGCACCCCCGTACGGTTGAAATCCACATAACTGACCGGCTGAGATTCATCGTGGACGAGCTTTCCTGCATCCTCTTCCATGTGAATCCGTGTGATACCGATACGGCGTGTGCCGGTTTCCGTGGTAATATCCAGCCATCCGCCCGTGGCCAGGGGTTCTTCGTATTGGGAAATCTGATAATTCTTGGGAAGGTCCGGATAGAAGTAGTTCTTCCGGGCAAAGCGGCACCGTGGGGCGATACGGCAGTGGGTGGCCAAAGCCATCTTCATGGCGTATTCAACGACGGTCCGGTTCAACACCGGAAGCACCCCTGGCATGCCCAGGCATACAGGGCATGTGTGGGTGTTGGAGGGAGACCCGAAGGCCGTGGAACATCCGCAAAAGATTTTGCTTTGCGTCAGAAGCTGCGCATGCACTTCCAACCCGATGACCGTTTCCCATTCCATAAACGCGCCTTTCTGAGCAATCGGTTGTACGGAGCGGAGTCTTTCCGTCCGCAAAAATTTTTACCCGCCCCTTTTAGCACCGATCGAGGGATTCGTGAAGTCGTGAAGTCGTGAAGTCGTGAAATCGTGAAATCGTGAAATCGTGAAAAATAGTGGGGGTTATTTGTCAGGCTTCAGGGAGCGGCCCAGGGCGGTGATCATTCGGCTGATGCGCTCTATCTTTTCTTGAAGGTTGGTTACTGACTTCTGGTCTAAAAGGCTCAATTTTCCGCAAAGCTCAAGTTGAGTGTCCAGTTCGGCAAGCGAACCCTGTGCGATGCTCAAAAACTGTTTAAATTCCGCGCGGCTGTTGCGCCCCGCTCCTTCTGCAATATTGCTCGGAATGGAGACTGCAGCACGACGAATTTGCGGCACTAAACCGTATTTTTCTGCTTCCGGCAGGCTTTCAGTAACACTGTAAACCTCCTGGCACAGCTCCATAGCCACTTTCCAGACATCGAGCTTTTTATGAGGCCGATGGAACCCCATTGCCTATCACTCCAAATGCTGACCCAAAACCATTCATCCCGGCCTTTTCCCACATTCTAACCAATCCGTCATTCCCCTTCTCACCCCTCAATCCCCCATCCCGACCTTACAGTTTTCCATTTACCATTCCACGATTTACCATTCCACGATTCACGATTCACGATTCACGATTTACGATTTACGACTTACGATTTCACGATTTTGACTTTGCGAAACTTTTCTTCTACAAAGGGCGAAGCGGAAAGGGCCAAGTGGAGCTTTTCGCATGGCGATTCCAACGGTGTTTCTTGGTGCAACGGCTTGGAGTGCGACGGATGATCAACGAGAGAGGGTGGCCATGAAGATCCACGAATACCAAGCGAAGGAGTTGTTTCAGAAGTATGGAGTGCCCATTCCACGGGGCCGAGTGGCTTTTACGGTGGAAGAAGCCCAAGCGGCGGCACGGGATCTGGGGACTCTTCCTGTGGTGATCAAAGCTCAGATCCATGCGGGAGGTCGTGGAAAGGGAGGCGGCGTCAAACTGGCCAAGACGGCTGATGAAGTGGCTTCTGTGGCAGGCAGCATTCTCGGGATGACCTTGGTGACGCATCAGACCGGGCCTGAAGGCCGCCTGGTGCGTAAAGTTTTGGTGGAAGAGGGTCTTGATATTGACAAGGAGCTCTACCTCAGCCTTTTGCCCGATCGATCCACGGCCAAGATCGTCTTTATGGCCAGTGAAGCCGGCGGTATGGACATTGAGGAAGTAGCCGCTAAAACCCCGGAAAAAATCGTCAAGGTCTATGTGGATCCGCTCGTGGGTCTGCAACCTTTTATGGCCCGTAAACTGGCCTATGGTCTTCACCTGGAACCTGACATCGTCAAGCTCTTTCTTCCCATGGTACAGGCCCTTTACCGCCTCTGCCTGGACTACGATGCGTCCCTGGTGGAAATCAATCCCTTGGTCATCACCAAGGATCGACGCCTGCTGGCCTTGGATGCCAAAATAAACTTCGACGACAACGCCCTCTTTCGCCACAAGGACGTGCTGGCCTATCGCGATCTGGACGAAGAGGATCCTCTGGAAGTGGAAGCGTCCAAGTACAACCTGAACTACATCAAGATGGACGGCAACATCGGCAACATGGTCAACGGTGCCGGTTTGGCCATGGCCACCATGGACATTATTAAGCTGGCGGGAGCGGAACCGGCCAACTTCCTGGATGTGGGCGGAGGTGCCAGCGCGGAAATGGTGGAAAACGGCTTTCGCATCATTCTGAGTGACCCCAACGTCAAGGGGGTGCTCATCAACATTTTCGGAGGCATTTTGCGCTGTGACGTGCTGGCCCAGGGCGTGGTGGAAGCCAGCAAAAAGGTGGGGGTCAAGGTCCCCGTGGTGATTCGCATGGAAGGCACCAACGTGGAACAAGGACGAAAGATTTTGCAGGAATCGGGATTGAATCTCATCGTGGCACAGGACCTCAAAGACGCGGCCCAAAAAGTGGCGGCCATCGCGAACGCCTAGGAGGAAACACCATGAGCATCTGGGTGAATGCGCAAACACGAGTCCTTGTTCAGGGGATTACAGGCCGGGAAGGTCAGTTTCATACGAGGCAATGCGTGGCCTATGGGACGCGCGTGGTGGCCGGTGTCACGCCGGGAAAAGGCGGTCAGACCATGGACGATATTCCGGTGTTCAACACCGTGGAAGAGGCCGTGCATCAGACGGGTGCCGATTGTTCCATGATCTTCGTGCCGCCGCCTTTTGCCGCCGACGCCATTTTGGAAGCCATGGATGCCGGTGTGCGTGTGATCGTGACCATTACGGAAGGCATTCCCGTGATGGACATGCTCAAAGTGAAAAACGCCCTCAAAGGATCCTCTTCTCGCCTCATCGGCCCCAATTGTCCCGGCATCATCACACCGGGTCAGTGCAAGGTCGGCATCATGCCAGGCCCCATTCACAAGCCGGGATCCGTAGGCGTGGTGTCTCGGTCCGGAACCTTGACCTATGAAGTGGTGCATCAGCTGACGTTGCAGGGTATCGGCCAAAGCACCTGCGTGGGTATCGGAGGGGATCCCGTGAACGGGACCAATTTTATCGATTGCCTAAAGGCCTTTCAGGAAGATCCTGAAACCAAGGCGGTGGTCATGGTGGGAGAAATCGGAGGGTCCGCGGAAGAAGAAGCGGCGGATTTTATCGCCCGCAACATGACCAAGCCTGTGGTGGGCTTTGTGGCGGGCCTTACGGCTCCTCCCGGACGTCGTATGGGGCACGCGGGAGCCATCATCAGTGGATCCAGTGGGACGGCTCAGGGAAAGATTCAGGCCATGAAACAAGCGGGAATCACCGTGGTGGAAAACCTGGGTGAGTTGGGAGCCGTCTGCAAGGAAGCCTTCGCCTCCGTCTTGTAAATTCTGGGAAACCAGGGCCGAAACCCTTCCTCTTTGTAGGGGCGGACCGACGTGTCCGCCCCAAAACCCCTGGATAGTGAACATTGTACGGGGCGCACACGCCGGTGCGCCCCTACAGGGATAAATTGAAAGGCGCAGGAACAGACGCCATGGGCGTGATAGCCGAAGGTCGGCATTGAACCTGAACCCATGGGGGATGGCTCCATGCGAGTTTGTGTCTGTGACGACCAAATATGTCGGGCCTTTCACCATCGAGCTATTGGGGTGTTCCCATGTAACCGCCGCCGAGCCATCCACACGGTAGGGGCGGACTGCCGTGCCGGCGCATAAAAACCACACTGTAGGGGCGGACCGACGTGTCCGCCCCAAAATCACACCCCCGCATTCGGACATACCGCCGTGTCGACGCGTAGACACCACACTGTAGGGGCGGACTGCCGTGCCGGCGCATAAAAACCACACTGTAGGGGCGGATCGATGTGTCCGCCCCAAAACCTTCGCAAGCAGAACCATGAGGCCACCGAGTCCTAGGAATGTTTGCCCGAGTTCTTAGCAAACACCTCCTCAAAGATTTGTTCGGCGGCTTCTTGAGTCCGCCCTTCCAGGGTTCGAAACCGTTCCAAGATATCCTTGGCGAAAGGTGTGAGAGCCGAGCCTCCGCCTTTGAGCCCGCCGATCTTTTTCTGCAGCATGGGGCGCCCGAGACGTTCTTCCGTGGCTCGAATCTTTCCCCACACAGCGGAATAACTCATACCTAGTTCCTTGGCCGCGCCAATGATCGACCCAGCCCTTTCCACGGCTTCCAAAATGCGAAGACGCCCGGCACCAAAGACCAGGTTTCCGGAGTCGTCTTCAACCCATACCTTACAGTGGACAACGAGCCTTTTCCCCTGACCCACGGTGCCTTTCCCCCTGTGATGTCTGCGTCACCTGTCTTGTCTTGGCGCCTTTCGTTCGATACAAGAATCTTCGCACGGGGTCCGCTTGGGGTCAATCCGTGGGCTGGGCAAGTGGGAACAGGTCCCCGGTGCATTTTTTGTCCTTCACCGAAGGGAAACGGAAGATATTGGATCTGAAAGCAAAGGTGGTAAGAATGCCTGAATTTCTCAAGGTTAAGACAGCCGAAGAGGTCCTGGGCCTCATTGAAAACTTTGCCCCTTTGGAAGAGGAAACGGTGCCTCTTGAGGAGGCCGCCGGGCGGGTTGTGTCCCGAAATGTTTCGGCCTCATGTGATGTGCCGCATTTTCGCCGTGCCGTCATGGACGGCTATGCCGTGAGGGCTCGGGATACCTTTGGGGCTTCGGAATCTTTACCGGCCCTTTTGACCGTCGTGGGCGAGGTGTTCATGGGAAGGCCCGCGGAGCGAGGTCTGGGGCCCGGCGAAGCCATGGCTGTGCCGACCGGTGGGGTTATTCCCGATGGAGCGGATGCTCTGGTCATGGTGGAGTACACGCAGGAGGTGGGTGATGGAACCATTGAAGTAACCCGGCCTGTGGCTCCCGGGGACAACATACTGGAAACGGGAGACGATATCGCTCAAGGCAGCTTGCTGTTCCAAGCCGGTTGGAAGCTGCGGGCTCAAGACGTGGGGGTGCTTGCGGCTGTCGGTGTGCGCTCCGTGCCCGTGTTTCGCGTTCCCCGTGTGGCGGTGCTTTCCACGGGAGACGAAATCGTTTCCCCTGATTCCCTTTCGGTACCTGTAGGCAAAATCCGCGATATCAACACCTTTGTTCTGGCGGCTCAGGTGCGGGAAGCCGGCGGCCTTCCGGGATGGACGCAGGTGGTGCCGGACGATCTGGATCTTTTGGCGTCCGCCTGCAGGAAAGCTTTTGAGAATCATGACATGGTGGTTCTTTCCGGCGGTAGTTCCGTAGGAGCTCGTGACTATACGGTGCAGGTGCTGGAAAGGCTCGAGGGATCCGAGCTCTTGGTCCACGGTGTGGCTATCCGCCCTGGAAAACCCACCATTTTGGCCCGCATTGGACCTCGTATTCTGTGGGGTCTTCCCGGGCAACCGGCGTCGGCCATGATTGTTTTTACGGCCTTTGTGCGCCCGAGCCTTCTTCGACTGCAGGGTTTGAACGTGGATCGATCTTCCAAGACCCAGACATGCCAAGCGGTGCTGCGCCGCAACATGCCTTCGGTGCACGGGAGAGCCGATTACATTCGAGTACACCTTTGGGAAGAGAAGGGTCACATGTGGGCCGAGCCGGTGTTTGGATCTTCGGCCATGATCAGCACTCTGACAAGAGCCGATGGTTATGTCATTGTTCCCGAACACGTGGAGGGCTTGGAGGCCGGAACGGTTGTCACCGTGCACCTTTTCGGATCCATGGTCCGTCGCCCCATCCCCCATCACGCGTAGGCAACGACCGCCATGCCCACGCCATGATTCCCGCCTGGGGCGGACCCAATTGTCCGCCCGAAATTGTCCTTTGTGTAGGGGCGAACCCATGTGTCCGCCCCAAACCCGGCCCCCTGATGAGATCGGCCCCGTAGGCCATGTACCACCGCGAAGCCTTGTAGGGGCGGACCCATGTGTCCGCCCGAAAAATATTCGGTTCGGGATGGGTATGTGGGCGCACACGCCGGTGCGCCCCTACAAAGTGGCCCATGTGTAGGGGCGGACCCATGTGTCCGCCCCAATGCCTTCTTGATGGTTCCTTGCCAGGCTTATGGTGTCTACACATCTTTCGCGGAACCTGAAAACGACTGGCGACCTCGCATATCACGGCGCCTGTCGGGAGGGCCGTCAATCCGCACCACATCTTCGATCGCCAGTTGAATACTGGCCGCCTGGCGAATGACATCCACGTTGATGACTAGAGTGCCCTTCTTGGGATTGAGTCGCTGCAGAATGCCCACACATCCCGTAAAAGGCCCACGAACCACTTCCACCCAATCGCCTTGGGTGAGGTAGGGGTGCAGGGTGAGTGTGTCCGCATGATCCAGGACTCGGCGAAGGCTTTCCACCTGATAATCGGGAATCAAGGCAGGCCCTTGGCTGCTTCGCACAATGTAGACACTTCCGGGTATCTTCAAAATTTCCACGTGAACTTCGCTTTCCAAAACCGTGTGCACGAACACGTATCCTGGGAACAAAGGCACCTGAAGCCGTACGCGCCGATCCCGCCTTTTGCTCCATGTATGCAGCAGGGGAAGGAAGCATTCGATGTTTTTCTTAAGAAGCTGATCCGCCACTTTTTTTTCGTGATTGACCTGCACATACAGGGCATACCAGCCCGGAGCGTCTTCCCGGGATAAAAGGGGGCTTTCTTGTCTCAGGGCGATCGGCGCATGCACCTTTTTGATGGAGCCGTCCATTTTGTCCGTCAGCATAAAGGCACCTTCTTTATCGACTTGTTTTGCGCCGATGCGGGCAGAAAAATCTTTGCACCGCTTCGTCCATTCTCACAGCTTTCATCGGCGATAAGCGGCAAAGCCTTAAACATCGCCGAAACGTCAGCGCCGCCTCTTTATGTCATCTTTGTCGCTTTTTCTTCCGTATTCTTCAAGGATCTTTTCAAGGTTCCACGGGGTCGACAGCCGCAGTCGGTTTCCCGATCGATCTTCGTAAACAAGATACCCCTTTTCCAGGGCGTGGAAGAAAAGGTCTCGGGTAAGCGACACATCGTCTTGGCAGTAGCGGATAAGAAGATCCCATCGGTTTTCCCGAAACCATTGGACCGCTTGAATGCCGTCCGCCGTTTTCTTACGACCCAAGGTTTTTTCGCCCAGGTGATCCAGACTCAGCCGAAACCCTAACTGTCGTCGAAGCACCTCCAGCATATCAAAAGCCGGAAGAGCCTTCAGGGGCCTCGGTGTGTAGGCCTGCAATACCTGAAAGTCGAAATGCTTGATGTTAAATCCCACGATGAGATCAAGGGCATGGAGTCGTTCGAGGAGTACAGGGACGTCCGGTTCTTGAAACACTTCAAATTCGCCGCGGTTGTGATCGTAAAGGACGGCCACCGAAACACGCATGAGGTGTTTATAGTCCCAGCCGCCCACATCTTGAGCCAAATTTTGGGTTTCCAGATCGAAAAAGCCGATGGCCGCCTTTCGGCGTGTCAACGTTCGATCCTTCACCTTCACGCTTTGGGGATTTTCTTGCCTTTCGTTTCGCGTTTCTTCCGATTTCAATGGTTTTCGTCCCAGCATATACCGAAGCACTTCCAGGGCCGCCGCTTTGTCCAAAGGCGTGTTCCCGGCTCCGCATTTGGGTGAATGAATACATCCAGGGCACCCTTCGTCACAGGAACAGGTTTCGATGAGTTGCAGGGTCCGTTCCAGAAGGGATTCCACAATGTCATAACCGCGAGCGGCCAAGCCGATACCTTCCGGGTAACCGTCGTAGATAAAGACGGCACTTTTGCCCAATTGCGGGTGCAACGGTATGGAAATGCCACCGATATCGTTTCGATCGCAGAGGGCAAACAGGGGAAACATGCTGATGGCTGCGTGTTCCATGGCGTGAATACCGCCCATGAAATGGAGTCCCGCCCGACGAATCTTTTCCACGATGGTGTCTTCAATTTCCACCCAGAAACCCACGGTTTCAAAAACCTGCTCGGGAAGATCCAGGGGTGAAAAATCCAAAAGCTCCTGAGTGAAAAGGCGTTTCTTTTCGTAGCCCAGAATGCGTTCCCGCACTCGAAGACGGCCGAGTCGCGCCACATAGGCCGTGCAGGGTTTAGAAGCCAAAGTTTCCAAAATTTCCGTCTCTTTTTCGCTCCTCACCCATGTGTAATATTCGGCGTTTTCCGGCACAGCTCGAGCGATCCGTTTTTCCAAGTCCAAGCTTTGCACCACAAAGGTTCGGCCTCGATGCAGGTAGACCGCTCCCGGATGACATTCCTTAAAGGCACGCACTCCGTCTGTTGTGCCGATGGGGATCCATTGCGCCTTGCCCTGAGCATTGAGGGTCACAATGGTAAACGACAGCCCGACACTGCGAATATCCACGCCGCGATGCGGGTAGGACGAGGCGGCGAACCATCTTTGTCCATCTTCCGATTGCACCAATGAGCCTCGATGTGTGGCGGCCATCAAAGCCTGTCGGCGGGCTGGATTCCACGGAAGCGTTTCTTCGGCATGCAAGGGAATCTCGGCGGCGGCACAAGGGAGATGTTCCGCCACGATGGCCGGGTTGTCCGGATCGGTCACCGCGGTTTCACAGGAGCCGTCAAGAAATGTTTGGGGATGCCTCACAATGTATTGATCCAAGGCGTCCGGCTGAGGAAGAAGGATGACCGCACTTTCACGGCCGCTTCGACCCACTCGACCACCTCGTTGCCACGTGGTCATGATGGTGCCCGGGTATCCCACAAGAAGGCACACATCCAGGCCCCCGATATCGATCCCCATTTCCAGGGCGCTCGTGGAAATCACCGCCGCGATACGCCCTGCGGCGAGCCCCTGCTCGATGCTTCGCCTTTCGGAAGGAAGAAATCCTGCACGGTAGGAACTCACTTTAGGGGCCAAATCCGGGGCCGCCCGTGTGAGGCTCATGTGTACCAATTCCGTCATGCGACGCGATTGCGTGAAGACGATGGTTTTCAATCCTGAGCGCACGGCATCGAGGGTGATTCGAGCCGCCAGGGTGGCCAGAGGGCCTTCCGTTTCCATGAAGACAAAGTGGCGAAGGGCTTGAGGAGAACCGGATTGGGAAACGGTTTCAACTGGCTGGTCGATAAGCTTTTGGGCAAGTTCGCCAGGATTGCCGATGGTGGCTGAAAGAAAGACGTACTGAGGATGCGAACCGTAGAGGTCGGTGATACGGTGTAATCGCCGAAAAATCTGGGCCACGTGACTGCCGAAGATACCTCGATAGGTGTGCAGTTCATCCACCACCACGTAACGTAGTCCTTGAAAAAAGGACTGCCATTTGGCGTGGTAGGGCAAGAGGGCGTAGTGCAGCATGTCCGGATTGGTGACGAGCACATGAGGAGGATTTCGACGAATAGCCGCGCGCTGGTGGTTGGCTGTGTCACCGTCGTAGACCGCCGCCGTCATCGGTGCGGCGCTGGGCACTGCTTGAAAGAAAGTGCTAAGCGCGTCCAATTGGTCTCGGCTCAAAGCCTTGATGGGAAAAAGGTACAGGGCGTGGCTGTGAGGTTCCTGGAGCAAGGTTTCGGTGACGGCAATGTTGTAAATAAGTGATTTGCCGCTGGCGGTCGGAGTCGCCACCACCACGTGGCGGCCGGATCTCAGGTGATCCAAAGCGGCCGCCTGGTGGGTGTAGAGGCGACGTATACCCATCGCATGCAAAGCTTGTCGAAGGGGTTGGGGAAACGGGTCTTGAGGGGCGGCGTAACGCGGTTTTTGAGCATGGATCACGGCGTGGTGGGCCACTCGAGCCGTTTTCCAGTCTTTTGTCAGCAACCGTTTGAGAAAGCTCTTCATGAATGCACGACCGATGATGGCTTCATGGGTCCGCTTAGAAATCCTGGTCCCATTGGTAGCTCAGCACCACGAGAATGCCCTTTTCGGTCGCCTGCTCCAACAGTTTAGGCTTGGCGTAATGCGTGACCAGAATCGGCACGAGTTCTGACGGGACGACGCGCCCGATTTTCTGCAGCTTTCGATGGAGAGTCTTCAGTTTCGAAGCGTCATCCAGTTTCAGAACGGATTCTCCCACAAGCCGCACTTCCTTGCCGTTTTTCAGGGCCTTGGCCCAGAAGTTCACTTCTTCATCGGCTATTTCGGTGCGGATGAGACTTTCCAGGACGCGAATGTTATGCACCTTATGCAGGTACGCCGGGAGCTTCCGGTAGGCTTCATTTTCCAGTGCGTACGCCATGCTGTGGGCGAGGCCTCCGACTTGTTCCCGCAATCCCTGAACCGCTTTGGCCAGAGATGCCACTTGGGCTTCCGTGCGTTCTTGAGCCTCCGCCAATCGGTTGAGTCTCTCTTCCGTGCGTTCCTGAGCCTCCGCCAACTTGTTAAGTCTTTCCTCAGTGCGTTTTTGGGCCTCGGCCAGCTCGTTCAGTCGTTCCTCGGTGCGCTTTTGGGCTTCAGCGAGTTCATTGACCCGTTGCTCGGTGCGTTTTTGGGCTTCGGCCAGTTCGTTGACCCGCTGCTCGGTGCGTTTCTGGGCTTCAGCCAGTTGATTGAGTCCTTCTTCCGTCCGTTTTTGGGCTTCGGCGAGCTCGTTAACCCGCTGCTCGGTACGTTTCTGAGCTTCGGCCAAATCACGCACTGAGACGGCCAGATCGGCGACGACGGCTTTGAGTGCGGCGAAATCGTCTTTGGTAACCACGTTCCGTCGATAATGCTCCAGTTCTTCGATGATCGCAAAGAAAGCTTCGCGAAGGTCCGGAGGAAACTGCTCAAGTTTTCGAATCAGTGAAATGGTGATAGCCATGGTTTAAAGTCCTCGATTTGCAACTACGTGGAGCTCGGCTGAAACCGCCCGCACATTTGAAATTATCCTACTCGAACGGTTCCGATCAGGCAAGTTTCTCTGCACGTGAGCTGCTCAAAGGTATTCCCAAGGCACAAACCGATTCACCACGACCTGTAATGGCGCTGCTCTGCGGATGCACCCGCCTATTCTATCTTCCACGTCATGCGCTTGGGGGCAAACACACTGTCCTGTCTCATCAAAGGGCAAGCAAACAATGCTGGGACAACAAAAAAGCAGACCCCAAGGTCTGCCCCTTCAGTTGGGCCCAGATCATGGTCAGGATTCAGTGGTCGTCACCCTTTTCGCCGTAAGGTCAGATCAAGGGCTTCCAGAACACGATCCACGTCAGCTTCGGTCATGGTGGGTCCCATGGGTAGGCTGAGAACCTGCGCATGAAGGCGTTCGGTCACAGGATAAGACCGCTCGCGCATCTCTCCATAAGCCCCTTGCTTGTGAGGGGGCACCGGATAATGAATCAGCGTCTCGATCCCTTGCTCTGCCAGGGCGCGCTGAACATGTTCCCTATCACCGACGCGGATCACGAACAGGTGCCATGCGGGTTCAGCCCAGTCGGGCACCCATGGCGAAACAATCTCGGAAAACTTTTGCAGACCCTCTAGATACCTGGATGCCAAGAGCCTACGCCGGTCGTTCCAAGCATCAAGCCTCTCAAGTTTCACTCGAAGGAAAGCTGCCTGAAGCTCATCAAGGCGGGAATTCCATCCTTTCATTTCATGGTGGTATTTCATGGGGGAACCATAGTTGCGCAGGGAGCGAACTCGCTCAGCCAGTTCATCATCGCTGGTGGTGATGGCGCCCCCGTCTCCAAAGGCTCCCAGGTTCTTGCCTGGATAAAAACTGAAGGCGGCAGCGTCCCCGAGTCCCCCCGTTCTTTTTCCTTTGTACCGTGCTCCATGAGCCTGGGCTGCGTCTTCAATGACACGCAACCTGTGTCTTCGGGCAATTTCCACAATGGGGTCCATATCGGCAGGCTGGCCGTAAAGATGCACGGCGATGATCGCCCTTGTCCGCGAAGTGATCGCCGCCTCAATCTTTTGAGGATCTATATTATAGGTGGTCTCCTGAGGTTCTACGGGAACCGGTGTGGCGCCTGCCAAGGTCACAGCAAGCCAGGTGGCAATAAAAGTATGGGCCGGAACAATCACTTCATCCCCCGGCCCTATGTCCATGGCTTGCAGAATCAGGTGCAGAGCATCCAGCCCGTTTCCTGTACCTACGCAATGTTTCACGTGGCAGTAGCCGGCAAACGCCGATTCAAAAGCCGCGACTTCCTCACCGAGTATGTACCGGCCTGAGGTCATGACCCGACGGTATGCGGCATCTAGAGCGTCCTGCAACTCGAGATACAGGGCTTGAAGATCCAGAAAAGGCACCTTCATGAGCTTTTTTCCCGCTGAAACAGATTGTAATCGCGTATGTAATCGGCTTCATCAAAGGGCAAAGAAGCGAGCACGAGGCAAATGCCTCCTGAAGAAAAATTCTCCAGTTCCCTCCAAATCATGCTCGGCACATATAACCCGTAATAAGCCCGGTCCAGGTGGACCCGGCGCCGCTCGGTGCCGTCGTCCAGAACAACGTCAAAAGCGCCCATGACGGAGACGATAAGTTGTTGCAATTTCCGGTGCGCATGCCCTCCACGACTCACGCCGCCGGGGACATCATAGAGGTAATACACACGCTGAATGGAGAACGGAAGGTGCACACCTCCGTAGATCGGGGTGATGGCTCCTTGTCGGTCGCTGATTTTGGGAAGATCGATAAGTCGGCAATCGTGGACGGTTGTTTTCACGCTTTTAAGTTGGTCCTTTGAAATTCTTTGTAATCTCGAATGTAATCATCCGGATCATACGATTTGGATGCCAAAACCAGCGCCACGGCGTTCGTGGAAAACTGCTGCATACGACGCCAGATAAGGTTTGGCACATAAAGTCCATAGTAGGCTCGGTTGAGCACCACCGTTTTCTGTGCCATGCCGTCATCCAAAAAGACCTCAAAGCTTCCCGACAGCGCAATGATAACCTCATGCAGTGTCCGATAGGCGTGGCTTCCCCTGGATTCACCCCCTGGAACATCGTAAATCCAATAAACACGCGCGATATCGAAAGGGATATGCCTTCGGGCTTCGATAAAGGTGAGGTTCCCTCGGTCGTCAAGAATCTTGGGGAAAAGAATAATGGCTGCATCGTAGACCGACCGCGATGCCAAAAACGCCGCTTTGGAAACCACGCAGGCCTCCTTCATATAAGATACCGCTTTTGCGGATGAAAACTCCCCATAAGGAAAGCGTTGCTGATCATCCACGGCTCTCGTTTTTTGTCAAGCAACAATTTGAGATATTTGAAGCGCCACGGGCGGCCTTCACGGCCTAAAAGGGCGAAACATACCATGATGGTCTTGGGGATTGACACGGGCGACGGGAGCCGGTTAGGAGTCCATGGCAGGACACTTTCAGCGAAACGAAGACGTCACGCATCGAGCCACGAAAGACAAGGAGGATGCCATGAACCTGGATGAGGCTCTAAAAAAGATTCATTGGCTTGGTCATGATGCCTTTCGTGTGGACGGCTCAAAAATCATCTACTTCGATCCTTACGAAATCCAAACAGGTCCTTCGGCCGACGTGATCTTCATCAGCCATGAACATTTCGACCATTGTTCTCCGTCGGATGTGGCCAAGATTCAAAAACCCGAAACAGTCATTGTCACCGATGCCGCATCGGCCAAGAAGCTTTCAGGGAACATGCGGGTCGTTCGACCTGGAGATCACCTGGAACTGGATGGGCTGCTCGTTGAAGTCCTTCCCGCCTATAACGTGAACAAGAAATTCCATCCCAAGACATCGGGAATGCTCGCCTTCGTGGTCACTATGGACGGTGTTTCCTACTACCACGCCGGGGATACCGACCTCATTCCCGAAATGAAAGGTCTTCAAGTGGATATCGCCTTTTTGCCCGTTTCCGGAACCTATGTCATGGATGCCAAGGAAGCCGTCGAAGCCGCCAAGACCATTTCACCCAAAGTGGCCATTCCTATGCATTACGGAGCCATTGTGGGTTCGGAGCAGGACGCTCGACGGTTTCAGAAAGCCCTGGAGGGCCAAGTACGCGTGGTCATTTTCGAGAAAGAATAACGGGGGAGGAACCCATGGAGGCGGCCTACCTTCAGGCGTATCGCACCGGTCTGCTGCAGCGACGCATCGAAAAGGCCTTGCGGTGGCTTAGAAAATGTACCCTGTGCCCTCGCCTGTGCCGCGTGAATCGTCTGGCGGATGAAAAGGGTGTCTGCCGTACGGGGCGATATGCCATGGTGTCCAGCTACGGCCCTCATTTCGGTGAAGAAGATCCTCTCGTAGGCCGTAACGGTTCCGGAACCATCTTCTTCACGCATTGTAACCTGCTATGCTTATTCTGCCAAAATTACGACATCAGCCACCAAGGTCATGGGGAGACGGCATCGCCGGAGCAGTTGGCGGGTGTCATGGTGGAATTGCAGCGTCGGGGTTGTCACAATATCAATTTTGTCACACCTACCCATGTGGTGCCCCAAATCCTGGAAGCTTTGCCCTTGGCCGTGGAACATGGCCTGAAGGTGCCCCTGGTCTACAACTGCGGCGGATACGAAAGGGTGCCGACCCTAAAGCTCTTGGAAGGCATCGTGGATATCTACATGCCCGATTTCAAGTTTTGGGATCCTCAGGTGGCCAAGACCTTGTGCCAGGCCGAAGATTACCCGCAGCGGGCTCGAGAGGCGCTCTTGGAGATGCACCGGCAGGTGGGGGACCTGACCTTGGATCCTACAGGGATCGCTCTTCGAGGACTCTTGGTGCGTCATCTGGTCATGCCGGACGGTCTGGCCGGAACGGATGAAGTCTGTCGTTTCCTGGCCCAGCAGGTTTCTTGTCACACGTATGTCAACATCATGAACCAGTATCATCCCTGTGGAAGAGCTATGGATATTCCGTCTCTGAGGCGGCGTATCACCTCCGAAGAATACGAAAACGCCCTTGATGCCGCTCGGCGTGCCGGGTTGACACGCTTGGACCGTCGAACCCGCCGTTTTATTCTGTGGTAACGGATGAGCCCATGCGCAAGGAACCCGGAAAAATCTTCGCCATCGGTGATGTGCATGGCATGTTGTTCAAACTGGAAAGGCTTCTGGACCGCCTTCCCCTTCGAAAAGATCGCGACCAACTCGTCTTTGTGGGGGACTATGTGGATCGAGGCCCGGATTCTCGAGGGGTCATCGACCGTGTGCTTCAGCTGATGGAGCAAGGTTTTCAAGTGGTCTGCCTTCGCGGCAATCACGAACTCATGATGGAAAACTACCTGCAGGACCGGGAAGCGGAATTCTTCTTGATCAACGGCGGCGCTGTCACAGTGCACAGCTATTCGGTGGGAAACGACGGCGGTCAATGCCTTGTTCCTGAAACCCATAAAAATTTCCTGCGTGGACTCAAGAAGTTTTATGAAACGGACGATTACCTTTTTGTCCACGCAGGGTTTCGACCGGGCGTCGCACTTGAGGCCCAAGCAGATGAAGACGTCTATTGGATTCGAAATGAATTCATCAGCTCTGATTATGACTTCGGCAAAAGAGTCATCTTCGGGCACACGCCTTTCCTGAAACCCTTCGTGGACAGACGAAAGATCGGGATCGACACGGGCGCCGTCTACGGCAACAAGCTCACCTGTGTGTGCCTTCCCGATGAGGTGTTTTACAGCGTCTGAGATTCACCACGGAGGGCTTTTTCTCATGGCGAGAATCGATGCATTTTTCAAGCTCATGCACGAGCAGAAGGCGTCCGACCTGCACCTGGTGTCCGGGCAACAACCTGTACTGCGTATTCGCGGGGAACTGGAACGCGTCAAATACAAGGTGCTGGACGACGACGAACTACGGACCATGCTTTACGAAATCACCCCGGAAGAGAAGATTAAAATCTTTGAAGAGACTGGGGATTTAGACTTTTCCTACGAAATTCCAGGCCTTGGCCGATACCGCGCCAATTATTTCATGCAAAAAAACGGTATCGGTGCCGTTTTTCGCGAGATTCCCGAAGAGATTCTCACCGTGCAACAGCTGGGACTGCCTCCGGTCATCTCCCGCCTGGCCTTGTTACCTCGAGGTTTGGTGCTCGTGACAGGGCCTACCGGAAGTGGAAAATCGACGACCTTGGCGGCGATCATCGACGAAGCGAACCGCAAGCGGAAAGATCATATCATCACCATTGAAGATCCCATTGAGTTCGTGCACAAGAGCAAGAATTGCGTCATCAACCATCGTGAAGTCGGGACTCATACACGAACGTTTTCCAGCGCGCTTCGAGCGGCCCTCCGTGAAGACCCGGACATCATCCTGGTGGGCGAAATGCGCGATCTGGAAACCATGCGTTTGGCCATCGAAGCTGCCGCCACAGGCCATTTGGTTTTCTCCACATTGCATACCACCAGCGCCGCCAAAACGGTGGACCGTATCATCGAAGTTTTTCCCACCGGGGAACAAGCCCAAATTCGATCCACGTTGGCCGACGGGTTGCGTGCCGTGGTGTCTCAAGCCCTTTTCAAACGTGTCGACGTCAAGGGCCGGATCGCCGTTCTGGAAATCCTCATTGCCACCCATGCTGTTCGAGCTCTTATTCGAGAAGGCAAAACCCATCAGATTCCTTCGGCCATTCAAACCGGAAAAAAATACGGCATGCAGACCCTGGACGACGGCATTATGGAACACCTACGAGCCGGCCGTATCAGCCCCAATGAAGCGTACATGAAGTGCGTGGAAAAAGAAAAATTCAAACAGTACCTTACCGAACCGCCCACAGACTTTACCGAGGTGTGACGGGTTCGGGATGGTGACAACTTCCACAAGGGAGCGGTCCTTTCATGAAGCGCCAAGACATGAACCGCATCTTACATCGGCTTCTTGACGAACATCCTACCTTGTCGGACATCAATTTCACCGTGGGCAAACCTGTGCAAGCGGAAGTGGACGGGGTGCTGCGCCCATCGTGCGTTGACTTGGGTCTTGGAATCCTTACCCCTTATCATACGGAACATATCGCGCTGGCCCTGATCGGTCCGGACAAGCGTCTTGTGAGGAACCTTCTAGATAGCGGATCCTGTGACTTGTCCTACGCGCTGGAAGCTCGCGCTCGGTTCCGTGTCAACGTTTTTTCGCAACGTGGCTATTATTCCGTGGTCATGCGTGTGTTGCCCACTCGAGTCATGAGTATCGACGAGTTGGAATTGCCTCAGGTTTTTAAAAGGATCGCCGAAGAAAGAAACGGCATCGTCTTTGTCACGGGCGCCACAGGAAGCGGTAAGACCACGAGCCTTGCTGCCATCCTCAATGAAATCAACAGGTCCAAATCGGTGCATGTGGTGACCTTGGAAGATCCCGTGGAATTCGTTCATCCGCAACTCAAGGCCACCTTTAACCAAAGGGAACTGGGTCAAGACTTCGACACCTTTGCCAATGGGTTGCGGGCTGCCTTACGCCAGGCCCCCAAAGTCATTCTGGTGGGGGAAATGCGGGATCGAGAAACGGTGGAAATCGGCTTGAGCGCCGCCGAAACAGGCCATTTGGTTCTCACCACGCTCCATACCATCGATGCGTCCCATACGGTGAACCGTATTGTGGGTATGTTTGAGCTGGAAGAGGAGCGGCTGATTCGCATACGGCTGGCCGACGCCATGCGCTGGACGGTGAGCCAGCGGTTGCTGCCCAAGGTGGGAGGTGGGCGTGTGGCCGCCTTTGAAATCATGGGAAACAATCTGCGGGTTCGAGAATCCATTATTCACGGAGAATCGGAAGGCAAAACCTTTTACGAAATGATGCAGCAATCACGTCCGTTCGGATGGACAACGTTTGACGATTCCATCGTCTCGTTGTACGAAAAAGGGCTGATCACGGAAGAAACGGCCCTGGGGTATGCGTCCAACCGAGCGGAAGTAAAACGAGGTGTGGACCGCATCAAGGCGGCTCGAGGCGAAAAAACCACGGACATTGAAGGGCTCGGCATCGACCAGGACTATTCCCGAAAAATCGCCTGACCCCATCCCCTCCGGCCTAAAACCCTGACGGCAACCACGTCGTCGGGGCGAACCTACGTGTCCGCCCCGACGTCAAAACCCTGTGGGGGCGGCCTCGTGTGGGCGCCCCGACGTCAAGGACCTTGTAAGGGCGGACCCATGTGTCCGCCCACAGCACACAACGGCCTGCATGGGGTATCATGCGTATTCGTGCCTTCCCATCACAACCTGTAGGGGCGGACCTGCGTGTCCGCCCCCAATCGTCGGCGCCGTCATGATGGCGCGGTGACCAGGACACGCGAACCATGACAAACTCTGCCAAACCCTTGAACTTATCCCTTTACGTCATCACGGATGGCCGGATCATCGGTTCCCGTTCCCTAGAGGCCGTGGTGGAAGGGGCTTTACGGGGTGGGGCTACGGTGCTTCAGTACCGTGAAAAAAACAAATCCACACGGGCCATGGTGCAAGAAGCCATGACTCTGGCTGCCTTGTGCCGGCGATACGGGGTCACGTTTATCATCAATGACCGGATCGATGTGGCTTTGGCCGTGGATGCCGACGGTGTGCACCTGGGTCAGGACGATATGCCTTTACCGATCGCTCGGCGTCTTCTCGGGGCTGATCGCATTATCGGTGTCACAGTGCATAATCCGGAGGAAATCCAAGAAGCCCAGGAGCTTGGAGCAGACTACCTGTCTCTGGCACCGGTGTTTGCCACGGCCACCAAACCCGATCATCAGAAACCCATGGGTCTAGACGGCCTGAAAAAGCTTATGGCGTGGGTGCAATGTCCGGCTGTGGCCATCGGAGGCATCAACGCGCAAAACGTTCGAAACGTTCTGTTGACAGGTGTCGACGGTGTCTGCGTTGTGTCCGCCGTGCTGGGCCAGGACGATCCCGAACAGGCGGCTCAAACCTTACGGAGCCTTATGCCCAAAAAGCCTGCATCATGAAATCTTTGAAACCTACCGTTAAAGATCTCGGCGAATTCGGCCTCATCGACCGCCTTCGACGGCTTCTTCCCAAGGAACCCTCATCGGTGCTTGTGGGTGTAGGAGATGACGTGGCTGTGCTTCGTTCCACGCCGGATCGCCTTCTTTTAGCCACCTGCGACAGCCAAGTCGAAGGCATTCATTTTCTTCGACAATCCATTCCGCCTCGTTTCCTGGGACAACGTCTCGCCGCCGTGAACCTCAGCGACATAGCCGCCATGGGGGGAATTCCACTATGGGCCTTGATGTCCTTGATGCTCCCGGAAAGCACGCCTGTGGACTGGGTGGAAGATCTGTATAAAGGTATCATCGAAACGCTGGGGACTCACGGTGCCGTTCTGGTGGGAGGTAACACGGCTCGGCATCCAGACCGGATCGTCCTCGATTTGACATTGCTGGGGGAAGTGGATGCAAGTAGGATGCTTCTTCGCCGTGGCGCTCGCGAGGGGGACTTGATCGTGGTGACGGGAAGTCTCGGTGCGTCGAAGGCGGGCCTGGAATACTTAAGGATGTTTCCCTCTCTGGTTGAAGAAGCCGCCAAGGCCTTCAGTGCATGGAAAAAGGAACAGTTTGATGGGATGGATGTGTTGCAGGCGGAATCCCTTTCAAGAGGTGAGAATTTCAAAAACAGATTGTCGGTACTGGATCGAGAGACATGGCAACGTGCGGTGCTCAAGCATTGGGTGCCTGAACCTCGAGTCCGAGAAGGGCGGCTTATGGCCGCGTCAGGCTGGGTTCATGCCATGATTGATGTCAGTGATGGGCTTTTGGGGGATCTGGCTCATCTGTGCGAAGCGAGCGGGGTGGGTGCTGTGATCCATGTGGACGCCGTGCCGGTGGATTCGGCATGTGAGGCTGTGGCTCAGGCCTTGGGGCAAGATGCGATCCCTTGGGCCTTGAGCGGAGGTGAAGACTACGAGCTTTTAGCGGCGGTGGATCCGGTGGGGCTTGATGACATCTTTGAAAGCCTGGTCCAGGCAGGAGGTGTTCCCTGCCGGGTTGTGGGGCGGATTGTGCCCAAAGACCAGGGGATTCGGTGCATGCGCCGGGACGGATCTTTCACGGAAACCGCATCCGGTCGTGCCTGGGATCATTTCCGCGGAAAACCATGATCCCTCGGCGGCTCAAAAGACATGGCGCTTCGTTGAAATCATTTATAGGCGCGAACCTGTGTGAGCGCGAGACTTGTGTACCGTCCAGATCACCTTCGCGACAGACTCATAGGTCTACTTCCGGTGACGATGTCCCGGTACCATAGACATTGCTGTTCGTTTGTTCCAGCAGGAAGGTGACCGAGACCGTTCTGATCCCAGGGGTTGGTTGGGGTTGAGTCCCCGGTTGTAAAAGGAGGTGGATTTATGAAGATTCCTCGAGCCTTGACCATTGCGGGCTCCGATTCCGGAGGTGGCGCTGGAATCCAGGCGGATCTTAAAACCTTTGCCGCTTTGGGAGTCTACGGCATGAGTGCTCTGACGGCTCTCACCGCCCAAAACACCGTAGGCGTGCGGGGTGTCTTGGAAGTGGATCCCGAATTTGTCTCCGCCCAAATACACGCCGTGGTGGAAGATATCGGCGTGGACGCGGTGAAGACAGGCATGCTGGCGACATCGGCCATCATCCAGCGGGTGGCTCGAGATATGCAGGATCTTGGCCTGACCAAGCTGGTGGTGGATCCTGTCATGGTGGCTAAAAGCGGTGATCCTTTACTGCGAGCAGACGCCGTCACAGCTCTGGTTGAGGAACTCCTGCCTTTGGCGCTCGTGGTGACACCCAATCTGCATGAAGCCGAAGCCTTGGTGGGTTTTCCGGTCAGGGACACGGCGGATATGGAAAAGGCGGCTCGAAAGATCAAGTCCTTCGGCCCACGGTATGTGGTGCTCAAAGGAGGACACTTGCCGGGAGATCCCATGGACATCTTGGACGACGGCGAAACCGTGTTTCGTTTTCCTACGGTTCGATATGACACACCGCACACCCACGGTACCGGGTGCACCTTTGCTTCGGCCATCGCCGCGGGTTTGGCCAAGGGCTTGGATGTGCCTACGGCCGTGGCGCAGGCCAAGGATTACATCACAGGAGCCATTCGAGAAGCCCTACCCTTGGGCAAGGGTCATGGGCCCGTGCATCATTTTCATGCCCTCTATCGCCTTGCCGGATGGAAATTCTCACTGTCTCGGCAAAATGCCGACGGTAAAGACCCGGCCCATTCAAAAAGCATCTGGAGTTGTTGAGGGTGATGTTTATCGCACAATAGGGACTAAAACTTCAGAATTCCAATAAGGACGGCTAAGAACGAGAAACCGATGCCCATAGTCCACTGGAGCATCGTAAACCTCTTGTCCATGGCCTCAAAGCGCTTATCAACTGCTTCAAAACGAGCCTGGATTTCCCGTTGTAAGGCCTCAAAACGTTTGTCCATGGCCTCAAAACGTTTCTCTATGGTCTCAAAACGTTTGTCCATGGCCTCGAAACGTTTGTCCATGGCCTCAAAACGTTTGTCTATGGACACAAAGCGGTCGTTGATGGCCAGGAAACGGTCTGCTTCTATTTGCCGAAGG
>FWPU01005524.1_pt1 | contig 27195 bp, 25 predicted proteins | sample 2228361 | NCBI WGS metagenome assembly FWPU01 (sample SAMEA103939777, study PRJEB20133) | metagenome
ACCAACTGCATCCGCTTCCTGCCCGCCCTCGACATCCCCGAGGCCATGCTGCGCGAGGCCCTGGGGGTAGTGGCGGGGGCCATCCGCGAGACCTACCAGACCCTGGCGGTGGGGGCCTGAGCCCAGCATGAACTGGCCCGAGGCCATCCGGCAGGCCCACGCCCGCCTGCGGCCCCACGTGCGCGAGACGCCGCTGGAGCTTTCGCTGGCCCTTTCCCAAGCTACCGGGGCCGAGGTCTACTTGAAGCTGGAAAACCTCCAGCACACCGGTAGCTTCAAGGTACGGGGGGCCCTGAACAAGCTGCTTTCGCTATCCCCCCAGCAACTACAACAGGGCGTGGTGGCGGCCAGCAGCGGCAACCACGGGGCGGGGGTGGCCTTTGGCCTGGCCAAGCTGGGCGCGCGGGGCCTGGTCTTCGTGCCGGAGGGGGCCAGCCCCACCAAGCTCGAGGCCATCCGGCGCTATGGCGCAGCGGTGCGGGTCTACGGGCAGAGCGGCGACGACACCGAAGCCTACGCCCGGAACTACGCCGCCCAGCACGGCCTGACCTACATCTCGCCCTACAACGACCCCCAGGTGATCGCCGGGCAGGGCAGCATCGGGCTGGAAATCGCCCAGCAGCTACCCCAGCCCCCCCAGGCCGTTTTCGTGACGGTGGGGGGCGGGGGGATGATCTCCGGCATCGCTGCGTACCTTAAGTCGCTCAACCCAGCAACCCAGATAATCGGCTGCCAGCCGGCAAACGACGCGGCCATGTGGGCCTCGGTACAGGCGGGGCGCATCGTGTCCATCGAGGCCCAGCCCACCCTCTCGGACGGCAGCGCGGGGGGCCTCGAGGCCCACACCATCACCTTCGAGCTGTGCCGAACCCTGGTAGACGACTGGGTTACGGTGAGCGAGGAAGAGATCAGGGCCGCCATGCGGCTTTTTATCGAGACCCAGCACCAGCTTCTGGAAGGGGCCGCCGGTGTGGCCCTGGCCGCTTTGCTCAGAAGGGCCGCGCAGTACCGGGGGCAGCGGGTGGTGGTGGTTATCTGCGGGGCCAACATCGGGCTGTCGGCCCTGCAAACGGTGCTGTGTTAGTTGCGCGGGTACACACCCAGACGGTATCTTGACGAAAAAAGGAGCCAACCATGCGAACGATTCTTGCGCTTGTGGTAGCCATGTCCCTGGCCTGGGCCCAGAACCAGACCCTCCAGCTTTACACCTGGACCGACTACATTGACCCCAGCATCGTCAGGGACTTCGAACAGGCCACCGGCATCAAGGTGCGCATCACCTATTACGAGTCCAACGAGGAGATGCAGGCCAAACTCCAGGCCGGGGGCGTGAGCCAGTTCGACCTGGTGGTACCCTCGGATTTTATTGTGCCGGTGCTGATTAACCTGAAACTGCTGCAACCCCTGGACAAGGGCAAAATTCCCAACCTAAAAAACCTCGACCCCAAGTTTGCCAACCCGCCCTACGACCCCGGAAACCGCTACACCGTGGGCTATTTGTGGGGCACGGTGGGCCTGATGTACCGCACCGACATCTTCAAAACCCCGCCTGCCTCCTGGAGCGTGCTCTTCGACCCCAAAGAGCAGAAAGGGCCCTTTACCCTGATGGACTCCCCGCGCGAGATGCTGGGCATTGGCCAGCGCTACCTGGGCCTCTCGGTCAACAACACCGACCCCGCCCAGATTCGCCGGGTGATAAACACCCTTCTAACAGCCAAGCAAAGCCGCAACTTCAAGGGCTTCCAGGGTGGGGTCTCGGCCACCAAGCTGCTCCTGGCCAACCAGATTGTGGCGGCGGTGGTCTACAACCAGGACGCCCTGCGCACCGCCGAGGGCAACCCCCGCTACGGCTTCACCATCCCCCGCGAGGGCAGCACCCTGTTTATTGACAGCATGGCCATCCCGGCCAAGGCCCCCAACCCCGAGGCCGCGCACAGGTTCATCAACTTTATTCTGGACGCCAAGATTGGAGCCCGCCTGGCCGAGTACCAGCAGTCGGCCACCCCCAACGCCGCGGCCAAGAAGCTCTTGAAGCCCGAGATGCTCAAGAACCCCGCCATCTGGCCCACCGAGGCGCAGATGAGGGTGCTCGAGTTCATCCTCGACCAGGGCAGCAACAACCGCGTGCTGGACGAAGCCTGGACACGGGTCAAAAGCCGCTAGCCAAAAATATGACCGAACTCCTCCAAAGCCCCGATAACCGCTTTGCCGTGGTGCAGTCCGAGCCCTGGATGGCCGAGGCCCTCGAGGCCATCCAGCAGGCTTCCTTTCCTTCGCTGGCCAAAGACGAGCTCATTACTGCCGAGCATTACCGGGCCCATATGCAGGTCTTCCCCGAAGGCCAGCATGCTGTAATCGAGCGCGAGACCGGCCGGGTGGCAGCCTGCTCCACCGACCTGCGCACCCAGGTAGACTTTAGCCACTTCCAGCACCGCTACCTCGAGGCCGTAGGCGGCAACTGGCTGACCACCCACAACCCCAGCGGCGACTGGCTCTACGGCGCCGACATTGGCGTGCACCCCGACTACCGCGGCCTGGGCCTGTCTACCCTGCTCTACACCGCCCGGCAAAACCTGGTGCGCCGCCTGGGCCTCAAGGGCCACGTGGCCGGGGCCATGCCCAAGGGCTACGCCCCCTTCCAGCGCGACCTGGCCATAGAACAGTACGTGCAAAAGGTGGTGCGCGGCGAGATGTTCGACCCGGTGCTCTCGGTACAGCTCAAGCGGGGCTACTGTGTGTGGGGCATTATGCCGGATTACCTCGACGACCCCAGTTGTGGCAACTACGGGGTGTTTATCGTGTGGCGGAACCCGGAGCGGTTGCTATGATAAAGGCTCTGAAAAAGGCTCGAGTCCAGCTGTTTTGCAAGAGAAGTGCGTTGCTAATAATCAAAAATATTAGAGCTATGCCACTGCTGGTCCTTCTTGGAGATGATGTATGAAACTCTTTTATCATCATGTTGGTCAACAAGGAGCCGATGAAGACTTCAGTAAGACAGTCTTCGCCAGAAAGCCCATCTCGCTTGTGGAGGAGTCAGTTCCTGAGCAGGAACCCCTCAAGCAGCCCCTGTTGTCAGAACTACGTCTGCAGTTTCCCTCCGGAGACTTCAATTGCTGGGGTGTGCCTGCGGGCGCTCAACACGTTGTCAACGCCCTAGAAGTCGGCGATGTAGTACTCCTAGTTGAGAGTGCGCACGAAACTGGCATTATCCCTGCCTTGTGCGAGGTCAAAGTCTTTTTTCCTTACCAGTTCCCAACACTATCAAATGCGCTCTGGGGAGCTCATAAGTATCCGTACATATTCTTCTTTGAAACAGAGCGTCTGGATCTCCCATGGAGAGAATTCCTCAAACTTCTCGGTTACAAGGAGAACTTCAACCCCAGAGGTAAGTTCTATTCAATCGCTGACGAACGCCTGGCGGCCTTGGGTGGATCTGGAGGCTTCGTATCCCGCCTTCGCCGGGAATATTCCGGGCTTCAAAGCCTGATTGATGTCACCAAAGAATTAGAGCACCATACGCCAGACTTTCAAGCTGCTGTTCGGGACGAAGTGGCTACTCTCCAGCAGCAATCCGACCAACCTGAACCCCAACTATTCTCGACCGATGAAAGGGCGATTTCCATTGTCAGTCTCACACCTCGGTCAGAGGCTTTTCGAATATCAATCCGAAATCTCTACAACAACAGGTGTGCTATGTGTGGCTTAGGTCTACACGCTCCCGACGGGCAACCGGAGGTAGAGGCGGCTCATATCTTTCCCAAGAGGCTCGGCGCATCAGATGACCTACGCAATGGGATATGTCTATGCAGGCTTCACCACTGGGCATTTGACTGTGGTTGGATCACAATCGCAGATGATCTCACCATTCTTGTTCGAAATGACCTTCCTCGTTCTGCTGACTACTCTGCCCTTGCTAGTCTCGCAGGCAAGAGTATCCGTCTTCCAGCGGATGTGCGATACAGACCCCATCCTCTCTTCCTAGCTGAACACCGTAAACTTCACGGATTTTAATGCAGAGCAGCCTAGTACCTCGTCGGAAACTGTATAGCCATCTTGGTGGTAGGCCCTTCATCAAATTTCCTTAGGCCGGTTGGGTCACTCAAATCAACGTCGCTAGCGAGCCTCGAGCCCCCCAAAGCCATACAATAACCCCATGCCCCAGCACCTCCTGTTTGGCGGTAACATCCTCTCCCCTACCCTTGAAGGGTCAAGCTACGTTCTAAAGCCCCTCGAGGCCCTCCTCATCCAGGGCGGCAGAATCGCCGCGGCGGGCAGGCTCTCGGAGGTGGAGCACCTGGCCACCCCCAATACCCAGCGCATCCACCTGGAAGGCCGCACTGTGCTGCCGGGCTTCAACGACGCGCATATTCACGTCTGGAAGGTGGGGCAGCTCCGCACCACCCTGCTCGACCTGCGGGGGGTGCCAAGCCTGGAGGAACTCTACCGCCTTGTGGAGGCGCGGGCCAAAACGCTAAAGCCCGGCGAGTGGCTGTGGGGGCGCGGCTGGAACGAGGCCCTGCTGGCCGAGAAGGCCATGCCCGATAAGGCCGCGCTGGATCGGCTGGCCCCCCACAACCCGGTGCTGCTCACCCGCACCTGCGCCCACATCCACGCGGTTAACTCGCAAGCCCTACAGCTCGCGGGCATCACCCCCGAGACCCACGTGCCGGGCGGCGAGATTAATTTCGAGCAGGGCATCCTGTACGAGACCGCCTACGGGCTGGTGTTCAGGGCCATGGGCGAGCCCAGCCAGGCCCAGTACGAGCACTGGGTCAGGGCGGGCCTGGAATACCTGCAGAGCCTGGGCATCACCAGCGCCACCGACCCGGCCGTAGACCCCCCGCTCTACGCGGCCTACCGGGCCCTGGACGCCCGCGGCGAGCTGCCCATCCGGGTTAATCTGCTCTACATCCGCCGCCCGGACGGGGGGAGCGAGACCTTCCCGCTGCCCGAGAAGCACCGTTCGGACTGGCTGCGCTGCAACTCGGTCAAGTTTTTTGCCGATGGGGGCCTCTCGGGGGCCACAGCAGCCATCTCGCAGCCGTATAAAACCCTCGAGCCCCCCCAGTACGGCATCCTGCGCTTTGCGGAAGAGGAGCTGCTCGAGCTGGCCCTGGAAGCCCACCGCGCGGGGTTTCGCATTGGCACCCATGCCATTGGCGACCGGGCGCTGGATCAGGTTTTGCGGGTCTACGAGCGGCTATACCAGGAAACACCCGGCCCGCGCCACCGCATCGAGCACTTCGGGCTGGCCGGCCCCGAGCACCTGCACAAAGCCCGCCAACTGGGGGTTATCGCCGTACCCCAGCCCATCTTCCTGCGCGAGCTGCGGGCCAACTACCAGCGCTACGTGCCCGACGCCTGGCTGACGCGCTGCTTCAACCTGCGGGCCATGTTCGAGGCGGGCCTCACGGTGGCCTTCAGTTCGGATGGGCCGGTGGTGCAGCAGGTGGAGCCGCTCAAGGGCCTGCAAGCCGCCCTGCGGGAGCCTTTGGTGGAGGGCAACCAGGTGACCCTCGAGCAAGCCCTCTGGGCCTACAGCGTGGGCGGGGCCGTAGCCCAGGGCGACGGGGCCAACCGGGGGACTCTGGAGGTGGGCCGGTGGGCCGACCTGGTGGTGCTCGAGGGCGACCTGCGCGACCCCTACAGCCTGAGCATTTCCCAGACGGTAGTGGGCGGAAAGGCGGCCCCATGACCATCCGCCCATTGCAACCCCAAGACCTACGTGCCTACTTTGCCCTCCGCACGGCCCTGTGGCCCGACAGCGAGGCCGACTTCGAGCTCGAGGTAAGCAAAATCCTGAACAACCATCGCCTCGCCAGCTTTGTGGCCGAGCAAAACGGGCAGCTTGTTGGCTTTGTGGAGGTTTCGCTCCGCGACTATGCCGAGGGTTGCGAGAGCAGCCCGGTGGGCTATCTGGAAGGCTGGTACGTCGCGCCAAAGCACCGCAAGACCGGCATCGGGCGCCGGCTGGTGCAGGCCGCCGAAGACTGGGCCAGGGCCAGGGGCTGTAGCGAGATGGCCTCCGACAGCGAGCTATCCAACACCCCGAGCCACCAGGCCCACGCACGTCTGGGCTACCAGGAAGTTGAGCGCATAGTCTGTTTTCGCAAATCGCTATAAAGGAGAGGTGCCATGCCCCACACCGCAACCATAGACCGCAACAAAGTCAGGGCCTTGATGCAAGCCGAGCAGCAGCGCTTTGCCGAGCAGCACCCGCGTTCGCAGGCGCTCTACCAGCGCGCCCAGCACTCTCTCCTCGCGGGCGTGCCCATGCACTGGATGACCCGCTGGCCGGGGGGCTTCCCCATCTTTGTGGCCGAGGCCAGGGGTGCTACTTTCCGCGATGTGGACGGGCACGAATACATTGACCTCTGCCTGGGCGACACCGGGGCCATGACCGGCCACTCCCCCGCCGCCGCGCTACCAGCCATTGCCGAACAGCTCCACAAGGGCATCACCACCATGCTGCCCAGCGAAAACGCCTTCTGGGTGGCCGAGGAGTTGCAGCGCCGCTTTGGCCTGAAATACTGGCAGTTTGCCCTCTCGGCCACCGATGCCAACCGCTTTGCCCTCCGGCTGGCCCGCGCCATTACCGCCCGGCCCAGGGTGCTGGTCTTCCACGGCTGCTACCACGGCACCGTGGACGAGGCTTATGCCTGGCTGGTAGAGGGCAAACCCGCTAGCCGCCCCGGCAACATCGGGCCGCAGGTAGACCCCACCCTCACCACCAAGGTGGTGGAATGGAACGACCCGGAGGCCCTGGAAGAAGCCTTGCGCCCCGGCGACGTGGCAGCGGTGCTGGCCGAGCCGGTGATGACCAACGTGGGCATCGTGCAGCCTGCCCCCGGCTTTCATCAGGCCCTGCGCGAGCTCACCCGCCGCTACGGCACGCTTTTGATTCTGGACGAGACCCACACCCTCTCGGCGGGGCCGGGCGGCTATACCCGCGCCCACGGCCTCGAGCCCGACATGCTTACGGTGGGCAAGCCCCTGGGCAGCGGCATTCCCAGCGCCGCCTACGGCTTTAGCGAGGAAGTGGGCCAGCGGGCCCAGGCGGTCATCCAGCCCCCCTACGCCGACACCGGCGGGATTGGCGGCACCCTGGCGGCCAACGCCCTCTCGCTGGCGGCCATGCGGGCCACCCTCGAGCACGTCCTGACCGAGGCCGCCTACCAGCACATGATCGCCCTGGGAAGGCAGCTCGAGGCCGAGGTGCAGGAGGTGATGACGCGCTACCGCCTGCCCTGGCACGTCACCCGCGTAGGCTGCCGGGTCGAGTACCTCTTCCGCCCCAACCCCGCCCAAAACGGCAGCGAGGCCCTGGCCGGCCAGGACCCCGACCTCGACCCCTTCATCCACCTCTTCATGCTGAACCGCGGCATCCTGCTCACCCCCTTCCACAACATGACCCTGATCTCGCCCGAGACCACCGCGGCCCAAGTGCGGCGGCATACCGAGGTGTTCGAGGAGGCGGTCAAAAGACTTTTGGAGTAAGTGAAGTTACAATTTTTTATGCCAGTTACAGAATACGAAGTTTATTCAGATGAACGATACCAGGGGAAACATGCCTTCCTGGGTGCCTTGATAGTCACAAACAAAGGCAGAGATAGGCTCACTCAAGAAATTCAACAAATCAGGCAGGCTTTTTTGTTGGGTCAAGAGTTAAAGTGGGGAAAAGTATCCAACAGATATCTGCATGGGTATAAATCCTTACTAGACGTGTTTTTCAAGGATCCCTATGCGAGATTCGTTTATATAAAAGCAAGTAAAAAACAAATTGGTGACCAAATGGCCTGGTTTATGAATTTTCTACACCAAGTCATTGGAAGACCCAGCGCCCTCAAAGCCTGGTATGTTTTTCATGACGAAGGGTTTTTTCGTGGCAGCAATGACCTCAAAAAAGTGCGTTCCAAGATAGATAGTCAATATTGGGGACTTTACAAGAAGCACACAATTCGTTTTGCAAAAGAGGTCAACTCAAAACAACAAGACTTGATTCAACTGGCAGACATACTTTTAGGTGCAATTGCTTGTACGCACCTTACCTTACCAAATAGTCAGCCAAGGCTAGAATTGGTTAAGCATCTCCAGCATCAATGGAAGCAGCACCAAAAAACGAGGAAAAACCTTGAAAAAATCCGTCATTTATAGAGTTAGAGCAACTCGCATATGAATCCTATTGCAGTATACAGATCACCCAACAAGTACCATTTCGTAATTTATTTGTATACTGTATACACTTTATGCCAGAGCAAACAACCGAGGTCGTGATCTGTGGGGCCGGCATTGCCGGGGTGGCGGCGGCCTACCACCTGGCGGTGAAGCGGGGTTTGAAGGAGGTGGTGATCGTTGAGCAGGGCGACCCGCTCTCGCTTACCTCGGACAAGTCCACCGAGGCCTACCGCAACTGGTGGCCTGGCCCCGATGGGGCCATGGTGGCCTTTATGAACCGCAGCATCGAGCTGCTGGAGGAGATTGCCCAGCAGTCGGCCAACCGCATCCAGCTCAACCGGCGTGGCTATCTGTACGCTACCGCCGAGGCTAGCAAAATTGAGCGGCTGGCCCAGGCCGCCGAGCAGGCCGCCCAACAGGGCGCGGGGGCCCTGCGGGTGCACAGCCGCCCTTCTGCGGCCTACCCCGGTGGCCCCCAGGACGGGGCCGACCTGCTCACCTCGCAAAGCCTGATTCGCCAGCACTTCCCCTACCTGTCCCCCGACACCCAGGCCGTGCTGCACGTGCGGCGGGCAGGGTGGCTCTCGGCCCAGCAGTTGGGTATGTACCTGCTGGAGGAGGCTCGAGGCCACGGGGTGCGGCTGGTGCAGGGCCAGGTGGTGGGGGTCGAGACGGCGGGGGGCGCGGTGCAGGGTGTGCAGGTGCAGCAGAAAGACGGTGCGCTGCGCTTCATCCAGGCTCCGGTCTTCGTTAATGCCGCCGGGCCCATGCAGCGGGAAGCGGCGGCCTTGCTGGGGGTCGAGCTGCCGGTGTTTGCCGAGCTACACCGCAAGATGAGCTTCAGCGAGCACCTGGGCGTGGTGCCCCGCGAGGCCCCCATGCTGATCTGGCTGGACGAGGTGGAGCTACCCTGGCGCCTCGAGGAGCGCGCCCTGCTGGCCGAGGACGCTTCCACCCGATGGCTGCTGGAGCGGCTGCCTTCGGGGGTGCATGGCCGGCCCGACGGCCACGGGGAAAGCACCACCTTAATCGTGCTGTACAACTACCACACCGAGCCCCTCACGCCCACCTTTCCCATCCCCCCGGAGCCCCACTACCCCGACGTGGCCCTGCGCGGCTTCTCGGTGATGCTGCCCGGCCTGCGGCAGTACTTCGACAAGGCCCCCCGGCCCTGGATAGACGGCGGCTACTACCTCAAGACCCAGGAAAACCGCCCCCTGATTGGCCCGCTGCCGGTCAAGGGAGCCTATCTGGTGGGGGCCCTGTCGGGCTTTGGGGTCATGGCCGCCTGCGCGGCGGGGGAACTGCTGGCCGCCCATCTGACCGGCGCGGCCCTGCCCAGCTATGCCCCGGCCTTTTTGCTGTCGCGCTACCAAGACCCGGCCTACCAGCAACGGCTGAAGGGCTGGGGCGATACCGGCCAGCTTTGACCTCGAGCTCTTTACATGCCGTCGAAACCGGATAAAAGCCGCTCGAGCTCGGCGCCAATCAGCCTGGGGCCGCGCTCGCTCGAGAACTCCTTAGCCAGCTCGCGGTAATACCACAGGGTCAGGCGGCGTTTTTCCTCGATGGTCTCCGCCTCGCTCACAAAGCGCTGCCACAGCGCCTCGCCATGGGTGCGGTAGTCGGCCACAATGGCCCGCAGGTTGTGCAGCTTATCGGCTGCCGAGACCAGTCGGGCAGGAGGTGACGCCTCGGTGAGGTGGCGCAGGTAGGCCTGTTTGCGTTCCAGGTAGGGCGGCTTGGGTTCCGTCTCGGTATCGCTGCACTCCCGGACAATCTGCGCCACCGCCTCGCCAAAGCGCTGCCGGATGTGCTCGAGCACCCGTACCCCCGCTTCGCTCTGGGAGATACGCGAATCCCCCAGCACCGCCCGCACGCTCTGCAGCACCTTACCGGCGTCCTCCACCGCATCGTGCAGCAGCGCCGCGATGGCCTCGTCCTCACCACCCCCATGTTCCATCACCAGGGCGCTCACCGCCAACAGGTGGGAGAGATAGGGAATCTCGGTGCCCTTGCGGTACTGGTGCTTGTGCAGCTCGTAGGCGAGCTCGAGGGCCTCTGCGTAGCGGTTTGTGAGTTCCATGGTCTCTACACCACCCGTTGGCTGCTCTACAACCGGTTCTTGGTGTGCCGTCGGACGCTTCAGTGCTTGACCATAATATGCCGCGCCACAGTGTAGTCCTCGAGCGCGTACAGGCTCATATCCTTGCCGTAGCCCGACTGCTTGAGCCCCCCGTGGGGCATCTCGTTGACCAGCATGAAGTGGGTGTTGATCCAGGTGCAGCCGTACTGCAAGCGGCTGGCAATGCGCATGGCCTTGCCCACATCCTGCGTCCATACCGAGCTGGCCAGGCCGTAGTCGGAGTCGTTGGCCCAGGCGATGGCCTCCTCGGGGTCGGAGAAGCGGGTGACCGAGACCACCGGCCCAAACACCTCACGCCGCACAATTTCGTCGGACTGCAAGGCCCCGGCCACCACCGTGGGCTCGTAGAAGAAGCCCCGGCCCTCCACGGGGTGTCCACCGGCGGTAATCTCGATGTGCTTCTGCATCTTGGCCCGCTCCACGAAGCTGGCCACCCGCGCCCGCTGCCGCTCAGTAATGAGGGGTCCCATCTCCACCCCTTCGTCGGTCTGGGCTCCCACCTTAATGGACTTGACCGCATCGGACAGCTCGGCCACAAACTTATCGTAGATTTTCTTGCCGGCATACACCCGGCAGGCCGCGGTGCAGTCCTGGCCGGCGTTGTAGTAGCCAAAGATTTTGATACCCTGCACGGCGGCCTCGAGGTCGGCGTCGTCCATCACGATCACCGGGGCCTTGCCGCCAAGCTCGAGGTGGGTGCGCTTGAGGCTACCGGCGGCGGCCTCGAGCACCCGCTTACCGGTGGCCACATCGCCGGTCAGCGAGATCATCCGCACCGCCGGTTGGTGGATGAGCGTAGAACCCACACTCTCCCCAACCCCGGTGATCACATTAACCACCCCCGGCGGGAAAATTTCCGCCATAAACTCGGCCAGCTTGAGGGTGGTCAGGGGGGTCTGCTCGCTGGGTTTGAGCACCACCGTGTTGCCCGCCGCCAGGGCCGGGGCCAGCTTCCAGGCCGCCATCATCAGGGGGTAGTTCCAGGGGGCAATGCTCGCCACCACCCCAATGGGGTCGCGCCGAATCATGCTGGTGTGGCCGGCCAGGTACTCGCCTGCCAGCGCCCCGGTCATCGAGCGCACCGCCCCGGCAAAAAAGCGGAAGCAGTCCGAGATGGCCGGGATTTCGTCGTTCAGCGCCGCCAGGTAGGGTTTGCCGCAGTTGAGCGATTCCAGCCGAGCCAGCTCCTCGGCGTGCTCGTCAATTTTGTCGGCCAGCTTGAGCAGCATCATGGAGCGGTCTTTGGGGGTGGTCTGTGACCAGGCCTCAAAGGCCTTTTCTGCGGCGGCTACGGCTTGCTTAACCTGCTCCACCGAGGCCTCCGGCAGCTTCAAGAGCACCTCGCCGGTGGCCGGGTTAAGGATCTCCAGCGGGGTGCTCTCCCCAGCTACAAACTCGCCACCAATCAGCATCTTGTCCTGTGTTATGCGGGTTTTTACCATATGGGATTTCCTCTCTTTCGTCCGAAGATGTGGGAATGGTTTTGCTGCCTCAGCCCGTTTTACCGCCGCCGTGCAGGTCGTCGGTGTCGCGGGTCAGCCACTGGGCCAGCACGATGGGCAGAAAGGTTATGAGCATCACGAAGACCGCCACCACGTTGGTGATGGGGCGCTCGCGGGGCCTGAAGAGCTCGTTCAGGAACCAGATGGGCAGGGTCTTCTGGTCGGCAGCGGTAAAGGTGGTGACGATCACCTCGTCAAAGGACAGCGCAAACGAGAGCATCCCGCCGGCCAGCAAAGCCGTGGCGATGCTGGGCAGCACCACCATCCGCCAGGTGGTAAACCAGTCGGCCCCCAGGTCCATCGAGGCCTCGATCTGGGAGTAGCCGGTGCGGCGGAAGCGGGCCACCACGTTGTTGTAAACCGTGACGATACAAAAAGTGGCGTGGCCTATCACAATCGTCCAGAAGCCGGGCTCGAGGGCCAGCCGCTTGAAGGTGGTGAGGAGGGCGATACCGGTCAGGATGCCCGGCAGGGCGATGGGCAGAATGAGCAGCACGGTGATAAAGTCCTTGCCCCAGAACTGAAAGCGGTACATGGCCGCCGCCACCATGGTTCCCAGCACCAGCGCGATGGCGGTCGCCATGGCCGCCACCTGCAGCGATAACCACAAGGCCGCCCACATATCCTGCCGCTGGAAAGCCTCGCCAAACCAACGCAGGGTCAGGCCGGGGGGCGGGAACTGGTAGGTGCGGTCTTCGGTAGTCAGGGCATACAGAACGATGATCAGGATGGGAAAGTGCAAAAAGAGCATCCCCAGGTAAAAGGCCAGCCGCAGGCCCAGCGATGGCTTACCCGGCATACCCGTCCCTCCTGGCTACCAGCGTGGAGCGTTTACAGCGCATTGAAAGCCCCCAGCCGCCGCACGATGAGCAGGTAGATGGCGATGATCACCACCGGCACCACCGAGAAGGCCGCCGCCAGCGGCAAATTGCCCGCGGTACCCTGCTGCACATAGACCATCTGTCCGATAAAAAAGCCCGGCTGCCCCACCACCTGCGGAATGATGTAATCGCCCAGGGTCAGCGAGAAGGTGAAGATGGAGCCCGCCGCCACCCCCGGTATCACCAGCGGCCAGATCACCTTGCGAAAGGTCTGGCCGGGCCGGGCCCCCAGGTCGGCCGAGGCCTGGATGAGCGAGCGGGGGACGCGCTCGAGGGCCGCGATGATGGGCAGAATCATGTAGGGAAGCCAGATGTAGGTAAAGACCAGAAACATACCCAGGTAACTGTTGGACAGGCTCGAGCCGCCGATCACCGGCAGGCCCAGGATGCCTTGCAAAAGCCAGCCCAGCCCCAGCAGGTTGAAAAACCAGCTCACCACCCCCTCGCCCGCCAGAATCAGGCGCCAGGCATACACCTTGACCAGGTAGCTCGACCACAGCGGCAGCAGCACCATCAGATACCAGAAGGTTCGGGCTGTGCCCTGGGTATAAAAGGCGATGTAGTAGGCAATGGGAAAGCCAATGGCCGCGCAGGCCAGCGTGACCGCCAGGGCCATCAGGGTGGTGCGTAGCACGATGTCTACGTTGGCCGGGGAGCTAAACAATTGCCGAAAAGCCGAGAGTGAAAACTTATATTCCACCTGCCCGGTAAAGTCGTTGAGGGAGTAAAAGCTGTAGAGCATCAGGTTAAAAAGCGAACCCAGGTAGATGATGCCCAGCCATAGCAAAGGTGGTATCAGCAGCAGCAGCAACAGCAGCAGCGGGCGCACATACAGCGCGTCGGAAAGGCGACGGCGCAGGGTCATACCGCTCATGAGGCCTCCTGCAGGGGCCGCAGTGCACTGTGCTCCCAGCGCAGGGTAACGGCACCACCCACCTGCAAGCCCTGCTCTTCCGATGGGGTGAGCACCGTGAGCCGCTCGTTGCCAACCTGAACCTCGTACCGGGTCTGTGCACCCAGGTAGTGAATGTCCAGCAAGGTGCCGCAGAGGCTGTTGGGCCCATTGTGGCTTCCCGCCTGGATGGCGATGCGCTCCGGGCGCAGGGCGTATTTGCCGGTTCCAAGACCCAGCAGGCGGCCCTCGAGCACGTTGGCGCTCCCTACAAAGCGGGCCACAAACTCGGTTTTGGGGTACTCGTAGAGGGTCTTGGGGTTGTCGAGCTGCTCGATTTTGCCGTGATTAAACACCGCGACCCGATCCGACATCGAGAGTGCTTCGCCCTGGTCGTGGGTCACGTAGATGAAGGTGATACCGAGCTGGCGCTGCAGGGCCTTGAGTTCGATCTGCATCTCCTCGCGCAGCTTCAGATCCAGGGCCCCCAGGGGCTCGTCCAGGAGCAGGAGCTTGGGCCGGTTGATGAGGGCTCGAGCCAGCGCCACCCGCTGCCGCTGCCCACCCGAAAGCTGCCCAGGCCGCCGATCCCCCAGCCCCGAGAGCTTCACCAGTTCCAGCATCTCCTCGGCCCGCCGGTGACGTTCAGGTTTGGGAACCCCCCGCACCATCAGCGCATAGGCCACGTTGTCGCGCACGTTCATATGGGGAAAGAGCGCGTAGTCCTGAAAGACCGTGTTGACGTCGCGGGCATAGGGCGGCAGCTTGGAAGCGTCCTGCCCAAACAGCACAATCTGCCCCGCGGTGGGTTGCTCGAAGCCGCCGATCAGGCGCAGGCAGGTGGTCTTGCCCGAGCCCGAGGGCCCCAGCATGGAGAAGAATTCGCCGGGCAAGATTTCCAAGTCCACCCCGTCCACCGCCTTCACCGGGCCGAAGTAACACGACACCCCGCGTAGCTCCACAGCAGCCTGAACAGATTGGGTTTTGGGTTCTTTATACATCTGTACCATCGTAGCGAGGTTGTCGTCCGTTGCCGTGAGTGGGGGCTGGGCGCTATGCCAGACTCTGCCGCGCCCAGCCCTACCCACGAAGTGCTTCGCTCTTTTAGGTGGTGCGGTTCCTGGCTATAGTCTTACCCTTCGTGCCGGGACACCAAGCATCGTTTTAGCGGCCTCCCTGGATGGCGATGTAGTCGCTCACCCAGCGGCTATAGGGCACGCACTGGTTGTTCTGGGTGCGGCACTGGGTGGTGGGGGTGCGCCAGAAGAAAATCTTATCGAAGTCGTTGAAGCCCTGGTTCTTGCAGCCATCGGCAGGCAGCAGGGAACCGGGGGTGTTGCAGGCCGCCGGCACCACCGGGTTGGAACCAAACCAGCCCGCGATATCGGCCTGCACCTTGTTAGTGAGCTGCCAGTTGAGCCAGCGGTAGGCGCAGTTGGAGTTCTTGGAGCTGGCCGCCAGCATGGTGGTATCGGCCCAGCCGGTGGCGCCCTCCTTGGGAACCACCCAATCGATGGGTCGCTTGTTGGCCTTGAGGGTGTTTACCTGGAAAATCCAGGTGGTCGAGGCCACCACCCCTTCGTTGGTGAAGTCCTGCACCTGGGCGTTGGCATCGTTCCAGTAGCGCTGGAGCAAGGCCCGTTGCTGGCGCAGCAGCTTGAGCACCTCCTGGTACTGCCGCTCGTTGAGTTCGTAGGGATCCTTGATGCCCAATTCGGGCCGGGTACGCATCAGATAGAGTGCGGCGTCGGCTACGTAGATGGGCCCATAGTAGGCCTGAATACGGCCTTTGTTGCTCTTGCCATCGGGCAAAATCATCTCCTCGAACACCACTTTCCAGCTATCCGGCGGGGTCTTGAAGACGTTGGTGTTGTAGGCCAGCACGTTCACGCCAAACTGGTAGGGCACCCCGTAGCGCACCCCGTTCACCACGTACCAGGGGGCGTTGAGCAGGCGACGGTCAATGTTGCGGGTGTTGGGGATCAGGTTCCAGTTGATGGGGGCCACCACATTACCGGCAATCAGGCGCTGGGTGGCATCGCCGGAGGCGGTCACCAGGTCGTAGCCCCCCTGGTTCATCAGGCGCACCGCTTCGTCGGAGCTGCCAAACACCTTGACCGTAACCTTGCAGCCGGTCTCTTTTTCGAAGCCCGTAACCCAGTCGGCGCTCTTATCGGTAGAGCCGTTTTCCACATAGCCCGGCCAGGCCAGGATGTTGAGCTGGCCCTCGCCTGGCCCCAACGACTGCTTGGCCCGGCTGGCCGGGAGCTGCGCCACAGCCAAACCCGCCACTGCTGCTAAACCCACCACGGCCAAGAACCACTGTGTTCTCATACGTCCTCCTCAATCAAATACGACAGCCCCAAAGGCCTAGCCATGCCAACGAGACGACTCGAGCTGTCGAACTGCCCCTACGATAAAGCCCCCCCGGCCCTCCAACAAGAAACCTGGGGATATAGGAGGTATCGGGAAAATAGATTGATAGCCGGGCCTACTCCCCCGCGCTCAGCAAATCGCTGTAGCTCATCCCGTAGGTCTGCACCCGGCTGTGCTCCCCCACCACCACCAAAAACTGCCGGGCGGCCTCGCTCAGTGCACTACCCCGCCGCCAGGCCACCCCAATCTCCAGGCGGGGCAGGTCTTCAAGCAAGGGCCGCGACTCCAGGCGGTCGCCCTCGAGGCTCCAGGGCCGGTACATCAGGTTGGGCAGAACCGCCACACCAATGCCCAGGGCCACCAGGCTGCGCATGGCCTCGATGGAATCGGTGCGCACGGCCACTCGAGGAAACCCGCTCAGGCGGTAGATCTGCTGGGTGACCTCCTCGAGCTCGTCGTTTTTCAGGTACAAGAACCGCTCCTCCCGTAAATTCTCTAGCGAGACCGCCTCCTGCTGTACCAGGGGGTGGTTGGTGGGCAGCCAGACCCGCCAGGGTGCGCGCAGCAGGGTGCGGGTCTCCAAGGCCTGCTTATCCACCATCGAAACATTCATCACCGCCACATCCAGCTCACCATTAATCAGCAGGTGCTCGATGTAGCCCCGCCGGTCTTCCACCACGGCTACCTGAACACCCGGAAACACCCGCTCGAAGCGGTCGAGCAGGTAGGGCAGATAGTAAGCCGTTACCAGGCTGGTCACACCCAGGTTGAGCTGCCCCGTGGTGGCATCGGGGCGCTCGCGGATGGCCTGCTCGGCGTTGCGCAGCGCGGCCAGCACCTCGTGGGCGTGGCGCAAAAACTGGTGTCCGGCGTGGGTCAGAATCATGCCTCGAGCGTGCCGGGTAAAAAGCTCGGCCCCCAGGGTGTCTTCCAGCTTTTTGATGGCCTCCGTGACCACCGACTGGGTCACGTTGAGCGAGGTGAGGGCTTTGGAAATCGAGCCCGACTCGGCCACCGCAATGAAGTACACCAACTGTTTGAGTGATATCTGCATCGAAGGCTCCTATCGGTAGAACCGATAAATAGAGTCTAGCCGTCCCGGCCTGCCCTGACCAGTTCTTTTGTAAAACTAATCTTGTGGCCGCAAACTAAACCTATGTTGGCTCGACAGGTGGGTTTTTCTGCGCTGCTATGTGTGCTCCTGTGGGGCGGTGAGGGCCTGGCCCAGCGGGGTGAGCCCGACCCCGAGCCCGGGCGGGTGTGCAACCCAGCCAGCTCGAGCCAGCCCGAGCCCCGCACCGAAGCCGAGCGGCGTGAGCGGGAGCGCTGGGCGGCCTACCGGGCCAAACTGCAAAGCTATCTGGCACTGCTGCCCAAAGAACCCGACACCCGGCTGGCCATGCCGGTACAGGGGGCGCGGGTACGCCAGGTGGCCAACACCTTCGGCGCCCCCCGCAGCGGCTGGCGTACCCACGAAGGGCAGGACATCTTCGCCCCCAGGGGCACCCCCGTCTACTCGGCCACCCGTGGGTTTGTCTGGCGCATCGGGCAGGGGCAGTTGGGCGGGCTGTACGTGTTTGTGGTTGGGCCGGGCGGCTGGCGCTACTACTACGCCCACCTCGACCGCTACGCCCCGGGCCTCCAAGAGGGCCAGCGGGTAACCCCCCAGACCCTGCTGGGGTACGTGGGCAACACCGGCAACGCCCGCACCACCCCACCCCACCTGCACTTTGGGGTGTATGCCGGCAGCCGGCGCACCTGCGATTACCGGGTGATTGACCCTTTGCCCCTGCTGGTGGATCGCGACTGGAAAAGCTTCTTGAGCCCGGCCCGTAACCCCTAAGATTATTTTGGTTGCCTCACCGAGGTCTTTTTGTCAAAGATTCAGGCAGTGCGGAGCTGAATCAGACCGAATCGCGTGGGTTCAGGTTTGTAGTGCTTTAATTGCGAGCCTCCCCCTACCACCCGCGCGCAGGCCAGGCGTATGCTAGGCCTTGCTATGGTCAAAGACTTCGATTTTCCAAGCCTCGCCTATGTGGGCGGTCGGTGGCAGCCAACCTCCAAAACCTTTGCGGTCAAAAGCCCCTACAGCGGCGAACTGGTGGCCGAGGTGGCCGACTGCGGCGAGGCCGAGGCCCGCATGGCCGCCGACGCCGCGGTGGCGGCCTTCAAGGAGTGGAAAAAGCTGACCGGCTTTGAGCGGGGCAAGATCCTGCGCAAGTGGAACGACCTGCTCATCGCCCATCAGGAAGAGCTGGGGCGGCTAACCGCGCTGGAGATGGGAAAGCCCATCACCGAGGCCAAGGGGGAGGTGCTGTATGCCGCTAGCTTTGTGGAGTGGTGCGCCGAGGAAGCCCCTCGAGTAACCGGGGAACTCATCCACTCGCGCTTCCCCAACAAGCGCCAGATGGCCGTGTACGAGCCGGTGGGGCCGGTGTACGCCGTTACCCCCTGGAACTTCCCCACCAGCATGATCACCCGCAAGGCCGCCCCGGCGCTGGCCGCGGGCTGCACCATCATCATCAAGCCAGCCGAACAGACCCCCTTGTGTGCGCTTTATCTGGCCAAGCTCTGGGAAGAGGCCGGGGGGCCTGCCGGAACCCTGCAGGTGCTGCCGGCCTCCGACCCGGTGCCGGTCTCCAGGGTCTTGATGGACGATATGCGCATCCGCAAGATCACCTTCACCGGCTCCACCCCGGTGGGCAAAATCCTCTACCGCCAGGGGGCCGATACCCTCAAGCGGGTCTCGCTCGAGCTCGGCGGCAACGCTCCGTTTATCGTCTTCGAGGACGCCGACATCGAAAAGGCCGTGCAGTTTACCCTGCTCTCCAAGTACCGCAATGCCGGCCAGACCTGCGTGACCACCAACCGCATCTATGTGCACAGGAAGCTCGAGGCCGACTACGCCGGGGCTTTGGCCGAGGCCGTTAGCAAGCTAAAGGTGGGCGACCCCCTGGATCCCAGCACCAACGTAGGACCCCTGGTGGAGCAGCAGGGCCTGGATAAGGTGGCCTCGCACGTGGAGGATGCGCTCGCCAAAGGGGCCAAGGTGGTCACCGGCGGCAAGGCCCTGGGCGGGCTGTTGTACGCCCCCACGGTGCTCACCGGCATCCAGCCCGGGATGCGCATCCTGGAGGAGGAGACCTTTGGGCCGGTCGCCCCCCTGATGCCCTTCGAGGACGAGGAACAGGCCATCGCCTGGGCCAACAACACCGACTACGGGCTGGCCGCCTACATCTGGACTAAAGACCTCTCCCGCGCCTTCCGGGTGGCCGAGGCCCTGGAGTATGGCATTGTGGGCGTGAACGACCCGGTTCCCAGCGCCATGGGCTCCAACCTGCCCTTTGGCGGTTACAAAAACTCAGGCCTGGGCCGCGAGGGCGGGCACTGGGGCATGGAGGAGTTCCTCGAGACCAAGCTCATCTCGTTCCTGTTGCCCTAGCGCGGTGGCAATAAAAACCCAGTACAGCGGCTTTGGCTGTACTGGGTTGCGTTGTTGTTATACCGTTTTTGCTTGAATCCTTCACCGTCCTGCGGAGGCAGAGGAGAAGGATTCAAGCCGACCGAAGGGAGTAGAAAAGCATTTCGGTAGTATCGTTTAGGCTTGTCAAAGTGAACGATACTACCGAAATGCGTATTACGCCAATTCAAGCCTGGTTCAGGCTCGAGCCCCCCAGTCGCCACGCAGCTCTTCGTTGGGTAGCGGTAAAATAAAAATCAACGAGATAAGAACAAACAGGGCCGCATAAAGGAAGATTTCTTGCTCCGCCTTAGTAATACCGTTGTTGAGGGCTTCTTGCAGCTTGTGTTTGGTTTCCTCGAGCTGTGCTACTACCTTGCGGGGCACCTCCTCGAGGGCCTGCCGCTCGGCTTTGACCAGGTTCTCGTGGGTGGCCTGCACGGCCTGCTCCAGGGCCTGGGCCTGGGCTTTTTGCAGGTTTTCCCGGACTGCCGCGATGGCCGCTGCCTGGGTTTTGGCCCGGGCCTGGGCCAGACCTACCCTGACCCCGGCAATAGCCTGAGCAAGCGCCTGGGCCTGGGCTTGCCGTAGGCCCGCCTTAATCTGGGCTGTGGCCTGTTGCAAAGCGGCCTCGACAAGCTGGGGAGCCTGGGCCTGTACCTGGGCCAGCACCCCGGGCCGGGCCTCCACGGGCGGCGGGTTGTCGAGCAGGCTCCTTAGGCGGGGGTCGAGTCTGGGGTTCTGACGCAGGGCTTGTTGTGCGCTTTCGTCCCCCTGCCAGGCTGCCTCGAGCAGGCGCGCGGTTGCTTGTAGCTGGGCCTCAACCTGGGCAGCCAGGCCGCCCTGTGGAATCTGGCTTTTGAAGGCAGGGGGAATCTGCGGGTTCTGCTGCACCGCCTGATAGGCTCGAGCATCCCCGTTCAAAGCCGCCAAAAGCAGCTTCTCTAGCTGGGCAAACTGGGCCGGAATGCCACCTTTCACCAACCGAGCCTTCAGGTCAGCCGGAATTTGCGGGTCGTTGATGAGCTGGTTGTAGGCGGCCACATCCCCCTCGAGCGCCGACACCATCAGGCGTTCCATCTGCTCAAACTGCGCCGGAATACCCCCTCTGGTCAGCTTCGATTTGAACTCCGCCGGCAGGTTGGGGTCACGCATCAGGGCCTCGTAGGCCTGGGCATTGCCTCTGAGGGCCGCTACCACCTGGCCCTCGAGCCGCTGAAACTGCGCCGGGATGCCGCCTTCGATCAGGCCTTCCTTAACCTGGGTGGGCACCTGGGCATCCTGCAGTAGGGCGCTGTAAGCCTGGGTATCCCCCTTGAGGGCGGCTACGATCTGGGCCTCGAGCCTGGCAAACTGCTCATCAAGGTTGAGACCAACCCCCGCCTCGTTGCTCCGTTGCACCAGCGCACCCGGACGGCAGGCCGCATCGTCGGGGAATACCTTGCAGGTTTCAGCGCTAAGGCTTTTGGCTAAAAGCGTGCCCATCAGGGCGATGCCCACGGTCGAGCCAATCTGCCGCATCAACTGGGTAAAGGCTGTAGCCGAGCCCAAGCGCTGGGGTGGTACGTTGTTCTGGGCAGCAATCTGTAGGAGCGACTGGGCAGGGCCCAGGCCCAGGCCCAACAGAAAGAAAAACAGCACCGCCAGCCAGAGGGGGGTATCTACTTTAATCAAGAAGTGCAGGGTGAGAAAAATTGCCAGCAACCAGCCCGTTCCCAGCAGCAATAGGGGCTTGAAGCGGCCTAGCCGCCCCGAGAGCACCCCGCTGCCGGTGGCCCCCAAGACCACCCCCAGCGTAAGGGGCAGCACCGTCACCCCCGAAGCCGAGGCCGAGACCCCCTTGACCACCTGCAAGTACAGGGGCAAGAAAGCCACCGCCCCCAGGAAAGCAGGGCCGTAGAAGAAGGTCGCAGCCGAGGCCAGGCTAAAGCTGCGCACCCGCAGAATCGAGAGGTCAAAAAGCGGGTGTTGTGCACGGTTCTGCGACCAGACCCACAACACCAGGGCCAGCACGCTTACCCCCAAAAGGCCCAGAATCTGGGCGCTTAACCAGGGGTAGGTGCTGCCCCCCCAGGAAAAGGCCAGCATCAGCGGCACCGTCCAGGCCACCAGCAAGGCAGCCCCCAGGTAGTCGAAGCCTTCGCGGTGCTCCGGGCTCAGGCGGGGCATATAGCGCAGAATAAACCACAGCGCCACCGCCCCTACGGGCATATTGATGTAAAAAACCCAGTGCCAGGAGAAGTGGTCGGTCAGGAGCCCCCCCAGCCACGGCCCCACCGCACTACTCACCCCAAAGATGGCCCCAAACAGCCCCCCCACCCGTCCGCGCTCGCGTGGGGGGAACAGCACCGCAATGGTGGTCAGGGCGAGGGCGAATAAAGCCCCACCACCTATCCCCTGAACGCCCCGGAACAGGATTAACTCGGGCATGTTCTGCGACAAACCCGCAAGCGCCGAGCCCAGGAGGAAGATAGCAATCGCCACCAGCAAGATAGCCTTACGGCTGAAAAGCTCGGTCAGGCGACCAAAGATGGGGGCCGAAACGGTAGAGGCCAGCAAATAAGCGGTGGTCACCCAGGCATAAAGCTCTGCACCGTTGAGGTCGGCGATGATTTTTGGTAACGCTGTTGAGACGATGGTCTGATCCAGTGCAGCCAGAAAAAGTCCGAGCAAAATACCAATCAGAGTTAGCCGGGTCTCACGGGAGACGTCATTAGAAGAAACTTGGGTGTTGGGTTCGCTCGAGGGGTTGTTCATGATGGATGCTTATCCTTTGGGGTGGAAATCTCATCCTGGGCTAGAATTTCCAGCCATTCGGCAAATTGCTGACGCTGGGTAGGACTCAACCGCTCCAACCTGCGCTCCAGAGCCCTCAGCATGTGTTGGCGGCTTTCCTCGAGCACCTTTTGGCCGTCTTGGGTCAGTTCGAAGTGGTAACGGCGCAGGTCGGTAGGGTCGAGTGAGCGCACCACCAGACCGGCCTGCTCGAGCCGCTTGAGCATTTGGCTAATGGTTGGAGCAGGCATCTGCATAGCCCGCACCGCTTCGGTTGGGTAGTGATGCCGTTCTATTTCAGCCAGGAGCCAGGGGTCGGTTGGGGCTAAACCGAGGCGCTCGAGGTAGGGTGTTATCTCTTCACGCAAACCACGGGATAGCCGCCATAGGTTGGTAAGCAAGCCCCAGGTCATACTTTTATCAAGATACTTTCAAAATAAAGTATTATCAATAAAAATATTTGTATATTTATTTTTCACACACAAAACACTGTGGTTACAAAGAGGGCTATAAAATGATGGTTATGGAAATTGTAGGCCTTCGCGGCGCACCCCAAGAAACCCTTCGAGCTCTCAAGGAAGCCCTGAAAGGCATTGACTTCCCCGAGGCCGTAGTGACCTATATCACCGACTGGCAGGATCAGCGGGCCAGGGCCCGTTTTGCCGTTTTTGTACGGCAGGGCAAACACCTCGTTTTGAGCCGGGATGCCTTCGGCCCGCGGTTCGGCCTCGAGGGCGACGCAGCCCTCAAAGAGCTAACCCTTTGGTTTATCGAACGCGGCGTAACCGAGTTTAGAGAGGCTGTGATTCCCCCCTCCGAGTACGCCGCCTTGTTTGAGCTCGAGGCGGAAGAAGCCCAGAAGCTGATTGTGGCCAGCTCCAACCCCACCGACCCCGCGCTCTACGTCAAGCGGGAGTTCACCAGCCGCATGTAGCAGGCCGTCAGACGTTGAAGCCAAACATCCGCATCTGGCGCTTGCCATCCTCGGTCATGCGGGCGGGTGTCCAAGGGGGCGTCCAGACAAAATCCACGTTTACCGCATTGACGCCTTCCAGGCGCATGACCGCAATCTCGGCATCGGCCTTGACAATGTCCTGCGCGGGGCAGCCAATGGAGGTCAGGGTCATGGTGATGTCTACAATGCCCCCTTCCTTGACCTCGGCGTCGTAGACCAACCCCAGGTCCACCACGTTCACCGGAATCTCCGGGTCACGCACAACCTTGAGGGCCTCCAGAACCTGGTCTTTGGTGGGCAGCGTGGTCTCGCTCATGGCTCCCATGGTACTTTAGGCCGGGCCGGTTCATTCTGACCTATGTTGCAAAAAAAGAGCGAGCCCTCGCTCGCTCCTCCAAGCCATACCGGCCCTCACATAAAGCGCTTGCGTCGCCGGTAGCTCTTAACGTCCTTGAAGCTCTTGCGCCCACCCGACTTGGCTACGCCTAAATAGAACTCCTTCACGTCGGGGTTGGTTTCCAGGTATTCCTTGGTGCCCTCGAGGGCAATCCGGCCCGACTCCATGATGTAGCCGTAGTGGGCCACCGAAAGGGCCACTCGAGCGTTCTGTTCCACCACCAGCACCGTCACGCCTTCCTCGGCGTTGATCTGGGCTACGATGTCGAAAATTTCCCGTACCAGCAGAGGGGCCAAACCCAAACTCGGCTCATCCAGTAGCAAAAGCTTGGGGTTGGCAAGAAGCGCCCGCCCAATGGCCAGCATCTGCTGCTCACCCCCCGAGCAGTAGCCCGCCAGGCGGTTTTTGATCAGGGCCAGCTTGGGAAAGTAGTGGTAGATGCGCCCCAAGTCCTCCTTCACCTTGGCCCCATCCCGCCGGGTCGCCGAGCCCACCCGCAGGTTTTCCTCCACCGTCAGGTGCTTGAACACCCGCCGTCCCTCCGGCACCTGCACAATGCCCTTTAGCACAATCTGCTCGGGCGGCTTGTTGGCAATGTTTTCGCCCCGGTACAGGATGGAGCCCGCCACCACCTTGCCGTCCTCGGGCACCAGTAACCCCGAGATGGCCCGCAGGGTGGTGGTTTTTCCAGCTCCGTTGGGGCCCAGCAAAGCGGTAATCTGACCTTCAGGCACCTTCAGCGATACCCCGCGTAGCACCTGGATGATGTCCTTGTACACCACCTCGATGTTGTTGACTTCCAGTAGGATGTTCCCAAGGTCTTCGGGGCGCATATCACCTCACAGGAAATTGAAGGCCAAAAGCATCGAGCATAGGTCTGCCTTTGGCCTTCAGCTTTTTGCCTCCTTTAGGGGTTCCGTACCTGCCGGAACAGCGCCGAGGTAAAGGGGTCGGTTACCGGAACAAACTTACCGCCTTTGGCCTCCAACACCCGCAGGCCCTCGGCCCCAGTCTGCTCGGTACGGGTAAAGTCAATCTCGATACCTGCCTTGGTCGAAACCGCAAAGCCGGGCTTGAAGGCGTTGGGGCCGTTCATACCAATAATAGCCTGGTAAACGGTCTCGTTGTCTATGCGCCCATTAAAACGCTGGGCCGCCCGCTTCATGGCCTCTACCGCAATGGCCGCTGCCAACATCCCGGCGGTGTAGTTGGTGGAGTTGAGGATATCGGCGCTGCGGTTGTATTTTTGGGCCAGTTGTTTCTGCAGGTTGATGCCAGGGGCGTTCTCGTCCAGGGTATAGTAGCTGCTGGCCCACAAGAAGCCTTCGGCCGCATCGCCTGCCAGGCGAATCAGGTCAGCGCCACCGGTATAAACCGCCCCCATCTGCTTAATCTTTTTGTCCAGACCCAAGCGCTTCGCGTCCTTGAGAATGTTGGCCACCGGCCCGGCTACATTTTGGTGGATGATGAACTGAGCACCAGCCGCATCAAGGGCCCGCAGCAAAGCAGTATTGTCCAGGTTTCCACCACCCACCTCCCGTACATCCACAATGGTCTGCCCCAACCGCTGGGCAGCCCGGCGGGCATGGTCTACCACTGCCCGCCCAAAGGGGCTGGGGTTAACCACCAGGGCAATCTTGGCATTCTTAGTGGTGCGGTTGATGTACTCCATCAGCGCCACCACCTGCTCGGAGTAGCTGCTTACTGGCAAGAACATGTACTGGTTGTTGGGTGGGTCAATCAGGCCAATGTGGGCCGAAGCCGGAATGGTGGGCATCTTCACTTCGTTGATGAGGGGCTTGAGTTGCAGCATGGCCCCAGTGGAGTAGCCCAGATAAATAGCTGGCTTGGCCCGATCCAGGGCTTCTTCAAAGATACGCTGAGTATTGGGGTTCTGGTACTGGTCGTCACGCACCGTGCAGTTCAGGGTTACGTTGGGAATCAGCTTTTGCTCGTTGGCATACTTGCAGTAGTCCTCGATGCCCGCCCCATACGGCCCCCCCACATCCGAGGTAGGGCCGGTTATGGCCCCCGACCACAGCAGGTTCACCGTGCGCCCCTGGGCCATGGCCAACCCCAGGCATGCCACCGTTGCTAACACTATTGCTCGCTTCATGTTGCCTCCTCTGCTCTGTTTATTTCGCTCTGATTGCAACGCGCTTAACGCGATGTTGCCCATCTCGACGGGAGAATACATTTGCTTCACTCCCCAGCAGCTAGTACTTAAACGGCCACGTTCGGAAATAGCTTCGCAAAAGCCGCCACCAGTTGTACAAGCCCCTTGGCTCGAAAACCAGAAACAGCACAATCACCAGGCCGAAGGAAAGGGGCAGCAGGGCCGAGGCCACATCCACACCCGCCGGAGTGATGCTCTGGATGAAGGCGTTGGACTTCATCCACTCAGAGAGGCGCTCCATGTAGAGCCGCAAGAACTCGATAAAGGCCGGGCCCAGTAGGCTGCCCACCACAGTGCCCAGCCCGCCCACAATGGCCATGGCCAGGAGTGCCACCGAGCGGCCCAGGGTAAACTCTTCCACCACCACCGCCCGCTGCATATAGGCCAGCAAGCCCCCGGCCACCCCGCCATAAAAGGCCCCCAGGGCAAACGCCATGAGCTTGGTGCGGCCCGGATCCATGCCCATGGCATCGGCTGCGCGGTCGTTGTCGCGCACGGCGATAAGTGCCCGGCCATACTTGCCCCTTAGCAGGTTGCGCCAGGCTATCACCATAAGCACCAGCACGAACAAAATTACGTAGTACCAGAAGTAGTTGTGGTTGCGAAAACCGATTTCCAGGCTCAAAAAGTTGCGCATCTCCACCGGAATGGCCGCCCCCTGCGCCAGGGCCGGGCTGCGCCCCACCACCCAGACGAAAATCTCTTGGAAGGCCAGCGTGGCCAGCGCCAGGTAGAGGTGTTTGACCCGGAGGCTGGGAATCCCCACGATGAAGCCGATGATGGCCGCCGTAATACCGCCCAGGGGAATGGTCAGCCAGAAGGGCAGGCTGGGTGCGCTCAGGGCCACCGTATAGGCCCCTACCCCCATGAACGCTGCCTGCCCCACGCTGATCAGGCCCGCGTAGCCGGTGGTGATGTTGAGCCCCAGCACCGCCAGGGCGTAAATCAGGATGAAGTTGAGCACCAGCACCTGCGAGCGCTCCAAAAACATGGGCAGGACACATAGGGCCACCAGCAGCAACACCACCGAGACAATCTCGCGGTAGTTGGCAAAAATGGTGGTGTCCTGCACGTAGGAGGTGCGGTAGTTGCCAGTCTGGGCCCAGGGGTTACGCATGGGCACCTCCGGCGCGGCAAAGTGCAAGCTTCGATGGTTGGCTCATACCAACCCCGCACGTCCGAGGGACGTTTTCCCAACCTTTTGAGCCACTCATTACCAGGCTTGGTATCATACCCGCTCGATCTCCTCGGTGCCAAACAGTCCATGTGGCTTGAACCAAAGCATGACCAGCAGCACCACAAAAGGCATCACGTACTGCGAACCACCCCCCACCAGGCCAATCTGGCTGAAGAGGCCATCCAGGTAGGCAGTAGAAAAAGACTGCAAGATACCGATGACGATACCCCCCACCACCGCACCCGGCACCGAGTCTAAACCGCCCAGAATTACAGCGGGGAAT
>FWPU01005525.1_pt1 | contig 27192 bp, 19 predicted proteins | sample 2228361 | NCBI WGS metagenome assembly FWPU01 (sample SAMEA103939777, study PRJEB20133) | metagenome
ATGTACCGAGACCTTGACTGGGGCACGAAACGGGCCGTGCTGCGGCTTTACCGGGCCACGAACAACCCCGGTCAGATGGCCGAAGCTTTGGGGCCGCTCTTCCGCCAACTGGGGCTGCCTACTTTGGTCATCTGGGGCGCGGCCGACCCCTACGTGCCGGTCCATTACGCCGAGCGCCAGCGGGAGTTCTTTCCCTACGCGCAGATCGTCATTCTGGAGCGAAGCGGCCACTGGCCCTTCGCCGACGACCCGGAGGGAGTGGCGGATGCGCTCCTTCCGTTTTTGCAGAAACAGTTGAAGCGATAGAAGAGGCCACCATGTCCGGTCGAAATCAGGCTATCGTCGTAGGTGCCAGCATGGGCGGGCTCCTCGCCGCCCGGACCCTGGCCGATTTCTTCGAACAGGTGACGCTCATCGAGCGGGACGCCTTGCCGCCCATCGGTGAAAACCGCAAGGGTGTGCCCCAGGGCCGGCATACCCACGCTCTGCTGCTACGAGGCGCTGAGATTCTGGAGGGACTGTTCCCCGGCCTGATCGCCGATTTGATGGATCGAGGTGTGCCGGTTATCAAGCGCCCCGAAAGGGAACTGATTTGGTTTGACGGCGGCGGCTATCACGCTCGTTTTGCAAATCAGGACGATCGAACCCGCACATTGGGCGTCAGCCGGCCTCTGCTCGAGGGCTACGTGCGGCAGCGGGTGCTGGCGCTGCCCAACGTCCAGGCCATCGAGCAGTGCGACGTGCTGGGGCTGGTTCCATCGGAACGAGGCACTCGCGTGCGCGGCGTGCGCTTGTTGCGCCGGGCGAGCGGCAGCGCTGAGGAGGTGCTGGAGGCCGACCTTGTCGTGGACGCCACCGGCCGAGGGTCCCGCACGCCCACCTGGCTCAAGGAATTGGGCTATAGCTCGCCACAGGAGGACGCAGTGACGGTCAATCTCGCCTACTCCACGCGCCTCTACCGCCGCCGGCCGGAAGATCTCGATGGCGCTAAAGCGATCATCATCGCCGCCTCCCCCGAGCAGAAGCGCGGCGGTGTGATGGTAGCCCAGGAAAACAACCGGTGGATCGTCAGCCTGACCGGGTTCGTTGGTGATCATCCGCCGTTAGACGAGGAAGGGTTCGTGGCTTATGCCCGCAGTCTGGCCGCGCCCGACATCTACCACATCGTCAAAAAGGCCGAACCGCTCTCGGAAGCCGTTCCCTATTGCTTCAAAGCCAGCGTCCGTCGCCGCTACGAGAGGCTCGCGCGTTTCCCAGAAGGGTTTCTGGTCTTCGGCGACGCCATCTGCAGCTTCAATCCCATCTACGGTCAGGGCATGTCGGTGGCCGCCATCGAGGCGTTGGACCTACAGCAGGAGTTGCGTCGCGGGACCGACTGGCTCTGGAAGCGCTTCTTCGCCCGGGCAGCGCAAGGCATTGACATTCCTTGGCAAATCGGGGTCGGCAGCGACCTGCGTTTCCCGGAGGCTGAAGGCAAGCGAACACAAACCATCCGCTTCACCAACGCTTACATCGAGCGACTCCATCGGGCGGCACATTGTGATCCGGTGGTGGCCCGCGCCTTCAACGAAGTGGTGAATCTGCTGGCGCCACCCCAAAGCCTGATGCGGCCGGGCATCGTCTGGCGGGTGTTCCGCGGGAATCTTCGTCCGTTGACTGCGCGCAGTTCCGTCGGCAGGCCCGGTCATGAGCCGAGCAGGGTCTCATAGAGCCACGGGAAGGCCGCCGAAAGGGCCTCCGCAAGTTATGGCATGCGCCTTCTCCGGCCGTACCTCATCGGTTGCGCGGGTCGCGTAAGCGTCAGCTTGCGTTGAACCTGTATCTCCGGGGCTTTTTCAGCAGCCTGTTGGTTGGGTAGTTCAGCGGTTGTGTGCCACTCGACTCCGGCAACCTCGAGATCCTTGCCATTCGATCACAACGGCCATCCCGGATGCATTCCTCCGCTCCAAGATCATCTTGGACGCTGATGTGAATAAAGGAGCGTCAGCATGTCCATACACAAACGAGCGGTTTCAGGGGCCGCGGAGCGAGCCCGCATGGCGACTGGCCAAGCTCTCGAAACCGGACGCCGCCGGCATCCGGCTGCGTCATGACGACGCCAGCCGCTTCCGCCCCGGCCGGTTCCGGTCTCGATCAAGACGTCCGGGCGCACGTCCCACAGAATCTCCTGATAGACAAACAGATCTTGGGGCTGCTTGCTGACTCGCACACCGAGCCAAGCCGGAGCTTCACAGTCCGCAACCGCTCGCTGGAACAGGCGGGCGGCGGTGGACGGCTGCGAAAGGTTCACTTGGACAGGAACGTAGACTGCGATCGCTCCAGCCACGGCGGCGATCGCCGCCGTCGCCACCGGGAAAGGGTGCGACATGCTCTTTAGAATATCCGAATTGACATGCTCTGGGTGCTTCGGGTGTAGGCTGTACTCGCAATACAGAACGGACAGCCGTCTGAGTTTGGCCGCCCCGGTTTTCGCTTTGCGCCACAACCGCCAAGTCTGGAACGGGAATGATCATGGGAGGCCTCTTGTCGCCGGCTGAAATAGGGCAAAATGGGGGACAATCCGTGTTCGCGGGGGCAAGGGTTCGCAGCACCCGGCCACGACCTGATAAGAGGCCTGGGCGACGATCAACGCCGGCAGGATTTCGGCGTCATCCGGCCGGTGCTGTAAATCGAGGATCAACTGCCGCCGGTCACGTCTGATGGTTTCAACAGCACCTTGCGAGGCTTCGCGCTCCGCGCCCTCGATGTCCATTTGATGAGGTTCACACTTAACCCAAGTTCGCGGGCGATCCTATCGATTGTCGTTACAGGCGCCCGGATGCAGTTATGTGAGCGCACCAGAACGCTGCTTTCTCCGGACTGCCCCGGAGCGATCGGAAATTCCCGAACGCCGGGTTCGCTCCATGCTCCCTGCTCAATCAGGAAGACCCGGCTGACAGCCGGCTCCGCCGCGAAGGCTCGCCGGAAACATTCGATTTGAATCCGATCGGGCTCGAAGGTCACGACGCCGGCGGCGCCGATGGCCGGTGCCACGTGCGTGAAGACGCCCACATCTGCGCCACAGGCCACCAGCGTGTCGCCAGGCTCAACGATCGGACGGATGACTTCCTTGACGTTGCCGCGTTGGTCAGCAATTAGGAAGCCCGGCAAGCCGCGCCCGGCCATAATGGTCCCAGGGCTGCGTATCCAAAAATCGCGCCCCAGCCGGGTGCCGATGCAGTCGAGCTGCCCGTCTCGCGCCCTGACAAGGAGTTCGACGCCGAGCCGGGATCGTTCCTCACTGAATTGCTTCACGTCGCCCGGCAAGGCGAGAATTTACCCCTAAGTGCAGGCAGGCGGCCGGCCGATCAGCTCCACTGCGATTACATATGGATACTCGAGCTGGAAGATGGCGCCAGCAAGCATCGCGCCGCCTACCACTATCGCCGGCAACCGGCGGCGAGTGAGATTGACATTCAATTCTGGCGCTTGCCAGCCTGGCGCGGCGCCGTGACAGCCTTCAGCCTCCGGCGGCACACATCCCCCTCCCACATTGGTGGGCGGTGGAGGGCTCGAACCTCCGGCCTCCTGCTTGTAAGGCAGGCGCTCTGACCGGCTGAGCTAACCGCCCGCTCTGTTGATTCTAACAGAGCGGGGCCGATCGTCCGCCGCTCCCACGCTCAGCTCCACAGCTCGTGAACCGGGCCGTAGATGTCGTCCTTGGACTTCGGAACGTATTCGAAGCCCCGGCCAAACGGATCATCGTAGCGGACGCTGGTCCAGTTGATGCCAAGGGCAGAGTAGATGGTGGCTTCCACGTCCTCAATGCGGACTTCCCGGTCGCGGCTCCAGCCGGGCTCGACCGTATAGGCTCCCGTCGGGTCAGTGGCGCCCACAACCTTGCCGCCCTTGACGCCGCCTCCGGCGAAGACGCAGAAGTGCTGGAGGTAGTGGTCGCGGCCGTTCTGCGGGGAGAGGTTTCCAACCGTGCGGCCAAACTCGCCGAGCATCACCACCAGCGTCTCGTTGAGCAGGCCGGTGGCCTTGAGGTCATCGAGCAGCGCCGCAAGGCCCGCATCCAGGTCCCGGGCCAGGCGCGGCAGCCGGTTCGGAGCGGTCGGGTTGTAAATGTCCTGGTGGTGGTCCCAGCCCCCCAACACGATTTGAATGTAGCGGGTGCCCTGATTCGCCGCCAGAACCTGCTTCGCCACCAAACAGGCATTGCCGAAGCTCGAGCCGCCGTAGCGCTCGGCGTCTTCGGCCGAGAAGGAGAAGGCCTTCTCGACCACAGGGTCGTACATGAGGCCCCGGGCAGCCTTGTAGAAGGCGTCGAAATCCTCGGCCGGCCGGCCCAGCGGCGAGTTGGCGCGAAGGCCGGCATCCAGGGCATCCATCAAAGCGTATCGCTCCTCGAAACGCGACGGGCCCTCCTCAACAGGATGCGTGGTGCCGGAGAGTCCGGCCGGCTGCGCCTGGACCTTGAGCGGGGCGTACAAGGACGGCAGGTATCCCGACCCCACCGCGCTCTGGGCATTCAGCGCCAAAAACGCCGGAAAGACCTGGCCGGGCTTTCGCTCCTGCTGTGTGTGGGCCGCAATGACGCTGCCGATGTTAGGAGCCACGGAACCAAGGGCGGATGAAGGGCTGCGGCCGATCTGGACCCAGGTCTGCATGCCGCTGTGCTGCAATGCCCACGACAGCATCGAGCGCACAATGGCCACGTCGGCAAGCCGTTCGGCCATTTTCGGCATCAGCCCGACAGGCCAGATGACGTCTCCGATCGGAGTGGGGTCGAATTCGGCAGGTGTGACCCCGTCGACGATCTTGAAGTCAAATGTGTCGATGTGGCTGGGCGCGCCCGCCAGCAGAATGAAGATCACATTCCTGGCCGTGTTCTTGGTTTCCACGTCATACCAGGCCGAAACCTCTCCGGCCGACAGCGGCCCGGTCAAAAACGAAGCCGTCAGCCCGGCCCCAGTCAGCTCGAGGAATGCGCGACGGCTCAGATGGGGACGCTGGAAAAACGGCCGGTGCGGGTGCGGATAGCGCTGCAAATACTTCTCGAACCTGTCTCTGCCCTTCATCACGGCCCCTTAGTAGTTGAAGATGAAGTCCACCTTGTTGTAAAGCGCCCACTGAAGGTCTTCCACCTTTCGGCGCCGCTCGCCGGAGCGCAGGCTCTCCAGCGCGAGCGCTCTCTCCTGCTCGGTTGGATAGCGGGAAAGAATAGTAAGAAAAAGCGTATCTACGGCCTGCGAGTCGTTCATCTGGAGCACGCGAGCAGCGAGGCTGGCGCCGTCGCCTACCCGGCGCGCGCGGACCCGCTCAACCACGAACGGATGGTTCATGAGCCTCAGCGCCTGTACAGGAGAGCCATCCGGGCGGCGCATCTCCTCGTCCCGGTCCCCGCGGAGAAAAGCATCCAGGAACTCGCTGACGGGATTCCGGGCGCCCGGCAGCCCCGCCGGCTCGGGGAACAGCATGGCGGAATCCACGACGCCGATGCCGGCGATGCGGTACTGGGCCGGCACCCCACTGGTCTGGACGATGGCGTCGTGAATCTCCTCGGCCCAAAGCCGCCTTACGTATTTGCGGGCGAACAGCGGTTCATACTCCGGCTTCCACTCGCCTTCGTAATGAGACGAGAGCTGGTAGGCATCCGAGAGCACGATCTGGCGCATGAGCGCCTTGAGGTCATAGCCGCTGTCGATGAAATCGCGAGCCAGCGCATTCAGCAGCCGTGGCTGAAAGGGCTGCAAGGTCCAAGGCTCGGGGGGAGGGTTGTCAGGGTCCAACCGCGCCGGGTCAAACTGGTTCGGGGGCTCGACGAGCGCCAGGCTGAAAAACTCTTTCCAGATGTAGTTCACCAGCGCGCGGGCGAACTGCGGGTCGGCCGTGACCTCGCGGGCCAGCGCCGCACGGTAGGTCTCCCCTTCGCCTGGTACGTCCCCGCTGAACGGATAGCGAGGCTTCACATTTTCCACCGTCCCCATTGGCTGCCGCGGCGGCCGGTTGCCCGTCAGCGTATTGAGCGGATAGTCCGGCCGGACGCGCACGTCCGCGACCGAGTAGTATCGGCGGTTCGTTTCCACCACACGATGGGCCCGGATGACCGTCTGGGAGAAAAACGACGCCAGCTCCCAAGCTTCGTACCGCGTCGCGTTCTTCCCCCACAGGCTCATCGTGTCGAGGTGCCTCCGCCCGTCGTGGCAAAGAATGCAGTTCATGTGGGCGATGCCCAGAAAGGTCTCGGCGACATTGGCGGCCTGCTGGTCGAAGTTGTCCTGGCCGCTGCGCGGGCCCCCGGTCACCAGTCCGCCGACCAGCCAATTTAGTTCGCCCTGCTCGTAACTGTTTCCGCCGGTGGCCGTAATGAGCTCCCTGGCGATCCGGTCGTAGCTCTTATTCTCGCTGAGCGAGGCGCGAATCCAGCGATAAAAGGCATTCCGGCCCTCCGGATAGCGGCTTACCTGCGAGGTCCGGGCCGTGTTTTTGAACAGATCGCCGAAGAACATCGTCCATTTGTCGACCCAAGCCTGGCTGGCGAGCAGTTCGTCGACCAGCCTCGCCCGCTTGTCGGCCGAAGAATCCCCGACAAACGCCAATAAGCGCTCCGGGGTCGGGACGCGGCCGGTGAGATCAAGTGTCACCCGGCGGGCAAACTCGAAGTCGTTCGTTTTTTGTGCCGGCTGGACCCCGGCATCCTGCATCACCTGGAAGAGGTGCCGGTCGATCGTCCCCATTTCGGCCGGGCGGTTGATAACGCCTGCTGCCGCCGCTGCCCGCCGTTTGACACCGAGCTTTGCCGTGACCGCCAGCGTCTGGGCGGAGGTCAGTGGCTCCCGTTTCAGCGCCGCCGGCCCGCCGCGGAGGAACTGCTCGCGCCGCGCCCCTAAGAACTCACACTCGGCGTGATGCGCGGGCAATTCGGCAGCCGCCGGATCGCCGCGCTCGAACCCATCCAGCGCCGCTTCCTGAGCGAGCGCGATGAACAGTCCACAGCCGAGCAGCACTGCTGCAGCAGTGAGCGACGATGTTGTTCCCAGGTTCCCGCGTGGTCCAAGTGTCATCTCCGGCCCAGCCCTCTGATGAAATACATTATGTCTCATTAAACACGGATTCCGCCACGGAGTTGCGTGACCTACGCTCGGCCGGGGTATTCCTCCAAAGGCCGTGGTATATTAGCGGCGTCATGCGGCACTTCCTGGCACTGGATCTCGGCGCCGAGAGCGGGCGCGCGATGCTCGGCACGCTCACTGACCGCAAGCTCACCATCGAGGAACTGCACCGGTTTCCCAATACCCCGGTGCGCATCCCGCAAGGGCTGTACTGGGACACCTTTCGCCTCTGGCACGAGATCCAGCAGGGGATGGCGGCGGCCGGACGGGATCGCAAGCTGAAGCTGGAAGGTGTCGGCGTCGACACTTGGGGCGTGGATTTCGGACTGTTCGCCGCCGACGGATCGCTGGTGGATAACCCGCGGCATTACCGCGACGCGCGGAACAACGGCATGCTCGAGAAGCTGTTCGCCGCTGTGCCGAAGGAGGAGATCTTTGCCCACACCGGGATCCAGTTCATGCAGCTCAATTCGCTGTGCCAGCTTTACGCGGTCAAGCTGGCCGGCTCGCCCGCTCTGGCCGTCGCGCGGCGCCTGCTGTTCATGCCGGACATATTCAACTACTGGCTGACAGGCGTGGCAAAGGCCGAGCTGACCATCGCCAGCACATCGCAGTTCTACAATCCCACCAAAAGGCGCTGGGCCACGGAGTTGCTCGATAAACTCGGACTGTCGGCGTCGGTCCTGCCCGAGATCGTCCCGCCGGGCACGATGCTCGGCCCTCTGCTTCCCGAAGTGGCCGAAGCCGCGGGCCTGGAGGCGGCCACGCCGGTTTACGCGACGGCCTGCCACGACACAGCATCGGCGGTCGCGGCGGTTCCTGCCTCGGGCGGCGACTGGTGCTATATCAGCTCGGGCACCTGGTCGCTGATGGGCGTCGAACTCGACGAGCCGGTGATCAACGACAAGACTCTCGCCGACAACCTCACTAACGAGGTGGGAGCTGAAGGCAAGATCCGTCTGCTCAAGAACATTGCCGGGATGTGGCCCGTGCAGGAGTGCCGGCGAGCCTGGGCGCTCGAAGGCCGCGACTACAGCTACGCCCAACTCACGGCCATGGCCGCTGCGGCAAAGCCGTTCGTCGCCGTCATCAACCCCGATGCCTTCCTGGAGCCGGGCCGAATGCCGGAGCGCATCGCGGAATACTGCCGGGCGGCGGGTCAAACGCCGCCTGCGACCCCGGGAGAGATGGTCCGCTGCATCCTGGAAAGCTTGGCCCTGCGATACCGTCAGGTCCTGGAAAGCCTCGAATCGCTGCTCGGGCGCAGGCTGGAGGTCATCCACATCGTCGGCGGCGGCTCGCAAAACCATGTCCTGAACCAGTTCGCCGCCAACGCCACCGGCCGCCCGGTCGTCGCCGGCCCCACTGAGGCCACGGCGGCTGGCAACGTGCTGGTGCAAGCCATCGGCGCCGGGCGCCTGCAAGGGTTGAAAGAAGTCCGGGAAGTCGTCAGAGCCTCATTTCCGCTGACCACCTTCGAGCCCCAGGATACCGGCGGCTGGGATGAGGCGTACGAGAAGTTCAAAAAGTTTTAGATCGGGAGGATCATTGACATGAATCGTCGTCACTTCTTGCGGGCCGCCGGCGCCGCGCCGCCCTTGTTAGCGGCGTGCTCCCGGCGGTCGTCAGATGACTCCGCCGCTGACTCGCCGCGGCCGGCGCTGGAAGATCTGGACCGGGCCGCCGCCGAGCCTGTGCTCCGGGTGCAGGAAATCACCTCACCAGTGATCATTGATTCGATCCGCGTATTGAAGAAGGGCCGGGACCACTTCGTCCACGTCCGCTCCAAGGATGGCGCCGAAGGCATCTCGGTCACCAATTCGCGACCGTATCTCCACCCGATCCTCAAGGAACTGGTTGCGCCATTCTTCATCGGCAAGGACATCCGCGACCTGGAAACTCACCTCTGGGAGCTTTACCGGTACCGGGACAACTACAAGCTCCAGGGCCTGGCCTTCTGGTGCCCGCAGGCTTGGGTGGAGTTTGCATTCTTAGATCTGCTCGGGCGGATGACAAACAAGCCGATGGGCGAACTGCTCGGGCCAATCGTCCGGCAACACGTGCCCTTTTATGTCGCCAGCGGCCGCCGCGACACGACGCCGGAAGAAGAAGTGGCGTACCTGCAAGAGCTCGTGGAAGAGACGGGAGCCAAGGCGGTCAAGTTCCGCGTGGGCGGTCGCATGAGCCGGAACCAGGACGCGATGCCCGGCCGGACCGAGAAGCTCATCCCGCTGGCGAGAAAGACATTGGGGGACCGCATCGCCATTCACGCCGACTCAAACAGCTCCTACGATCCGCCGCAGGCGATCCGGGTCGGACGCATGCTGGAAGAAATCGACGCCGTTTTCTTCGAAGAGCCGTGCCCGTTCGACCACCTGGATGAGACCAAGGCCGTGGCCGACGCACTGGCCATCCCCGTCGCCGGCGGCGAGCAGGAATTCAGCCACTGGCGCTTCCGCTGGATGATCTTCAACCGCGGCGTCGACGTCGTACAGCCGGACCTGCACTATTACGGCGGCATGATCCGTTCGATCCGGGTGGCGCGTATGGCCGCGCTGGCCAGGATGCCGGCCACGGCGCACATCTCGGGCGGGTTCGGCTTCATCTACATGCTCCACTTCGCCTCCTGCGTCCAGGACATCGGCCCCTACCAGGAATACAAGCGCGGAATCGAGCGCTACCGGGACTGGTTCGACCCGCCGCTCGAGATCCGCGACGGCGCCTTGCGCGTGCCGTCCGGCCCGGGCGTGGGGATCAAGGACGTCCAGGCGGTGCTCCAGGGGGGCGAGGAGATGGTGTAGTCCGCCTGCCAGCGGGTCATTGAAGTCCCCCGCCGGCTACCAGGAACGAAAAAGGGGCTGCGGTGGCCGGCAGCGGTGTGGCTTGCGCCCGCCGAGCGACGCCAAGCCCGGACCAAAGGCCGGCAGCAAGCAGCGACAATCCTACGCTGGAGACCACGCCAGGGGGTAGCAGACTACCCGGAGCGGTGATCTGCTGCGCGGTGATCGCCGTGGCAGTCCGTAGACTGGCGGCATCCTTCCACGCGCCCGGTACCGAGCCGCAACAGAATTAGCCGCCATATCCGCGTCATCCAGCCCCGCAGGGATTCGTGGTCGGCCGGCGCCGTCGGTCTCACCGGCCGTCAGGCGCAGAAGGTCAAATCCATGGAAGGCGTCCGTCGCCGGGGTCCGACTTTCAGAAGAAGGGGATCTTATGATCAAATTGTGATATCATCATTCGAAAGGAATCCCCGGCAGTACTTTTCTAAGACGCCGGAGGTTGCACGCCCGGCACCGAGTTGCTATCATTTCGCATTCCGTTATCGTGAATGGAAAAGATCCCCGGCTCAACTTCATCGAACTGCACATCCTGCACCACGCCGCGGAGGCGCCTCTGTACGGCCTCTGGATGATTGAGGAGCTGGCCTCGCACGGCTACCGGCTCAACGCCAGCCAGCTTTACCCGAAATTCCACCGGCTCCAGCGGCAGGGGCTGCTGACGCGGCAAGACCGGGTGGTCAGGGGCAAGCTACGCAAGTACTACCGGATCACCGCCGCCGGCCGAAGATATTGGCGGGCACAGAAAAGGAAACTGATCGAGCTGGTCGGCGAGGCGCTCACCCAAGATGAACTCCGCAGGGCGCTCGAACTCCGAGCGGGCCGGGACCGGAGACGGCAGGGCAAGAGCTGAACTTTAGAACACCGAGGTGAGAACCGACATGTTGCGTTTTGCCATTAGACTCATCTTCGCCGGGGGATTGGCGTGCTGGCCCGTTTTGGGCGCGGATGCCCCTCAGCCCCCCACTGCGCCGCTTACCCTGAAAGACGCGGTGGCGCTGGCCGCGAAGAACTATCCGGCAATTCGCGCTTCGTTGGCCGAGGTGTCGGCGGCGGCGTCGGAAGTAGATCTGGCCAAGACGTCATACCTGCCCCGGACGGACCTCTACTACCAGGTGAACCGGGCGACGCGGAATAATGTGTTCGGGTTGATCCTGCCAAATGGTGTGGTCCCGGCGATTTCCGGGCCGGTGATCGAGCGGACAACCATCTCGAGCACCTGGGGCAGCGCCGCCGGATTGCTGTTTTCCTGGGAGCTCTTTGATTTCGGGCTGCGCAAGGCGAATGTTGAACTCGCCGACGCGTTGAGGAATAAGGCGCAGGCCGGCGCGGCGGTGACCGAGTACGAGGTTTCGCTGGCGGTCGTGGAGTCCTACTTCGCGGCGCTGGCGGCCCGGCAGGCGGTACTGGCCGCACGGGCCAATGTCGAGCGGATGGAGGTTTTCCTGCGCTCGGTGGAAGCCTTGGTGAGGAGCCAATTGCGCCCCGGCGCCGACGAGTCCCGGGCGCGCGCCGAGCTGGCCCGGGCGAGGACGGAACTGTACATGGCCGAGCGGCTCGAGCAGGAGAGCCGGGCCGAACTGGCTCGATGGCTCGGTTTGGGCGGCCGGCAGGTGGAGGTCGCAGGCGGCGCCTTGCTCGCGGAGCCGCCCACCAGAACTCGCGACGCAGCAGACTTGGGCCGGCACCCGTTGGCCGTCTCGCACCAGACAGCCCTCGAACTCGTCCGCGCGCGGCAAAAAGCGCTGCGAAAGTCCTACCGGCCAAAGGTTGAACTTCTTTCCGCCGTCTACGGTCGCGGAACCGGCGCCCGCCTGGACGGGGCATTTGAAGGCGCCGCCAGCGGGTTGGCTCCGGCGACGGGCAACTGGGCCGTCGGTCTGGCCGTGAGTTTCCCGGTGTTCGACTACAAGGAGAATCAGGTCCGCCGCCAGATCGAATCGCACAATGAGCGCAAAGAGCAGGCGCGGCTGGGGGAAGTTCTCGAGCGCTTGCGAGCGGAGGTGGAAAAGGCGCGGGTGCAGGTGGACAGCGCCCGCCGGATCGCAGCCAACACTCCGGTGGAGTTGGAAGCCGCCCGGACGCTGGAAATGCAGGCGCGGGCTCGCTATCAGGCCGAGCTGGGCACGGCGGTCGAAGTCGCCGAGGCGCAGCGCCTGCTCCGGCAGGCCGAAACCGACGACGCGCTGGCCAAGCTGGGAGTGTGGAAGGCGCTGTTCGCGCTGGCGGCGGCCGAGGGCGACATGTCGGCGATGCTCGAGGCGAGCAGTCGGCCCTGAAGCCGGAGATGGATGGGAGGTAAGCCGTGTGGCTGATCCACGCCGCGATGCGGCGGCCGATCACGATCCTGATGGTGATCTTCGGAGTGGCGCTGTGTTCCATCCTGGCGAACCAGCGGATGAAGAAAGACATCTTTCCCGATCTCGGGACACCCGTGGTGTACGTGGCCCAGCCTTACGGAGGCATGGACCCGGCCCAGATGGAAGGCTATCTCGTGAACTACTACGAGTATCACTTCCTTTACATCCGCGGGATCGAGCACGTGGAATCCCGATCGATCCAGGGTGCGGCGCTGATGAAACTCTATTTTCACGAAGGCACCGACATGGCCCAGGCGATGGCGGAGACGGTGGCCCAGGTGAACCGCTCGCGGTCGTTCATGCCCCCGGGGACGGTGCCGCCCTTTGTCATGCGCTTCGACGCGGGCAGCGTGCCGGTGGGGTATCTCGTCTTCTCCAGCGATACGAGGAGCGTGGATGAGATCTCCGATCTGGCGCTGTTTCGCGTGCGCCCCATGTTCGCGCGGCTGCCGGGTGTCTCGGCCCCGCCGCCGTTCGGCGGCACGGCCCGGAGCTTGGTGGTGCGGGTCGACCCGGAACGGCTGCGCGCCTACAATATGTCGCCGGACGAGGTCGTCGAGGCGATCGCGCGCAGCAACACCCTCTCACCCTCCGGCAATGTGCGGATCGGCCGGGTCAACCATATGGCGCCGCTGAACGCGACCGTCAGCCAGGCAGCGCAACTCAACGACGTCCCGCTGCGGATGGGCCCCGGGCCGACCGTCTTCCTCCGGGACATCGGCTACGCCGAAGACGCCGCCGACATCCTGACCAGTTACGCCTTGGTGAACGGGCGGAGGGCGGTCTACATCGCCGCGACCAAGCGCGCCGACGCCTCCACGCTCGATGTCGTGCGCCGCGTCAAGCAAGCGATCCCGACTTTCCAGGCCGCCGTGCCGGAAGACATCAAGATCAGCTTTGAATTCGACCAATCGTTCTATGTGACCAACTCATTGAAGGCGTTGATTACCGAAGGGCTGCTCGGCGCCCTGCTCACCGGGCTGATGATCCTGCTGGCACTGGGCAGCTTTCGCAGCGCCATCGTCGTCGTCATGACGATCCCCATGGCCCTGTTGTCCGCCCTCGTAGCGCTGTGGGCCTCCGAGCAGACGATCAACCTGATGACCCTGGGCGGCCTCACGCTGGCTATCGGCATCCTGGTGGATGAATCGGTGATCGCCGTCGAGAACATCCATTCACACCTTGGCCGGGGCAAGCCCGTGGCGCGCGCCGTCCTGGAAGCGAGCCGCGAAGTCGTCACCGCCCGGCTCCTGGCGATGCTGTGCGTGGTGGCCGTCTTCGCCCCCTCGTTCTTCATGCAGGGCGTGGCACGGGCGTTGTTCGCCCCGCTGGCGCTGGCGGTCGGATTCTCGATGATCGCGTCGTATTTTCTGGCGAGCACCTTCGTGCCGATCATGGAAACCTGGTTGAACCGCCGGCGGGAGGGGCAGGAAGGGACGCCGAAAAAGAGCTGGTTCGACGGCGTCCGTGACGCCTATGCGCTGGTGTCGCGGCGGCTGGTGGCGCTGCGCTGGCCGATTGCCGGGGTCTATCTGCTGACCAACGCGGCGATCTTCTACTTCGTGGCCGCCAATCTCGGCAGCGAGATCTTTCCCCACGTGGATACGGGGTCGATCCAGATGCGACTGCGCGCTCCCTCCGGCACCCGTGTGGAAGAAACGGAGCGTATTGTTCAGCGCGTGCTCGCGTCGATCGACGAAGAATTCGGCGGCCATGCCGTCGAGACGTCGATCGGATTCGTGGGCGTCCAGCCCTCCAGCTACCCGATCAACACGATCTTCCTGTGGACCAGCGGCCCGCACGAAGCCCTGCTGATGGTGCGCTTGCGGCAGCAAGCGGGCGTGGGACAGTTCGAGGTGCAAGACCGGCTCCGGCGCAGGGTCCCCGAGGTCGCTCCGGGGACCCAAGTCACTTTCGAAGCGCCGGACTTGGTCAGCCAGGTGATGAGCTTCGGCTCACCGACGCCCGTCGAGATCGCGGTGGCCGGCTCCGATCTGGCCCAGAATCAGGCCTACGCCCGGCAAATTGTGACGGAGCTCCCGAAGATCCCATCGCTGCGGGATGTGCAGCTCGGCGAGTTGCTCGAATATCCGACAGTGCAGATTACGGTCGACCGGGAGCGTGCGGCGCAGCTTGGCGTTTCGGTCGAAGACGTCGGCCGCGCTCTGGCCCCGGCAACCTGGTCCAGCCGGTTTACCCGTCCGGTGTATTGGGCGGATCCCAAGACCGGCATCGCTTACCAGGTGCAGGTGGAGATTCCGCAGGCCGAGATCCGGTCGCTGGAGGACGTTGCCCGGCTGCCCGTCGGAGCCAATGGCCAGGTGGCCACAATGGTCGGCGATGTCGCTGACGTGACGCTGGGAACGGCGGTCGGCGAATATCACCGCTATAACATGCAGCGCATGGTCACCATCACCGCCAACGTCGAGGGTGAGGATCTCGGCCGCGCGATGCGAAAGGTTCAGGCGGCGCTGGATCGGCTGCCGCCCCCGCCGCGCGGCGCGACGGTTTCCGTGCGCGGCCAGATGGCCCCTATGCAAGTGCTGGTGGCGAATCTCGAACTGGGCCTGACGCTGGCGGTGATTGCGGTGTTTCTCCTGCTGGCGGCCTATTTTCAGTCCATCCGGGTGGCGCTGGCGGTCGTGCTGGCCGTTCCGTCGGTGCTGGCCGGCGTAGCCGTCGCGTTGTGGCTGACGGGGACTACGCTGAACGTACAGTCGTTCATGGGGGCGATCATGGCGATTGGCGTTTCCATGGCCGACTCCATCATGCTATGCACGTTCGCCGACAAGTACCGCCGGCAAGGAATGGATGCGACGCAGGCAGCCGTGGAAGCTTCGCGAAACCGCATCCGCCCGATCCTGATGACCTCGGTGGTCATGATCGCCGGCATGACCCCGCTGGCGCTGGGAACCGACCAGACCGCGCCCCTGGGAATCGCCGTAATCGGAGGCTTGGCCGCCTCTACGGCTACCGCGCTCGTGGTGATCCCGGCCGCGTTCGCGATCCTGGAGCGGAGGGCCGGCCGAACCATGCCCTCGATCGATCCCGACGATCCTGAGAGCCCCCACTACGACGGGCCTCCACTGCAACCGGCTGCGGTCTGAGCATTGAACGAGGAACGAGTCATGAACAGATTTTGCATTCTTTCGGCGGCCGTAGCGCCGTTTCTCGGACTCGCGCTCGCCCAGACAGGCGCGATCCTGACCGCGGAGTTGACCAAGGTCGTGGCCAAGCCGTTACAGACACACGTCCGGATCCCCGGCGAAATGGCCCCCTATCAAGCCGTCGAAATCCACGCCAAAGTCAGCGGCTTCGTCGAGTCGGTGGAAGTGGACCGCGGCTCGCGCGTGAACGAGGGCCAACTGCTGGCCACCATGACAGCCCCGGAATTGGACGCCCAGCAGGCGGAAGCGGAGGCGAGACTCGCGGCGGTCCAGGCTCAGCGGGCCGAGGCGGAGGCAAAGCTCGCAGCCGCCCGCAGCACGCTGGAACAGCTCCAGCAGGCCGCCAAAACGCCCGGCGTCGTCGCTGGCAATGACTTGGTGCTGGCCGAAAAGGCGGTCGAGGCCGAACGCGCCAGGGTGGCTTCTTTGCAGAAGAGCATTGCGGCCGCTGAGGCGGCGTTGCGAGCGATTCGGGAGATCGAAAAATACCTCACGATCACGGCGCCGTTTTCCGGAGTCATCACTGAGCGGTACGTTCACATCGGCAGTCTCGTTGGGCCGGCCGCCGGCAGCGCTAAGCCGCTGTTCCGGCTCGCGCAGACGGACCGGCTGCGGCTGGTGGTGCCGGTCCCGGAAGCGTATCTGGAAAGTATCCGCCTGGGGGACAACATCCTGTTCCGGGTGGCCGCCTACCCGGGCCGGACCTTTTACGGAGCCGTGGCGCGGCCCGCGTACTCGCTCGATCCCGCCACCCGGACGATGCCGGTCGAGCTGGATGTGGCCAACCCCTCCGGCCGGCTCGCCCCGGGGATGTACGCTGAGACTTCCTGGCCGGTACGCAGGCGCCAGGACAGCCTCCTGGTCCCGCCCTCAGCAGTGAAGTCGACCACTGAGAGAACCTTCGTCGTGCGAGTCAACGACGGCGTGGCCGAGTGGGTGGACGTGCGCCGCGGAGTCGTCTCCGGCAATCTCGTGGAAGTCTTTGGCGACCTTCAACCCGGCGATACTGTCGTGCTCCGCGCCACCGATGAGATTCGGCCCGGCATGCGCGTGCGCTCCGCTCAGGCCGCCGGCGGCGGATGAGAGAGCTCAGGGAACAGTTACGCGCGCCGTCTCCCGGGTGGTGATGACCCGGTCGATCATGCCGTATTCAAGCGCCTGATTGGCGTCCATGATGTAGTCCCGATCAACGTCGCGCGAGATCTTCTCGATATCCTGTCCGGTGGCCTCCGCCAGCAGCCGGTTCAGCGTCTCGCGCATCCGCAGGATCTCTCGGGCGTGAATGTCAATGTCGGCTGCCTGCCCGGCTAGCCCGCTCATCGTCGGCTGGTGGATCAGGATGCGCGAGTGGGGCAGCGCGTAACGCTTGCCTTTGGCGCCCGAAGCCAGCAGCACGGCCGCCATCGAGGCCGCCTGCCCGACGCAGTACGTCACGATGTCCGGCTCGACCAGGCGCATGGTATCCAGAATCGCCAATCCGGCCGTAATGGATCCTCCCGGAGAGTTGATGTACAGCGAAATGTCCTTCTCCGGATCTTCCGCGGCCAGGAACAGGATCTGCGCGATGATGAGGTTAGCCACCTGGTCGTCGATCGGAGTGCCGAGGAAGATGATGTTTTCCTTCAGCAGGCGGGAATAAATGTCAAAGGCGCGTTCCCCGCGCGAGGTCTGTTCGACCACCATCGGGACCAGAACTGCACTACCCATCTCAGGCCTCCTGACTACTTCTTCTTGGAGGACCGTCGCTGCTTCTGTTTCCGGGCCAGCGCCTCCCGCTTCTGCTTCTGGGCGGCGTTGACGTCGGCAATCGAAGTGCCCTCCATATACTCTATGATACGCGTGCGGAGTTCCTTCCACGAGTCGTGCATGCCGCAATGGGCGTCGTCGGAGCACTCGGCCAACCCGCTCGGACAGCGCTGATATTCGGCCAACCCGTCAATGGCATCTACGATCTCCAGCAGCGAAATCTCCTCGGGCGGCTTCCGCAATGTGAAGCCGCCGGTGGGTCCCTTGCTCGACCGCAGGAAACCCTTGCGGGCCAGTTGCTGGAGGATCTTCGCCAGAAAGTGCGCCGGGATGTCGCACTCCTCCGCGATGTTCTTGACCATCGCGTATTTGCCTTCAGGGACATCGGCCAAATACACGAATGCGCGAATCGCATACTCGGCGGATCGGGAATAGATCATTCAGGTTATCCTCTGCCTGTTGTCGAGATCGATATAAGAATATCTTAATAGGACAATACGCATAATGCAACCGCGTTGCATTCACTGCCCGAGCAGGTCACGACGGGATTCCGGGATCGCAATCGACCCCACGCGACGGCGGCCGCCGAGAGAGCCAAAAAACGCGCGGCGGGCGCTACTCCCGGCCGAGACCGTCGCTATATACTCACTAGAGGTCCCCGTCCGCAAAGTCGATAGAAGTGAGGATGGATGCCTTCTGAGGCTGTTCCGATCAGGATCTTGATCGCCGAAGACAGTGCCAGCTCGCGGTGCCTGCTGGAAGCCTCACTGCGGAAGTGGGGATACGAGGTGGTCGCAGCTTCCGACGGCAACGAAGCGTGGGACCGCTTGCAGAGACCGGACGCGCCGCGGCTGGCCATCCTGGACTGGATGATGCCGGGTCTGAGCGGATTGGAGGTCTGCCGGCGAGTCCGCGCCCTGCGCGACAACCGTTATACGTACATCCTGCTGGTCACTTCCCGGACCCAGCGGGAGGATCTGATCGAGGGTTTGGAAGCGGGAGCTGACGATTACGTGACCAAGCCCTTCGATCAGCAAGAGTTGCGAGTCCGCCTGGAAGCGGGCCGGAGGATCCTTCGGTTGGAGGAGGCGTTGCTGGCGGCGCAGGCGGCCCTGCGGGAGCAAGCCACCACCGACGAACTCACCGGCCTTTGGAATCGCAGAATGATTCTCGAGCTCTTGGAGCGCGAGCTGGCCCGGACGGAGCGCGAAGGAACGCCGCTCGGCGTCGTCGTCGGCGACCTGGACCGGTTCAAACGAGTCAACGACACCCACGGGCACCTTGCTGGTGATGGCGTCTTGCGGGAGGTGGCGCAGCGGATGAGGGTTTTGTGCCGGAACTACGATTCGGTGGGCCGTTACGGGGGGGAGGAGTTCTTGCTCATTCTCCCCGGCTGTGATGTCCATGCGGCGGAGTCTCACGCGGAGCGGCTCCGCATTGCCATCGAAAGCCGGCCCGTGGAGACGGCCGAGGGGACCGTCGCCGTGACGTGCAGTTTCGGCGCCACGTCAGTGCCCGGCGGGAGGCGGGCGACGGCTAAGGCGGTAATCCGTGTCGCCGACAATGCGCTCTACCGCGCCAAGAAGGCCGGGCGCAACTGCGTAGCGCGATTGCCCTTCGCCTAACCTGGCAGCCTTTCCGGAACTTTCTTCCGGCTCATTCGTAGTTTAGGGCAGGAGGTTTGTGCGCACCGAATGACGGAGGCTCCGGAAGTTCTGGCTGCGGAAATCCGCCGGCCGGTGAGCGCCGCCTCCGAGATCGTTGCCTTCCGGCACCGCCCCACCCGGCGGCGTCACCGCGTACTGCGCCCCCTCGAACCGGCGCTGGAGCTCGTTGTCCAGACGCTCGCCGACATCCGCCGCAACAAGCTCCGAAGTTTCTTGACGCTGTTCGGAATCGCCTGGGGCATCGCATCGCTGGTGCTGTTGTCCTCGGTGTCGGACGGATTCCGCCAGGGGCAGCGGAAAAACATGTCGCAGATCGGCGACAACATTGTGTTTCTCTTTGGTGGACGCACGGAGTTGCAGGCCGGCGGCGAGCGGGCCGGGCGGAGGATCTACCTCTACGAACGGGATGTCGGTGTCATCCGGGAGCAGTGTCCGGCCGTGGAGATCGTCGCCAGTGAGGTCAAGACGTGGGATGTGGCCGTCCGGAGCGAATTCAACGCCGGAAAATTCCTCGTGCTCGGCGCCACGCCCGAGTACCTGCAACTGCGCAACTTGTCGCTGGAAGCCGGGCGCCACATCAACCGGGAGGACGTCGCCGGCGCCCGGCGGGTCGCCGTGCTTGGTGCGGCGGTGAGGAAGCAATTGTTCGAGGGCCGCCCGGGGGTGCTCGGGCGGACCATCCAGATCCGCGGCTATCCCTACGTGGTCGTGGGCCTGATGGCGGAGAAGAACCAGAACAGCTCCTACGACGGCTGGGACAACGACAAGATCGTGGTCCCGCCGTCCGCGCTCGTTCGGGATTTCCCGCCGAGCCGTGAGGCGTACACACAGGGGCGCGTGAGCGCGATCCTGTACCGGCCCAAATCGCTCCCCGAATGGGCCGAGGCGCAGCGGCAGGTCAAAGGCATCCTCGGGCGGATTCATGGCTTCGACCCGCGCGACGAGTCGGCGCTGCACATCTGGGACACCATCGAGAGCGCCGAACTGTTTGACACCGTGTTCGATTCGATGGAGATCTTCCTCGCCGCCGTTGCCCTCGTGACGCTCAGCCTCGGCGGTGTGGGCGTGATGAACACCATGATGATGGCCGTCTCTGAGCGGACCAATGAGATCGGCTTGAAGAAGGCGCTCGGAGCCACGCGGCGGCGGATTCTGCTCGATTTCTTTCTGGAAGGGTTGCTGCTGGCACTGCTGGCCGGCGCTGCCGGCCTCATCCTGGTGCTGGCGCTGGCCTCGGCCGTCAACTCCCTGCCGCTGCCTGAGATGTTCTCAGGACTGCCGGTCCCGTCGACGACCCTCCTGTGGACTACGGTCGCGCTGGGGATCGTGGCGGTGGGAGCAGCCCTGCCGCCCGCCTGGAGCGCCGCCAACCTGACGCCGGTCGAGGCTTTGCGGCACGAGAGGTAGCGGCGATGGGTTGGCGCTATTTGTTGTCCGAGGCCGTCGCTGCTCTGAAGTTCCACCGGCGCCGCACCCTGGTGACGGTCACCAGCTTGGCCTGGGGAGTTGCCTGCTTCGTGATCCTGATTTCCTATGGCAACGGGTTTGAGCGCGCACTGACCAAAGCATTCACGGCCGTCGGACAGTACCTCGTGATCGCCTTCTCGGGGCAAACCAGCGAGCAAGCGGGCGGCCTGCGCGCCGGACGGCGCGTGCTGCTGGAATACGAGGATGCCGAGCTGCTGAAGGCCTCCGCGACGCTCGTTCGCAACATCTCTCCGGAACAGATGATTCGCCGGGTGCGCATCTCGCGCGGGCTCCGGGAAAAGGAGACCGTCATTCGCGCCGTGTGGGCCGAGTACGGAGTAATCCGCAACATGAACCTATCGGCTGGGCGGTGGATCAATCACGAGGACGATGCGCGCCAGCAGCGGGTCGTCGTGCTGGGCGCCGAGGTGGCCAAGGACCTCTTCAGCGGCATCCCCCCTGTGGGGGAAGAGGTGGCCCTGAACGGCATCCGGTTCACCGTCATCGGCGTGCTCGAAACCAAGCTGCAAATCGCCAATTACAACCGCCGGGACAACGACTGCATTTTCATCCCGTACGGCACCGGCCGCTTGTTTGGCGACATCCGGCGCCCCGAGTTCCTCGTCTGGACGCCTGTGAGCCCCGGCCTCACTGATCAGGCGTTGCGGCAAGTGCGCGCCATACTCGCCGAGCGGCACCGATTCTCACCTACCGACGAGAAAGCGATTGAGATGATCGCCTTTCACCAGTTCATGCACATCATTACCGGCATGGCGCTGGCCGTGCAGGCCCTGCTGGGATTCGTCGGCGCGCTGACCCTGGGCATCGGCGGCGTGGGGCTGGCCAACATCATGCTGGCGTCCGTGATCGACAGGACGCGTGAGATCGGCATGATGAAGGCGCTCGGCGCCCGCCGGCGCCTGATCCGCCGCCAGTTTCTGGTCGAGGCGTCACTGGTCATCGGACTGGGCGGGGCGTTGGGGATTGCCCTCGGCGCGCTGGCAGTACGGCTGATCGGCTCGCTTCCATTCCTCGGCCCGATCTTCGAGGACACCAGCGGCCAGGGCGACATCTACCTTTCTCTGTCTGCAGGCTCCGTGATGATTTCGACCGGCGTGCTCCTGCTGGTCGGGCTGGTGGCGGGTATGGCCCCGGCCATCAAAGCCTCGCGGATGGACCCGATCGAGGCACTGCGCTACGAGTGAGCCGGCCGAACGGGAAAAACCGCCTCGGAACCGGTTGAGGGGCCGCAAGCAGCCGGTCCCGAAGCGGCGCGCCCTGGATCGGGCTGGGACCAGGCGTCGGCGCGTCCGGAGCAATCAACACCCGCTGCTGCGTTCCATCCCGGTGGGGCCCGCGTCCAAATTATCCTCCACCGTGGATGCCGGACGGGCGCCGAAACCTGCCATCCCGGGCAGGATGTATTGCGAATCGATGGAACTGACTCGGCCACCAAAAAAACCCCTCTGTGCAACTAGCAGCCGGATGAAGGGGCGGCTTTGAAACTGCTCGAACACCGATTCCCGCAAGCACGCTTAAAATCTCCGCGCGCTTCCTCCGCCTACCCGTTGCAACAGAGGGCAGGTTTCAGAGTCATCCATCAATTCGTCTATTCTGCTGCACATGAGATGCCAAGACAGGCGTATCCCCTAACTCGCTGAAAACAATCGCCGGAGCGTGCCCGTGCGTCCGCCCGGCGGGTCAACTCCATCGCCCGGTGTGTCAGTGTGACACAATCGAAGCAAATGACACGGCGCCGGCTCCTGCTCATGTTCCCTCCCTCCTTCCTGCCCTTCGCCCACGCCGATGGCCAGTCCGACCTGGCCCAGTACGCCATTAGCCGCCCGCACCCCCGTCTGCTGCTGACGCCACGGCGAAGACGGCTGCTGCGGCGCGAACGCGAGCGCCAGTCGCCGCGCTGGGTCCAGTTCGAACTGCTCATGAAGCGCACCGCCCCCATGCCGGAGCCGGGCTTCGCCCACGCCCTCTACTACGCCGCTGGCGGGGACCGGACCCACGGACATCGCGCTATCCGATGGGCGTTGGAGGACGGTGCGGACCTCCGCCAGCTCGCCCTGGTGTTTGACTGGTGCCACGACCTGCTGGAGCCAGCCGCCCGCCGCGCCTTGAGCGCAAAGCTCGAGCAGGCGCTCGACGGTCCTGCCCGCAGCCGAACCATCCCAGCCGTCCGCTCGCGCCTGTTCGCCGCCGTGGCGCTTGCCGGCCACGGCGGCGATCTCCCGGAGGCGGAACTCCACTGGGTCATCGAGGATTGGTGGCGCCACGATCGCCTCGCGGCGCTCAAACAAGGCCGGAGCGCCATTCCCCGGGATGAGATCTATCCCTTGCTGGAAATCCTTCACGCCGTCCGGGACAACCTGCTGATCGACTTGCGCCTCGACTACAAGCGGTACTTTGCGTCCCTGCCGGTCTACTTGCTGCTGAGCTATTATCCAGCTCTCTACCCGGCCCCGGAAAATGACTTCCATATACCTGTGATGCGGAATCCGGGGGATCCCGACCTCCGCATCGCCGCCCTGGCCCGGGCAGCCGATCTGAGTCTCGTCGCCCTCGATCCGAATGCGCTCGAGACCCAGTTCCTCCAAGGTTGGTGCATCCAGGACCACCTGATGATGCGCGGCCCGTTCGGCGTCACTTACGAGTTCCTTTGGGCCAACCCCTACCAGCCCGGGCTGAGCTATTACAACGCGCCCCTCTCCCTCCACGATCCTTTGGCCGGACGGCTGCTCGTACGATCTTCCTGGGATCCGGGCGCGGCGTGGTTCTACCTGGAGGACGGCGTGATGCAGACCTTCGCTGATGGCGAGATCCGCCCGCTCGACTTCCGCTCATTCTCCGGGCCGATGGTGCTGGGGGACTCGGTGGTGCTGCCGCTGAACGAGCCGATGCGGTTCACGGTGGCCGCTGACGAATCCGTCACCTACTACCTCCTGGGACTCAAGCCGCACGCCACCTACGACATCGAGGTGGATGACGAGGAGCTGTTCGAGGACAAAGCCGATGCCGGCGGGATCCTGGTGATGAAGTTCCCGCCCGCCCGGCGCGCCGGGGTGCGGCTGTCCCTTGCTCGGCCCGCCTGACCGAACGGGGGCGTTGCTAAGCTCAGCGCGCGGCCGGGCCCGAAGCCTCAAAACGCGAACTTCAGCTCGCCGTTCATTTCGCGGAACACGCCCCGCTGGATGCCCTGGAGCAACCGCGAGCGCTGGAGCCGGATGCCGGCTTCGGAACTCCGGCTCAGTTCGGCGTCCGGCTCGAGCGGCTTTCCGTCGCTGGTAATGGCCTCCTTGGTCCGCAGCGGCGCAAACACGCGGTGGAACCCGCCGAACAGCGTCATCATGTCGCTGGCCTTGAACGAGATCCCGAGGCCCGGAATCGCCTGCCTCAGCGCGTGTCCTCCTCGCGCGTTGACGTCCTGATAGCGCAGCCTGTAGATGTAGCGCTGGTAGTGGCAGTGCTCAAGCCGATCTGGCCGCCGGCGACCCCCATATACCGACTCCCACGGTCGGTCCGGTCCCAGTCTTGCCGCCGCCGGCTTCTCAGCGCGTTGTAAGCTTACCCCCCGGCCGTTTGCAGGCCGTGCAGGATCTGCTCGCTGCCTTTCAGCACCTCGACCCGCCGCATGCGGTCGATCGGCGGCGAGTAGTACATCTTCGGCTCCCCATACCGCGCCGGCGCAATCGCAACGCCGTCCTCCATCATCAGGACGGTCCGGTTGCGGTCCGGATTCAAGCTGCTCATGCCGATGTTCAACCGCGTGGAAACCCGTCCCGGATCCGCCTGTACGATCACACCCGGCGCTCGGCGGCGCCTCCTCGGGGCCGAAGCGGCCCCACGCGTCCGTCCACACCGGGCGGCTGCCTCCATCGAGTCGCGGCTGGGCCCCGCTGACGGGCAGCCCGTCGGGGTCGGCTATGGTGCCATATCTAGCTGCTGAAAAAAGACTGACAGGAATCAGCACCGCCGCCGCCGGCACGGCCCCCGCTTTCAAATCATGCCATGAGATTCGCACAAGAAAGTGCTAACTGAAAAGCATTTCGTACTTGCAATGGGTTGTCAACAAGAATTGCGGCCCGCGAGCCGCTCGCACCACACCGCAGGAAAACTGCCGCCCAGGGCGGCAGAGGCGCTCAGCGGTACCAGTCGCGCAGGCGGACCTCGATGCCCGTTCCCGCCAGCGCTTTCTCAAACGTCGCCAGATCCGAGCCGCGGTAGTGGTAGGGATAGACGACCTTCGGCCGGAAAGCCTTCACCGCGTCAGCCGCCTCTTCCGGAGGCATGGTGTACGGCAGGTTCATCGGTATGAACGCAACGTCTATGTCTTTCAACGCGCGCATCTCCGGGATGCCCTCGGTGTCGCCCGCGATATAAAGGCGCATGCCGCCGTAAGTGACCACATAGCCGTTGCCCCGTCCCTTGTCGTGGTAGAGCCGGCCGGGGGCCGGGCCTCGTTTCTCGTTGTACATGGGAACGGCCTCGATGCGCCAGGGGCCGATCTCGGCTGACTCGCCGTTTCGCAATATCTTTGCGTCTGGGACCTTCTCCGCAGCCGCCGGCGGCGCCACCATGACCGTCCCTGGCTTCCTCAGCCGGGCGATCATCCCCACATCGAGATGGTCGCCATGAATGTCGGTGATGAGGATGACGTCGGCCAGCGGCAGGCCCTCGTAGCCGCCGCGGCTCACCGGGTCGGCGTACAGCGCTTGGCCCCCGGCCCGGAGTAGCAGGCTGGCGTGCTGGATCGGTGTGATGGTCAGCGGTCCGCCCTTGGTCTCGAAAGTGTCCTCAGTGGCGGCCCCGGCCGCCCCCACGCCCAAACACAAAAGCCACAGCCCAATGCGTTTCATGATCCGCCATTGTATCGTGGCGGAAGGTGACAGCAAACGGGTGGGGCGCCTGCCGGGCCCCCCACCCCCTCAAATGCCCCCGGCTACCACATCAGCGCCAGCGTGAGGTTCATCAACGGCATGCCGCCCCAGGAGGCCGTGCGCGGGTCGCCAGTGACCTTGGCAAATGTTTGCGGGTTCTTTAGGTCCACAGTCGTCGAAGGGTTGTCGAAGTTGAACGTTTTCAGCACGTTGTTCATGTCCCAGCGGACCTGGAACGTGAGCCGTTCATAGATCTTGATGTTTTTCTGCGCCGAGACGGTGGACCACAGCAGCCGCGTGCCGGTGACGATGTTTCGGCCCGCGTTGCCGGGGGTGAACGGCGGCGGATAAGCGAAGTACGAGATGTCTATGATCGGATTGATGTTGTTCCGATTGAAGCGGTCTCCCCCGAAGTCGCCCCAGTTGTCGCGGAGCTTCGGCTTTCCGACGACGTCGGGACGCCGTGCCCCCACCCACGTCGGATAGTAGTTGTGGGGGCTGTTGGTGAAGCTGAAGGTCAGCGGGTTGCCGCTCTCGACGGTTTGCACCCACGCGATCTGCCAGCCGCCGAAGATATAGTCCAGCACGCCCCGGCGGTTCAACCAGCGCCGGCCCTCGCCAATGGGCAGCTCGTAGGTGATAGTCCCGTTCCAGCGGTGGTTGCGGTCGTAGCCGGCGCGGGCCTTTTCCAGGGCCCGATTCTGAATCGGCGCCACGCCGCTGCCGGAGTTGTCGCTGTCCTGGCTGGTGATGGCCTTCTGGAACGTGTAGAAGGTCATAAACGTGAGGCCCTTGGAGTAGCGCCTTTCGAGTTTTACCGTTCCGCCGTGGTAGGTCGAATGACCCATGTTGGAGCGGAACTGGACGCTGCCGAAGTTGGGGTGCGGCCGGTAGTTCTGCGGCTTGGCGAAAGCCGCTGCCCGCAACGCCGGATCGTTGGCCCCAAAGTCAACCGGAAACGTGTTGTACTCCCAGCGCTCGACAAGTCCCACGCCGGACGATCCTTGGTAGGAAAGCTCAAGCAGGGTATCAGTGGTGAACTCGTACTGAATGCTGAAGTTCCAGTTGAGGACGTACGGATTGCGGAGATTGGGATCCCACCACTGGGAGCTGCGGGCGCTGTAGTTGGCCCCGACGAAGCGGGCTGTGCCGTCGGGACGGAGATCGAAGGAGAACGGGGGAGGGCCGTCGTTGATCTGGAACATCGGCCGCGGATCCCCGGGAGGCCGCTGCAAGTTGGCCAGCGCGAAATACTCCTCAAACTGCGTCCGTTCGGCGGGATAACGCACATCCACCGTGTTGACGGCGAAGCCGCCCCGGAAGACCCACTTCTCGACCGGATGCCAGGCCAATCCGATCCGGGGCTGGAGGTTGTTCCTGTCCCGTTTGTTCAGTCCGGAACCGGGATGCACGTAAGCCCCAGGCAAGCCGGACGCATCGTCAATAGCCGTCGGGTCGAAGTTCGTGTGCTGGCCGTACTTGGTATTGAACGGGCTCTCGGTGCTGTACCGGATCCCCAGGTTTAAGGTCAACGTCGGCGTCGCTTTCCAGTCGTCCTGGATGTAGAAGCTGTGAATCGAGGAGCGCGGCAGCCACGAGGCCAGTTCAGAGTCGAACTGGGCTGACCGCACCGAGCCCAGCAGGAAACCCGCAAACGTGTTCCCGGTCCGCGGCACCGGCTGCCCGTTAGCCTGCAAGCCCGCTGTCATCTGGTCAAACCGGAAGTCTCCGCTGGGATGATTGGTCTGGGAGTAGTTCAGGCGGAACCGAAGAACCTCATAGCCCATCTTGAACGCATGCGTGCCCTTGACCAGCGAAAAATCGTTGCGGAAGGAAAGGGTCTCGCCGATGCGTATGCTGGGCCCGCTGACGGTCAGCCCATAGATCGAGCTCGGGCTGAATTGGTCCCCTGTGCCAAAGGACGGCAGCAGCGAGCCGTCCACATTCGGGATGCCCAACTGGGCC
>FWPU01005526.1_pt1 | contig 27189 bp, 23 predicted proteins | sample 2228361 | NCBI WGS metagenome assembly FWPU01 (sample SAMEA103939777, study PRJEB20133) | metagenome
GGGCCGCCGCCACCCCCGCCACCGCCCTTGGGCTTCCTGGTGGCCAGCCACAGCACCAGCCCCGCGCCGGCCACCAGGGCCAGCGCCCCCAAGCCCTCCTTACGTGATGCCATATGCGCCGTGTTCATTTCTTCACCCCCTGTGCTACCTGCAAGGCGATGAGGCCGCCGATGAGTATGGTGCCGATGAGCAACACCTGTTTCAGGTCGGGCACCAGGTCCCCCACCTGCTGGGCCGGTGTCCCCCGCCCCTTGATGGCGCCCACCAGGAAGGCAAGCGACGTGAGGATACCGATTCCCCACAGGGCGATAGTGCCGAAATTCGCTCCGATGTAGGCGACTATGGCGGCCAGGGCTGGCAGGACACCCATGGCAGCCTGGCCGGGCGTGCTGGCCTCGGCCACCTCCACGACCCGGTATTCCAGGATGGCCAGGTTGCTCCCCTGGCTATGGACGTCCAGCAGCTCCAGCCCTGGAGGTGTGACAGGCCGGAATATGGCCTCGGCCGCGGGCAGGTCGAACGCCGCCCCTACGGGAAACCGGAGCACCAGCTCCAGGACAAACCGGGTGCCCGGGCGGAGCTGCACGTCAGAGGAGAGCTGGGCCAGCTCCTCGAAGCTATTGACGCTGAACAGGAGCTGTCCCGTCTCCTGCGTCAGTCTGAGGCGTCGCATGCTTGATTCTCTCCCTGGGCAGGCGGAAGGCGTCCAGGAGGCCCCGCTTTAGGGTGCCCCGCAGCCCTAGCACCCGCCGCCGTTTGGCCAACTGGCCCATGCCGTAGCGCAGGCGCCACAGGAGGGGCGGCTGGCGGGAACAGTCGGCCCCGCAGGCCGGGCAGATGACCAGCTCCCCATACCTGGGGGGGGCGCCTGCCCAGACCCGTTGCCCACAGTGACAGTGCCCCTCGTCAGGGCTAGGAGGCCGGCGCCAGAAGGCCATGGTAGGGCTGGTACTGCTCGAACAGCATCAGCACGTCATCGCCGGCGGCGTTGGTGGAGACGGTCAGTCCGAGCTTGGCCGCGCCCGTCTGCTTGTTCCGCAGGTCCAGGCCGTAGTCCCGGTTCCAGGGGTTCTCGCCCCGGTCCCGGAGGTCCACGATGAAGATGCCCGAGGGGGCCGCAGCGTCGAAGTCCACGCTGGACTGGGTAGCTACGGCGGCGTTGACTGCGGCGCCGCTGTCGTCGGTCAGGGCGGTGCCGTACTCCAGGGAGCCGGTCATGTGGTCCACGAACATCTTCACGATGTCCTCGGTGCTGCCGGGGAAGAAGACCCTGATGCCCGTGACCTCGTCCTGGGCGCGCAGTGGCCTGGTGGCCGTGGCATCCTGGGCCAGCAGGGCAATCCTGGCCAGGTACTTGCCCAGGGGCAGGTCCTCCTCTCGGCTGTAGTCCGTGTGGGTGGTCGTGGGCGATATGACGCGGCCAGTGTAGGCCGGTACCATGCCCCGGACGCCGGGGATGGGCGGGAGGTTGACCGCCTGGCGGGCCATCTCGGCGGCTATCTCGGCGTCGCTGCCCAGGATGCGGTAGATAGTGAAGCGCATGGTGGCGCTGGAGATGGTCACGGTATCGTCCATGACATCGTTACCGGTGGTCACCCACTCGGCTGCCAGCGCCTGCTCCTGGCTGGCCGGGATGAAGGCCGACAGGTCGAAGTAGTTGCGGCGCCCATAGTGGTCCTGGTGCCTGGTGCCGGGATGGAAGTGCCAGGTCACCGGCATGTAGGTCCTGAAGGGCGCGGTGATGGTGGCCTGGGAATGGCCGACGCCGTAGCCGTCCTGTTTGTTCAGGTAGTGCCACAGCACCCCTGGCTGCCCGCCGGCCTCCGGCGGCAGGGTGAAATAGGTGTGGCTGCCGCCGCGGATGGAGAAGTTCTGGATGACGCGGAAGGGGGCGTCTTCCTGGTGGGCTGCTGACAGAGTAGCCGAGGGGGTGATTTCCACGGTGGCGGCAATGTGGGTGATGACGCCCACGCGCTCCAGGTCGGTCCTGACCGTCGTGCTGGCTGCCCAGGTCCCCGCTTCCGTCTGGGTGATGCTTACCTTGCGGACTGCCATGGTGCCCTCCTACCGGAATATGTCGTCGTTGATGCTGGGGCGAGGGCCAAGCTGGGCGCTATGGGCTTCCCAGGCCCGCTGGGCCACGGCCTCAGCCTGGCGCAGGGCGCTCTGCTCAGCCTTGCCGAAGGTCTTCTTCAGCCAGTCCTTGAACTGCTGTATCCACTGGTCCAGGGGCACCACGTCGGCCACCATCTGCAGGACCAGCACGCCGGCAGCAAACTGGGCCGCCCTCTGGCTCATGATGTTTTTGCCGTAGTAGGCCAGGCCCAGGGCCGTGGCGCCTTTCAGGGCCAGGTTGCCCCAGGAGATGGAGGCGCCAGGCTGGCCTGGCGCGACGATGCCGTCCACCAGCTCCCCGGCTATCAGCCCCGTGGCGCCGCCGATGACGACGGAGCCAAGCTGAAAGTTGGGCAAAAGCCCGTTCAGCGGGCGCTCCACAGGCCCGGTGAGCTGGCGCAGGCCCATCTGGGCCATGTACTGCTCCTCGGCGGCGCTCCCGTCAGCGGGCGAAAGCGCCTGGCCCATGGCGGCCTGGACGCTGGGGCCGGGGGAGGGTTGAGGGTCTGGGCCAGGGAGCGAAGGTTGCCAGGACTCCAGACGGCGTGCCAGGACCGTGTCGAGGCGCTGGCCGATGCCGTCCAGGAGCTGGTCCAGGGTGAGGGTCTTGGTGTCTGGCATGCTTGCCTCCTACGGCCTGCCGCCGCGCATCACGCGCCGGACGCAGGCCCGAAAGGCCCCGGCAGAGCGGCCCTTGCAGGCCCTGGCTGCCGGGCCTATGGACTTGCGCCCACGGCCTGAGCTGCGCCTGCGCCGCCGCTCCATCTCCATGGGGACCGCGACGCCTGCATTACCCCAATCCCATCCGTTCATGGCAGCTCCTTTCATGGGCGGGACTGGGTAGCCAGACGCTGGCTTACCCAGTCCGCCGGGTTTTTGCAGGGAAGCACCAAAAAAGGCAGGGAAGCCACTCGGCGCTTCCCTGCCTGCACTAATCATGGGCAGATATGGGCTAGCTTGTCAAGCCCTTTTTCGCTTGAACCTGAAGCAGCGCATCTCCCCTGTATCGGGGACAGCGATGCACAGGTGCTCGGCCCGTACCTTGCGGGCTGAGCGGATGTCGGTATTGCTGGGGTAGGCCACGCCGCCAGGGTGGGTGTGGAACAGCCCCTCGAAGCGTGCGCCTGGAGGACATGCTACGGGGATGTTGACGCTGGTGGGCGTGCCCGAGACTACCGGGCCATGGGTAAGCTGGCCGCTGGGGTAGCGGCACAGGCTGAAGCCTATTTCGTTCATTGCCTGCCTTCCTCTGGCGACGCCAGCGGGGGCGTCGCCTCAGCGACTATGGGCGACCTGAAAGATACCATGCCTTCTCATTGGAACGACTCCCTATGGCGCCGGATGCGGGCAGAGGGTCTGGGGGCAATGCGGGTCCATATACGCCCGCAGACTTTCGCCGGGTCTGCGCCCTTTACCCTGGCCACGCAGCTATTCCACCATTTGCGGGGCGGCCTCCTGTCCTTGGGCATTCTCCAACACCTCCATGATCAGGCTCTCGACCTCTTGCTCCAGCCGGGTGGCGCTGCGCCCATCCAACAAGGCCGGCTGTGCAGGCGACACTATGGTGCGTCGGCTTGGCGGGGGGTGCGCTGGCGCCGGAGCTGGCAACACGCGCCCCGCCTTGAAGCTATAGTCGCCGCTTGCACCGACAACAAAGGCATCCAGCAGGTCTATCCCGTTGAGCTTGCACCTGTTCAACAGGTCCAGGTATATATCCCTGTCGGCCGCAGACGGGCTAGGATCGCCTGATGGATGATTGTGAGCGATGATAAGGCCCGACGCATTGAGCAGGATAGCAGTCCTGTATATGGCGTCGGATGCCACCAGCGCCATGTTCTTGGTCCCGATGACCACTTCCTGGACGCCGATGACGTGGTTCTTGGTGTCGAGATAGACCGCCAGCAGGTGTTCCCGGTCAGCATTCCTCATCAACCGAAAGATAGGCTGAACATCCTGAGGCGATGTGACCTGGGGCAGGCGGTCAGGGTCGAAATCAGGGGCGCGGACCAGCCGTGTCTGCACCTTCAGCCCCACAAACTCCGGTGGGATCACTCCGAAACCCTCACGGTCTCGGATGACCATCGGCGCCGGTTCGGGCAGAGGGTAGCGCAGGCCGCTGTCGAACAGCGCCGGCTGGAAACCCTCGCGCCTGGGCTGGACGATGACCTCCTGGGGCCGCCCCAGCAGGTCCTCCGGCCTCAGCTCCCCGCTGGGCAGGGTGACCTCGTACACCAGGGCACGCTCGCCAGGCGCGGTATATACCCGCCTGGCCGCACGGCCTAGCCTGCGCTGTACCTCTCCCGCCAGGTGGGTCTCCACATCGGGCTGGAGATGGCCTGTGCCGATGGTGAGCTGGACAAAGGGCCTGGAGGGGTCAACGATTAGCCCCGTCTGGCAGACCTGGATGGTGCTGCCAAAGGACATAGCCGTCAGGATGACCTCGCGCAGCGGGCGCCAGCTCCAGATGGCCTCCTGCTGGTCCGTGCCGATGTTGCACCAGTCCACCAGGCGCCGGGGGTCGCGCTGGGCCGCCGCCGCCACGGGTTCACGCCGGGCTGCCCGCTCCAGGGCGTACTCTTCCTCCTCCTGTCGGGCCGCCTTGTCCCACAGGGCCTCTTTGGTGGGGCCTGCACCGGGGAAAAAGGCCACCTGGGCAGGCGGTGGCGCCTGTATGACGAGCTGGGCATAGTTGGCCAGCAGCCGCCCGATGCGCCTGGCCGACCGGATGCGCCCGGCGATGGCCACCAGCAGCTTCTCCTGGAAGGGCGTCAGCTCCCGCTGGAATAGCTGCTGCTGGGCCAGGTAGTCGGGGACGGTCAGGCCCGGCGTCCGCTTGATCTTGGCCAGGATGGTAGCGGCCGCGGCCAGGTCGTCTGAGATGGAAAGCTCCGCGTCACGGGCGCCCTGCCGCGCCAGGGCCTCAGCCTGGGCCAACTGCCCCAGGGCGCGGGATATGCCGTTTACGACGTTGCGGACCTCCAGGTCTATGCTCTCAAAGGCCATCTCGGCCAACCGCAAGCCCGCATCGCCAGGGAAGGCCGAGACGAATATGGCCATCATGACCCGCCGCACGCCGTCCTGGTTCAGCACGCCCTGGGCGTCCACCAGCCGGGCTACCTCGGTCTCGGGGAGCTTCTGCAAGAACGCCTGCACGAAGGGCCGGTTGGCGCTGGAGCGCAGGGCGTCCTCGATGCTCTGGCCTTCGCCCACCTGGAGAGTCTGGAGCATCACCAGGGTGATTTTCTCCGCGTCCGTCCGCGCCTGCTCGATGGCCGAGGTGGAGATGGTCGCTGGGGTATTGCCCTCCTGGGTGAAGGCCCGCCGGTCCACCTGGGTGAGCCGCAGCCGGACCAGGATGGGGGTCTGCTTGCCCGCCAGGTCCGAGGCTGACAGCCCAAACTCGCCGATGCGGGCCTCCAGGGCTTGCCGGTAGGCCGCGTACCGCTCGGGGGACTCCCGCGCCGCCAGCATGATAGCCATTACCCGCCCGTTGCCCGACTCCACCACCCGGTCAGGCCCGATGATGGGCGCCCCACGGTCCAGGACGCGGAAGTCGGTCAACAGGGCGTCAGGGTCCAGGTTCTGGGCGATGCGTTGGACCTGGAGCCGAGTCGCGGCACGGTCCCGCATCCTGGGCTGTAGCTCCTGGGGATAGGCGGGGTTGGGGCTGAAGGTGAAGGGGTCATGGCTGACCACCAGCTCCGAGGCGTCCAATACCTGGAACTCGAACTCGTAGCGGGTGACGCCGTTGGCGCCCAGGGCGAAGGTCTTGTTGGAGACGGCGGGCTGGACAATGACGGCCCCGCCGTCGCCAGAGATGGGACACAGGGTGCTGAAGGTCCAGCGCCCCAGGGGGTCACGGCACCTGGAACCCCACCTGTCGGGGACCTGGGCTAGCGGCACTTGCCATTGAAACGCGGCCCCCTGGGCGTCCGACAGAGGAGCTGACGCCCCTTGCGGTGTCGGCCTGTCCTGACGCAGCGGCACCCTGTACCTAGCCTGCGCATACGTGCGAGCGATTTCCGGGCCATTGTCCAATTCCTCCTGTGCTACTATTGCCGAGACCAGCTCGCCCGCTGGCAGCCCCAAGCGGCGCCGCGTGGCCTCCAGCTCGTCGTCCGAGACGTACTGAGGCGGCCGGCGCATGGGCACCAGCTCCCGCTGCGCACGTCTAAGCATGCGCTCGAATAGCTCATTGGCAATGCTGGCGCGGCGCGCCGCCTCCCGGTCTTTGCCCTCCACGGCCTGGTTTATGATGACCTCCTTCTGGGCCAGGATTTCCAGCACCCGCTCGTCTATTGTGTCGGGCGCTATGACCGTCACGACCTCCACGGGCTTTTTCTGGCCGAACCTGTGGGCGCGGTCCTCGGCCTGCTGTTTGTCAGCGGGCGTCCAGGGCAGGTCCAGGAGCACAACCCTGTCAGCGGCGGTGAGGGTGATACCTACCGCGGCAGCGCCATAGGTCCCCAGGAAATAGCACACGCCGGGGTCTTTCTGGAACGAGTCCACAAACCGCTGGCGGTCCTCCTTGGACAGCTCGCCAGTGTAGAGCAGGCTGGCGGGGTGCTGCTGGCGGACCAGCTCCAGCGGCTCCTTGCGGGTACAGAAGATGATGACCTTGCCTCCTGCTGCCAGGCAGGGCTTCAGCCAGTCGGCCACCGGGCGGGCTTTGCCTTTGGCCGCCAGGTCCCGTAGCGCCGTCATGCGGACGATGGCCTCAGCGCGCAGGGCAGCCTGGGGGACCAGGCCGCTCCCGGACTGCTTTTTGAGCCAGTCGAAGAAGGCGCCCTCGGCTTCATAATAGTCGTCGGCATTGGTGATGCCCACGGGCAAGACCGTATGGGTCTTGGGGGGCATGTCAGGGTAGACCTCGGCCTTGGTGCGCCGGAGCATGTAGGGCCTGAGCTGGTTATAGAAGGACTGCTCAAAACCCGGGCGGGATGCGGACCGCTTGAATGCCTGCCAGTCCCGCCGGTCCCGCAGCCCCAGGATGACCAGGAAGGGGAAAAGGTCCATGACGCCGTTAACAATGGGCGTGCCAGTAACGATGAGCCGGAACCGAGGCGGCCTGTCGGTGGGCAGGGGGTCCAGGGGGTCCACGATGTCCAGCACATCCTGGGTGCGCTGGGCCTCCAGGTTGCGGATGTAGTGGGCTTCGTCCAGGATGAGCGTTTGGAACCCGGCCCGGCGGAGCTGGCCCAGGTAGTGCCCGACCTGGCCATAGGACAGGACGACCCAGTCAGGCAAGGTGCTGGGCAGCTCGTTTTGGCCGTCCAGCACCAGCACCGAGTCCCGGCGCCGCCAGTTGGTCTTTAGCTCCTTCTCCGCCCAGTTGAGGACCAGCGATGCCGGCACAATGACCAGGCAGGGCCGCCGGTCCTTGCCCCAGGCGATAGCGGTGGCTGTCTTGCCCACGCCCATTTCATCGGCCAGCAAGGCCCGGCCCTTGTCGGCCAGCCAGCGGGCACCCTCCTCCTGGAAGCGGAACAGCTTGAAGCCTGGCCGGACGTCGGGGTCAGCCGCGGGCTGGGGCGTGACGCCGATAGGCTCCGAGGCCCTGGGGGATGGGGGCGGTGGGTCAGGCGGGATGAGGGCGAGCTGGCGGTCATCGGGCCGCACGCGGCGCCGCTGGGCCAGCTCCAGCAGCATGGCGTCATGGTACACAGAGTCTGACATGACCTCCTCCAGCAGTTGCTCCAGCAGGACGTCCGTCTCGACCTGCCAAATCTCATCGCCTACCCGCATTTTCTTGGGATCAAGCATTGTGCCAGGGGCAAGGCTCCCGTCCGGCGTTCGGAACCGATGGACCGTTACGACAAACCTGCCATTTTCGTCCACGTAAGTTATGCGCTGGCTCCGGGTGCCTCGTGGCCAGCCCCTGCGCCGCGTAGTCATGTTGGACAATCGCCGGTCGTAGTCAAATGGTACCCGCGGCCTGAGCCTGCCAGAGCGTATCATGGTGGGTATTTGACTGTTGTTAAAGACTTCCCTTAGACTGCTAGCGGAAACTATTCTCCCCGGGAGTTGCGCCATGCACGAGGAGTACATCGCCAAAATAGAGGAGTTCCTGGCAGATAAAATATCTGCACGAGAGCTATTGCAGTGGGACGCTGCCCATTTCCCTGCGGCGGTCGCGTTGCACGATGCCGGCGACAAGAGGGCCGTTGCCCTCTCGGAAATTATTGGGGGGGCAATGGACGACCTGAACGAAGGGCTTTTCACCCTACCGGACACCAAAGCCTTCCTCAAGAAGGCGGTATCCAGGGTGCGCGCCATGTCCCCCACATAACCCCCTGCCTGCCGCATAGCGCCACACACCGGGCACTTCAGCCCCGCAGCATGCACGGCCTGGTGGGCCTCCCCCGCAAACTTCACCAGGTCCCTGGGATGGTGGGGCTTCTTCTTCAGGTGGACGTTCACCATGTCGTGCAGCGCCCTGGCCGCGTGGATGGCCCAGGCCCCACACTTGGGGCAGCCCCAGTCATGGATGTTCTGCGCCCAGCTATGGAGCTGTGCCCACCAGAATGCGCCGCAGACATCGGGGACGTAGACTAGCCCTTCATCTGGCTCGCGACGTGCTAGCTCGACAAACCTCATGGGCCTCGTCGTCGCTTCAATTCCTGTAGCGTACGGTCCACCCATAGCGAAAGCTCCTCGGCGCTCAGGCGAGGCAGGTTGGCCAGCACCGCCTCGATGAATACAAGGCGCCGGTCGGCCGGCAGGCTGGCCAGGTACCGGCTGATATGCCCCGCTATCTCCGTGGGAGATGCGCGCTGGAGGATGAGCTGCATCATCTGAGGCTAGTGAAGGTCAGCCTGGCCCCGCCGGTAGCCCCGCTCATAGGCGCGTCGGGCCTGCTCCCGTCGGGCCTCGCTCGCCCGCTCCCTGGCGAGCTTTCGCCGGAGCTGACGCTTTCCGCTCCGGTAGCTTTCGAGGCTGGCCCGAAAGGGTTATAGCCGCCGGCAGCCTGCTTTACACGCATACCAGCGTCAAAGCCCTTGATGCCCGCGTGGGCCAGCATGCCAGGCAGGTGTTGCTCCAGGGGGTCGGGGGAGAGCATGTGCCCGATGTAGGATGCCAGCATGGGGTCCGCCTGCTGGAGCTGGCGCACAAAGGCAAAGGGGTTGGTCTGCTGGACTTTGAGGCTCTGGAAGGCCAGGTACTTGTCAAAGAGCTTGTCTACCAGCAGGGAGAGGGTGCCCAGAGGGTCAGCCATGATAGCTTGCTTGAGCACGCCCCCGGCGGACGGCTGGTCAGGCGCAGCCTGGGCTGCCTCCAGCTCAGCCCGCTGGCGCTCCAGTCGCTCCGCCTCGGCTGCCTTGGCCTCAGCCACCAGCAGGGACTTGACATTGGCCGCTACCTGGGGCACCCACTGGCCTAGCCGCTGCTCCAGTTGGGGAAAGAGGGTGGATCTGACGTATTCGTCCATCTGGCGGACGATGAAGTCCCGCAGCCAGGCTGCCCGCTCCTCGAAACCCGGCTCCGGCTGGGTGTTGGGGTCGTCAACCATGCTAGTCTCCTGGCAAGACCGTCAGGCCCTCAATGTCAATGCCAGCCTCCGATGGGGCCTGAGCATTGGGCCTGCCAGCCTGCCGCCAGCCGAGATAGGCCCGGACGACCGCGTCCTGGGCGTCCTGGACGCCAGCCCAGGCACAGGCCGCCTCCAGGTCGGCCAGGAGCCGTTGCTCGGCCCTGGCCACTAGCTGTTGCCCCAGGAGCCGCCGCTGGTCCATGCAGGGCTGGCAGGTGGCATCCCCACAGAGGCCATGCCTAGTCTGTCCTGAGAGGGCGTCGCCAGCGGGCGAGAAGGTCTGGCCCATGACGGCCACCTGGGTCTTCAGCTCGTCTATCTGGCGCTGCAGGTCCTCCGCCACCTCCGCCAGGTCCTTCTGGGTTAGGGGTGTGTCGCCCATTGTTAACGGCCTCCTGATGCATCCTGACCTGTTCCGCCGACTGCTGGAAGAAGGAGCCGCAGCCCTGGCAGTCCCACCGCATCCAGCCGCGCTTGCCCACGCGCCCGGAGTAGGCCCGGAACTGGCCCCCACAGCTAGGACAGGCCCCGATGGAGTCCATCTGTCCCTCCCAAAATAGAAAGCAGGGAAGCGATGGGCTTCCCTGCTGCTCTTAATGAAACACTACAGAGGGCTAGCTGTCAAGGCTGGCCTTTCTTTTCTTTACTGTACCAGTATGGTGCGGCAAGCTATACTATCCAGACGTCAAAGCAAAGGGGGTGCATGCATGGAGACCACATTGGGAGTCCGCACGCCGACCGCTGCCGAGATTACCCGTGACATCATCATCGCCTGCATAAACCGGAGCAACGCCTATAACCCGGTCCTGGTCAATGAACATACCGCTCGGAACCAGTTGGCGCTGCTGGTGAAGGCTTACAGGGAAATCTTTCAGACGGTCAAGGAGCTGGGGACAGAGTGACGACGAGAAAAAGCCCCGGAGCTGGTAGCCCGTGGCCATCGGGCGTCTCCGGGGCAATACCTGTGGGGGGCTGGCAGCAGGTAGGCATGGCTGCTACACTATGGCAACTAAGGAGATGCCCAGGGGAGCGTAATTGACGGAGTGGCAGTGTGCTGCCCCAGGTCACGGCGCACCTGACCAGCATCGGCTTCTCCCTGTCCACGGCGTCGCTGATGCTCAGCGCCCTGGCCGGCGCGGGGCTGACGGGGAAGATGGTGTTCGGCTACCTGGCCGAGCGCATCACGGCCCGCTACGCCATGATGCTCAGCCTGGGAGGGCAGGCCATCGGCCTGACGCTGCTGAGCATGGCGTCCTCTCACACGGTGCTGTGGCTGGCGGTGCCGGCCTTCGGCCTGTGCATGGGGGCCTTTGGCGCGCTGTTCCCCCTCATAGTGCAGGAGACCTTCGGCATACGCTACTTCGGCAGCATCATGGGGCTGGTCAACATGGCTACCGTGGTCTCCTTCACCGCCGGGCCGTTGCTGGCAGGCTCGTCCTTCGATACCACCGGCGGCTACAGGCTGGCCTTCCTGATTGTAGCCGCCATGTTCGCCGCTGGCGTGCTGGTGCTCACCCAGGTGCGCCAGCCACGGCAGCAGGAGTAGCAACCTCAAGGGGTGTGGAAAAACACAGGAAAAACTGGCGCCGGCGGTATGGCCTGCTAGCCCCTCACTGGTATAATACCGTTCGGCGAAACATAACGGGAGAGGGAGAATGGGTGGAAGAGTGTTGCAGCTCCACTGGCAGGATGATTCCCACAGTCTATTCCGCATGTACCGGGCCGAGCAGGACCCCGAGCTACGCTCCCGCCTCCAGGCGCTGTGGCTGCTGCGGCAGGGCAGGCGCATGGGCGAGGTCGCGGACATCATCGGGGTACACTATCGTACCATCCAGCAATGGGTAGCCTGGTACAGGCGGGGCGGCGTCGCCGAGGTGCTGCGTCATCGCCACGGCGGGTGTCAGGGGCGCGCGCCCCTCCTCACCAGGGAGCAGCAGCTCAAGTTGGTAGAGCGGGCCAACTCCGAGGGGTTCTCCACCATCGGCCAGGCCGTGGAGTGGGTGGAGAAGGAGCTGGGGACGACTTACACCTACTGGGGCATGCGCTGGGTCTTCCAGCGGCTGAAGCTCAAGAAGAAGGGCCGCTGGACCCCGGTGGCGAAGTCGCAGCGGCGCCGCCAGCTAGCTGATGCGTCGGTAGCGCCGCACCGCTAGCGGCACGAAGGCCAGTTGCAGCCCCACTATCCAGGCCAGGGACTGCCCCAGGGGCGTAGCCACCGGCCCGCCCAGGCACAGCGCCCGCAGCGCATTCACCGTGACGGTGACCGGGCTTATCTTCGCATAGGCCTGGAGCCAGCCCGGCATCGTCTCCACCGGCACGAAGACGGAGCTTATGAAGGTCAGGGGGAAGACCCAGATGAAGCTGGCAAGCTGGGCCGACTCGATGTCCCTGGCCGAGATGCCGATGTAGGCGGTCACCCACGAGAAGGGCACCCCGAACAGCACGGCCAGTATGGGCACCGCCAGCGCCGACAGCAGGCCGTCATGGAACCGGAAGCCTATGGCGCTCCCCGCCGCGATCATCAGCAGCACCACGAAGAGGTTGCGCGCCGTGTCGGCCAGGATGCGCCCGCCCAGGACGGCGGAGCGGGCCATGGGCAGCGAGCGGAAGCGGTCTATCATCCCCCGCGAAAGGTCATCGGCCAGCCCGACGCCCGTCTGGGTGGCGCCGAAGATGACCGTCTGGGCGAATATGCCAGGCAGCAGGAAGTCTATGTAGTTGACCCCAGGCACCCTGATGGCCCCGCCGAAGACGTAGTTGAAAAGCAGGATGAACATCACCGGCTGGATGGTGGAGAATACCAGGAGCTGCGGCAGCCGGACGTACTTCAGCAGATTGCGCTGGGCCATCACCAGCGTGTCCGATACCGTCCAGCGGACCTGTGTCCCCAGGGATGCCAGCGCCATGGCCATCAGCGCACCCCCCTGCCCCGCCGAGCGCCGCGCCCGGCCAGCTCACGCACCGGCGCGCTCTGCTGCTGGGCGCTCTCGGCGGTGCGCCCCGTGAGGGCCAGGAACACGTCGTCCAGCGTCGGCTGGCGCACGGCGATGTCCAGGATGGCGACGCCGGCGGCGTCCAGCCGGCGGACGACGTCGGCCAGCATGGCGGTTCCGTTGGGCAGCGGCAGGGTCACCTGGCCCGTCTCCCGCGCCACCTGGGGAGCGCCGCTGCCCAAGCCCGCGATGGCCTCGGCGGCTGCGGCGGCCCTGGCGCGGTCGGCCACCCGCAGCTCCAGGATGCCCCCACCGGTGCGGGCCTTGAGCTCCTGGGCGGTGCCCTCGGCGATGACGCGCCCGCCGTCAATCATGGTAATCCTGTCGGCCAGGTAGTCGGCCTCCTCCAGGTACTGCGTCGTCAGCAGCACCGTGGTGCCCTCCTGCACCAGCCCGTTGATGGTCTCCCACATGCCGATGCGGCTGCGGGGGTCCAGGCCGGTGGTAGGCTCGTCCAGGAACAGCACCTGGGGCCGGGCCACCAGGCTGGCGGCCAGGTCCAGGCGGCGGCGCATCCCGCCCGAGTAGGTCCTGGCCTGGCGACTGGCCGCGTCGGTCAGCCCGAAGCGCTCCAGCAGGGCGTCGGCGCGACGGCGGGCCTCGGCCTTGCCCAGGTGGTAGAGCCGGCCGACCATCTCCAGGTTCTCCCGGCCCGTGAGGTTCTCGTCCACGGCGGCGTACTGCCCCGCCAGCCCGATGACCTGCCGCAGCTTCGAGGCATCGCGCACCACGTCGTAGCCCGCTACCTGGCCGCGCCCGGCGTCGGGCAGCAGCAGCGTCGTCAGGATGCGCACCAGCGTCGTCTTGCCGGCGCCGTTGGGGCCGAGCAGCCCCAGGACGGTGCCGTACCGGACGGCGATGTCCACGCCATCCAGGGCGCGCACCTTGCCGTAGTGCTTGCGCAGCCCCTCGCCATAGATAGCCGCTGGCTCCCCGTTTATGACAGCCCCCGCCTGCTTTGGCCTCTGCAACATCTCCGGCACCTTTGCGTCCGTCAGATTGAGCGTGGCGCCCTCCGGGCTACCGCCCCTGCCGGCGGCCCCGCCCGCGAAAGGCACGCCTTTCTATCATACAGCAGGTGGGAAGGGGGGAGGTATGGGGGAAGGTCCTCTTTGCCTTACCTTATGATTGACGAGCTAATTGCCAGAATACCCAGCCCGCATAGATTGCGATGCCTACGGAGACAATGGAACCCCAGACGGCATGAAGCGAAAGATGCTCGGGCTGTTTTGTGCGCATTTCAAAAGCGAACTGCTTGAATGCCAGGTAGCCGCCTATTATAGCGATTACGGGCGGTTTGATGTCTGCATGAACCCCAGGATTAAACAGCAGGGTTATAGCGACCGTAGCGATTATTGTCCGCTCTACGAAGCCGGTGGCTATCGAACGCAACCGGGGCAACGTCGGTGTCGCCTCAGGCCCAGATGAAAGAACATCCTTCGATTTAGCTCGGTAAATAGTAGGGTCAGTAGAGTCCCGCCGCTCCACACTACACCGATATAGGCAGCCAAAGTGGGCCTCAGATATTCCCAACGCCACAGGTCTGTGATGGATGTCAGCCAGGAATCCTGACCGTTAAATCCAAAGTGATTGAAGAAAAACCACCAGATCACCACGGCAAGGGCGAATAAACCCAATGCTAGCCATCCCATTGGGTCGCCACCTTTATTCCATCTCCGCCAACATCCTCTTAGTTGTTGAAGCCACTGCTGCCTCATTATGGATAACTCCCGCTCTAATAGGGTGTGTCGGAAGCGTTATTTTACCCCTTACCATGGGACATGGTACACATTGGCGCTAGACTGATATGGGCGAGCCAGCCCCCTCTCTAACTCTCCCCCAAAGGGGGCGAGAACATCCCTGCCCCCCATGGGGGAAGGTCAGGAAGGGGGCTTGCCCCGAGCCTGCCGAGGGGAAGGGGGCATGGCAGCCCCATCTATCATGCGACTGCTATTGTGCTTCAGGCGTGTTTACAGTGGAAGGGGATGTCATCCGTCTTTGATGGCTGACGGAGGCATCAGGTTAGAGCCTGATGAAGGGATGATGAAGCACTTTCCCAGGACCGGGTCATTTCAGGCACTTCTTTACGTTACCCACCGCCAGAATTGTTGTACCATGTATCCCTGGACGAAGACGCCCTACCCCCACAGGAGCCGACGATGATCGTTGACGTGCATACGCACCTGCCCACCCACCAGGACAGCGTGCCGGCCGGCGAGGAGCGCTGGGACACGGTGATGCGCCCCGACCGGCATATCAGGATGACCAACTCCTTCCAGGACTACCTGGAGGCCATGAGGCCGGTGGACAGGGCCTTCGTCTTCGGCATTTACCCCCGGCCGGGCAGCGCCCGCCTGGGCGGCTTCCCCTGGGGCGAGGATGTCAACGACCTGGCTGCCAGGGTGGCCGCGCTGGCGCCCAACAAGATTACAGGTTTCATGTCGCTCCATCCCGACCATCCTAGGGTTATGGAGGAGCTGGAGCGGTGCGTGTACGACCTGAAGCTGCGGGGCATCAAGCTCGGCCCCAACTACCAGGACTTCGACCCGCTGGGCCGGCCGGCCAGGCGCATCTACGCGCAGGCCCAGAAGCTGGGGCTGCCCATCGTCTTCCACCAGGGCACGTCGCCCATGCGGGACGCGCCGCTGCGCTACGCTCATCCCCTGGTGATGGACGAGGTCGCCATCGCCTTCCCGGACCTGAAGATAGTCATGGCCCACATGGGCCATCCCTGGCACGCCGACTGCATCGCCGTCGTCCGCAAGCACCCCAACGTCTTCGCCGACGTGTCGGCCCAGTTCTACCGGCCCTGGTCCTTTTACACGGGCTTCCGGCTGGCCTGGGAGTGGAAGGTCACCCACAAGCTGCTCTTCGCCACCGACTGGCCGGTGACGACGCCCGAGGAGACGCTGCGGGAGCTGCGCGGCTTGAACAGCTTCGCCCGCCAGCACCACCTGCCCCAGGTCCCCGACGACGCCCTGGAGGGCATCATCCACCAGGACGCGCTGGCCCTGCTGGGCCTGGAAGACACTGGCGCGGTGCCTTCCCGTTGACCGGCAGGCCAGCCTTGACGCTGCCTCTGGCGGCCCTGGTCCTGCTCTTCCTAATGGGCGGCATGCTCTCCTGCGTCATCCCCGCTGCGCCCGACAGGTGGCCTCCCGCCACGCGGCCGCCGGCCGCCGGAGCGACGGCCCCGGCCGGCGCTCTGCCGACGCTCCCTCCCTGCCTGCCACGGCACTTCTCCCTGGGCCTGGCCAACCGGCCCGAGGACATCCAGTGGATGATTGACTCCGGCATCCCCTGGGACTTCCGCTACCAGTACCTGGCGGGCGGCGTCAACACCGGCGAGGGCTGGGCTACCTGGACCGAGCCGCCGGGCAGCTTCGCGGCCAGCTACGTGCGCTGGAGCTACAGCCACGGCTACATGCCCGTCTTCACCTACTACATGCTGGTCCACTCCAGGCCCGGCCCCGGCGACGAGGACCCTCATCCCAAGCTCCAGGACCCGTCCCTGATGAAGGACTACTTCAGCGACTGGAAGCTGCTGCTGCAGCAGGTGGGCCAGTCGGGGAAGACAGTCGTGGTACAGCATGAGCCTGACCTGTGGGGCTACATTCAGCGCAATGGCCAGGACCCGGCGGAGACCTTCGTCGCCGTGGAGTCCTCGGGCTTCGAGGAGGTGGCCGGGTTCGAGGACAACGCCAGGGGCTTCGCCCGGGCGCTGGCCGCGCTGCGGGACAGGTACGCGCCCAGGGCCTTGCTGGCCTGGTCGGCCTCCCACTGGTCCACGGGCGAGGACCTGGTCATCAACAACGGCGACCCGGTGGCCATCGGGGAGAAGACGGCAGCCTTCCTCAAGTCCCTCGACGCCGGCTTCGACCTGATTTTCCTGTCGCCCGCTGACCGGGACGCCGCCTACTACCAGCTTGTCCACCGCGACCGCGGCGCCCACTGGTGGGATGACCAGGACTTCGCGACCTACCGCGAGTACATCCGGACGCTGACGGCGGCTACCGGCCTGCCGGCCATGCTCTGGCAGGTGCCCATCGGCAACACCCTGTACCGCAGCTCCGACAACACCAGGGGCCACTACCAGGACAGGTTTGTCCAGTACTTCCTGTCAGAGAGCAGCGAGCAGCACCTGAGGGAGTACATGGCCGCCGGGGTGATAGGCATCCTGTTCGGAAGGGGCGCTGGCGGCCAGTCCAACTACCTGGACAGCGCGGGCGACGGCGTGACCAATCCGCCTCCCATCAACGGCAACGACCTGCTGGCCGAGTTCCCGGACGACGACGGAGGCTTCCTGCGCCTCAGCGCCCGGGCCTACTACAGCAAGGGGCCGCTGGCGCTGCCCCTGCCGCAGGCGCCGGCTGGGGGGTGTTGAGGGTAGCTGGGAAGCGGCCAGGCCGGACTGACCTCACCCCCAGTGCATAAGGGCACAGCGTTGGTCCATCTATGGCCCCCTCTCCGAATTCGGAGAGGGGGCGACGGGGGTGAGGTCTGGACGTCTGCCCTCACCCCATGCGTGCCAACAGGGTTGTCGGATAGGCCCTATATGAATATGGGCGCCAGCACCAGAGTGATGGTGCTGAGGAGCTTCACCAGGACGTGGAGCGAAGGCCCCGCCGTGTCCTTGAAGGGGTCGCCGATGGTGTCGCCGACCACGGCGGCCGCGTGAATGGGCGAGCCCTTCTTCACCACCTGGCCGTCGCTGCCCTTCATGGCGCCGGACTCGATGTACTTCTTGGCGTTGTCCCAGGCGCCGCCCGAGTTGTTCAGCACCGTGGCCAGGATGAGGCCGGCGATGGTGCCCACCATCAGGAAGGCGCCCACGGCCTCGGCCCTCAGGATGAGGCCCACTATCACAGGCATCAGCACGGCGATGAGGCCAGGCAGCAGCATCTCCCGCAGGCCAGCGCGGGCGGTGATGTCCACGCAGCGGGCGAAGTCGGGCCGGGCCTCGCCGGTCATGATCTTGGGGTTCTCCCGGAACTGCCGGCGCACCTCGTCAATGATGGCCCCGGCGGCGCGGCCCACGGCCCGGATGGCCAGGGCGCTGAACAGGAAGACCAGCATGGTGCCCAGCAGCGCGCCCACGAACACCTTCACGTCGGCCAGGTTCACCACGTCAAAGGCGGCGCCCGTCACCTTGGCCACCTCGTCCAGGTAGGCGCTGAAGAGCAGGAAGGCGGCCAGGGCCGCCGAGCCGACGGCGTAGCCCTTGGTCAGCGCCTTGGTGGTGTTGCCTACCGCGTCCAGCTTGTCGGTCACGGCGCGGGCCGACGCCGGGTTGCCCGACATCTCGATGACGCCGTTGGCGTTGTCAGTGATGGGGCCGAAGGTGTCCATGGCCAGGATGTAGGCGGCGGTCATGAGCATGCCCATGGTGGCGACCGCCGTGCCGAAGAGGCCGCCCGATACGTCGCCGGGCAGGTCGGCCTGGGAGCCAAGCCAGTAGGCCAGCCACAGGGCCAGGCCTATGACCACGGCGGTGGCAAAGGTGGACTCGAAGCCCACAGACACGCCCGAGACGGTAGTGGTGGCCGGCCCGGTCCTGGAGGCGTCGGCTATGGACTTCACCGGCCGGTACTTGCCCTCGGTGTAGTACTGGGTGATGAACACGAAGGCGACGCTGGTGGCGATGCCCACCAGGCCCGCCAGGAAGAACCAGCCCCAGCCCTTGCCCAGCATCTGGTTGGTGGTCAGGGCCAGGAAGCCTATGGACAGCACTACCGACAGGAAGTAGCCCTTGTTCAGCGAGGTCATGGGGTCTTCGCGGTCGCTGCCTCGCACGGAGATGATGCCGATGCCCGTGGCGATAAGCCCGAAGGCGCGCACCACCAGGGGGAAGAGGATCCAGTACTCGGGGTTGGGCAGGCCTGCGGAGCGGGCGGCCAGGAAGATGGCCACGCCCAGGATCATGGCGCCGATGTTCTCGGCGGCGGTGGACTCGAAGAGGTCGGCGCCGCGGCCGGCGCAGTCGCCCACGTTGTCGCCCACCAGGTCGGCCACCACGGCGGCATTGCGCGGGTCATCCTCGGGGATGCCTGCCTCCACCTTGCCCACCAGGTCGGCGCCCATGTCCGCGGCCTTGGTGTAGATGCCGCCGCCAAGCTGCGAGAACAGGGCCACGAAGCTAGCGCCGAACCCGAAGCCCACGATCAGGAAGGGGGCAAGGTCAGGCTTGTCGGAGCCGCCGTAGAGGTAGAAGATGATGGCGACGCCCAGCAGGCTGAGGGCCACAATGAGGAAGCCCGAGACAGCGCCACCCCGCAGGGCGACGACTATGGCCTCCTTCAGGCTCTTCTGGGCCGCCGCGGCCGTCCGCAGGTTAGACTTGACAGATATGTACATGCCAATGATGCCTGCTATCGCCGAGGCCAGGGCGCCCAGCAGGAAAGCGACGGCGGTCCGCCACCCCAGCTCCACGCGGTCCGCCCCTGTCACCACGCCGTCGCCGGTCACGTCGGTCTGGGACAGGAAGCCCAGGATGACGGCGATGATGGCCGCCGCCGCCAGCGCCAGGATGCCAATGGTGCGGTACTGGCGCTTCATGAAGGCCACCGCCCCCTCGAAGATCATCCCGGCCACTTCCTTCATCTTGTCGCTTCCCTGGTCCCGCCGCAGGACATCCCAGGCCAGGTATATGGCCAGAAGTATCGCGGCTATGCCAGCTCCAGGTACAACCCAGATCATGGAGTGCCATCCTCCTTCTTATGGCGGGTCTGTTGCCCATGGTAAGCAGTCCCCGGAGGGACTCAGGCGGGCCTGTGACCGCCTCCTCCTCGGGAGGCAGCCTGGAAAATGCAATCGCGCAGGTCGGGCCTGCGCGATAGCGAAGCCGCTAATAAGTATAGCACAAGCTCCGACGGAATCTAGTGGTGGTTTTCACAAGCAAAAGGCGGACGTGTGGCCCTACGTTGCCCCGGCAAAGGGGCCTGGCCGCTGATGGGCAAAAGCCTCGCAGGCACCGTAAGGCTGGCCCCGGAAGACTAACCCTGTCAGGGGGTGTACTGGCTGCCTCTGTAACCTGGACGCTGTACCAGCCCCCTTCCTGGCCTTCCCCCATGGGGGGCAGGGATATGGCCCCCTTCCTGGCCTTCCCCCAGAGGGGGCAGGGATATGCCCCCTTCCTGGCCTTCCCCCAGAGGGGGCAGGGATATGGCCCCCTTCCTGACCTTCCCCCATGGGGGGCAGGGACGTTCTCGCCCCCTCTGGGGGAGAGCCAGAGAGGGGGCTGGCCAGGACAGGCGGGTGGGCGGGAAAAGCGGCCTTGGCCTTACGGTGCGGGCCGATGTCCTGCCACGGCATGCACACTCCGGTCAGCCTCCGGCGGGCCTAGACCACCGTGAAGGTGGAGCCTCCGGGGGTCTTGGTGACCTCGATACGGACGGGGAAGGCCTACTTGATCTGCTAGATGTGGGTGATGACGATGACCTTCTGGAAGTCGTCCTGGATGGACTGGATGGCCTCTTTGATGCGCTCCTGGCCCATGGCATCCTGGGAGCCGAAGCCTTCGTCTATGAACAGCGTGGGCAGCGGCGCTCCGGAGCGCCGGGCCAGGAGCCTGGAGAGGGCGATGCGCAGCGCGAAGTTTATGCGGAAGGCCTCGCCGCCGCTGAAGGTCTCGTAGCTGCGAGTGCCCACCTCGTCGGCGATCTTGATGTCCAGCTCCCTGGAGACCAGGCCCGTGCGCCCGTCCTTGCGCCCGTCCTGGAGCTGGAGCTTGAGGGACATGCGGTTCTCCGTCAGGCGGGCCAGAAGCTCGTTGGCGTCCTGCTGCAACTGGGGAATGGCCTCGTTGATGATGAGCGCCTGGATGCCGTTCTTGCCGAAGGCGACGGCCAGCTCGTCGTAGATGGCCTTTTCGTCCGTCAGGCGGCGTACCTCCTGGCGGTGCTCCCGTAGCTCCTTCTCGATGGCGGCAATCTCATCCAGCTCTCGCTCCAGGGTAGCCTGGTCCACCAGCGCCCTGTGTCGCTGCTGCTCCAGCTCCTGGCAGCGGGCCAGCGCCTCGGCCAGCCTGGACTCAAGCTCCGGCAGCACCTTCAGCTCTCGCTGGAGGGATACCTGGCGCTCCTGGGCCGTCTTTACCTCCTGCTGGCGCCGGGCCAGCATCTGAGATATGGCCTCCACGGCCTGCCGCTCCTCGGGCAGCCTGGCCTTCGCCTCCGCCAGGCGGCGGCTGAGGTCGGCGTAGGGCTGTAGCTCGGCGGCCAGGCGCTGCACCTGGCTGTGCTGCTCGGCGTCGTAGCCCAGGGCGGCCATCTCAGCCCGGAGCTGGGCCAGCGTCTCCCGCTCACTATGGGCGAAGTCGCCGGCGCTGAGCCTGGCCTCCATCTGCTCCAGCTCCTGCCGCGCCGGCCCAAGCTCCGCCTGGGCCTTCTGGGCCGCCTCCAGCTCGTGCTGCAGCGAGGCGACCTTGCTCTGGTGCTGGCGCTGGCGCTTTTTCAGGTCGGCCTCCAGCCGTGAGACCAGCGCCGTCAGTTCCTCCAGCTTGCGCTTGAGCTCCTTCTGCTCGGCGGCGTTCTGCTGGAAGGCCTCCTTGCGCTTCTTCCCCTCGGACTCGTACTCTTGACGCAGGTGCTTCTGCCCCTCGGCCCCCAGGGGCTGCCGGCACAGGGGGCAGCGGGCGTCGTCCTGGGCCAGCATGTCGAACTTGCGACGCGTGTCCTCCATCTCCTTCCTGAGGGTGGCGTTGGCGTCCTCCAGGAAGGCGATCCTGGCCTGGGCAAGCTGCATTTCCTCCCGCTGGGCGCTGATGCGCTCCTCCAGCTCGGCCAGTCTGGCCTGCTCCTGCTCCGCCGCGTCCAGCGCCGTCTGGAGCTCGGGCAGGCGCTCCGCCCTGGGGGCAAGCTCCTCGGCGATGCGCCTGCGCCACTGCTGGGCCTGGGCTGATAGCTGGGCCTGCTGGTAGGCGATGGCCTTCTCCGCCTGGCCTGCCTGGCCTTCCAGCTTTCTGAAGCCCAGGAAGACCTCGTTCAGCCGCGCAAGCTCGGCCTGGCACTGCTGTAGCCTGGCCGCCTGGGAGGAGACCTCCTCCTCTCGCTGGAGGAGGGACTCGTACTCGGCGGTCCTGGCCTGGTGGGCCTTGAGCTGCCGCTGGAGTTGGGCCATCTCGCCCTGGTAGTCTTTGAGCCTGCGGGTGAGGTCTTCCAGCTCGTGGCGCTGGCGCCGGAGGGCGTCAACGTTGCGCTGTTGCTCCTCGGCCGTGGCCCGTTGCGCCTCCACCTGGGGCGTCAGTTGCTCCAGGGCGGCCTTGACCGAGGCCAGCCGCTCCTCGACCTCTGGCTTGCGGGCGGCCCGCTGCTCCTTGACCGCCATGGTGGTCTCGGTCTGCCGTATCTTGTCCCTGGCGGCGCGGGCCTTCTCCCTGGCGCGCTCCTCCAGCTTGTCGTAGAAGGAGAGGCCCAGGACCTCGGCCAGGCACTCCTTGCGCTCGGCCGGCGTGCTGGTGGTGAAGCGGTCCGCCTTGCCCTGGAGCAGGAAGGCGGTGTTGACAAAGGTATCGTAGTCCATGTGGAGGATGTCGCGGAGCCTGGCCTCGGTCTCCCGCACCGAGTTGCCGCTGATGGGCACGAAGCCACCCTCGGAGTACACCTGGAGGTCCAGGATGGTGGCGCCCTGCCTGCCCTGGGCGGCCCGCGAGTGCCTGCGGCTGACGCGGTAGCGCTGGCCGCGTGCCAGGAACTCCAGCTCCACGGCCATGTCCTGCTGGCCCTGGTGGATAAGCTCGTCCTGGGTGCGCGCTCTGGACGCTCCCCACAGCACCCAGGTGATGGCGTCCAGCAGCGCCGACTTGCCGTGGCCGTTATCGCCGCAGAGGCAGGCCACGTGGATGTTCTCAAGCTCCAGGGGAGGGACGTTGTCCCGGTAGCACATGAAGTTCTTGAGGGTCAGCCGCAAGGGAACCATGGCCCGCCTTGGTATAGCGCCGTGCCCTGGCACGGTAAGCTCTAATGTTCCATGGGGTTATCATACACTCTCGTGCGCCGGGCTGGCTACGGTTTTGCAGAGCATCTTGAGAGTTCCCGGCCAGGAGGCCCTGGGGCAAAAGCCGCCAGACCTCGCCCCCGTAGCTCACTCTCCCCGCCTTTTGGCCCCATGAGGCAGGGCCTCTGTGTCCCGCCATCCGGCGGGGCTGAGTGGGGTGGGCGGGGAAAAGGGGCGTTTGCCTCAAGGGGACTGCCCAGGCTTCCGCCGCGGTGTAGGGGCGTGCTGGCGGAGTTGGCACCAGGCGCGGCCCACGCGGCGGGCCGGGCTACTCCCTGCCATCCGACAGGAGGCGGAAGACCTTGACGCAGTGCTCGTCGCCCCAGCCCATCTTCCTGGGCGACAGGTACTTGACGGTGAGGGGAAGGCCCTGGGTCAGGCCCTTGAACAGGGAGTGGCGCTCGGAGCACATGCGCTCGCAGATGCGCCGCGCCACAGGCTCGCCCCGGCGGGTGTTCTCGATGAAGGGGCAGTAGAAGGTGGTGGCCTTCAGGGTGGTGCCGTTCAGCTCCAGCAGCGTGGTCATGTTGAGGGTCTTGAAGGTCACCGTCAGCAGGTCGTCCAGCGCCGAGGTCTGCGCGGCCGAGTTGGCCAGCCAGTCGGAGCGCCGCCACATCCAGCGCGAGGCCGCGGTCTCCAGCGCCTTGGGAAGGCTGCTGTCCTGTCCATCGGGCAGCATGCCGTCCCGCTGGATGCCGGCGTGGACCAGTTGCACCAGGAGGTCGTTCAGGCCCTGCCACTTGTCCTGGCTGGACATGGGAAAGCGGACAATGGTGCGGTACCAGGCGTCGGCGACGGAAGTCCTCAGACGCCGCCAGAGTCTTAGCATTGTCTTCACCCTTTGCGGCTTTGGTCTAGCGTCTGAGGAGAAGTACGGCAGAGACTCCAGTCAGCAACGCCGCCACGAGGAACATGACGCTGAAGCCTACCTGGGTGGCCAGTACGCCGCCAACGAAGACGCCCAGGATGCCGCCGGCGTTGGTGACCAGATAGTACAGCGCCTGCGACTGGCCCCAGTAACCGGGCACCTTCATCTCCGCCACCGACTGGGTCCCGGCGACGGTCAGGATTCCCTGGGATATGCCCCAGAGGGCGATTATGAGCAGCCCGATGGGCAGGGTAACCTGGGCCGGGGCCAGCAGGCCCATGAGCGCCAGCGCCAGCACCAGCAGGGCGCGCGACATGGCGGCGAAGCTCTGCACCTGGATGTGGAAGAACTTGGCGTGCCCCTCGCCCGAAGGGCCGGAGGCGAAGTAGGTGAACAGCCTGAAGCCCAGGAAGGAGGCCATCAGCAGGCCCAGCGGGGCCTTCAGGTCGCTGACCATGTAGCTATGGACGCCCGAGTAGGACATGCCCATGCCAGCGAACATGACGAAGATGGAGACCAGGTAGGACTTCATCTGGTCGGACACCAGCAAGGCGGGGCCGCGCCTGGCAGGGTTCGCCGCCCTTGCTACCTCGGAGGCGCCGGTTGCCTGGGACGCCTGGCCGGAGGCATGCCGGTCGCTGCCGCTGTTAAGGTAGTTCCATACCGCGCCCAGGATGGCCATGGAGGCCAGCAGAATGAACAGCAGCCTCAGCGTGGTGTCCTTGGAGAGGACCATCTCCCCGCTCATCATGAACAGGGCGGATATGGCCACTCCGGCGGCACCCCCCAGCGCGCCTACCTTGTTCAGCGAGCTGAAGGCCCTGCTCCACAGGAACCTGGGCAGATGGGCCGAGGCCACCAGCGGCGCCAGGGAGATGCAGGGCGCCATCAGCAGCCCGATGACCAGGGACAGCACAAAGGCCAGCACCATGTTGCCCAGCGAGGCAAAGACTATCAGCGACAGGCCCGTGGCCAGGATGCTGGCGTTGAAGAGGGACCTGGGACTCTTGATCCGGCGGGACAGGATGACCAGCAGGAACGCCCCGCCCACAGTGCCGATGGTCCCCAGGGCGTCCACTATGCCCACATCCCTGGGCATGCCCCCCAGCACGGCGGCGGCGAAGAGCAGGACCAGGCTATCCGCCGAGGCGGCAGCGGCCTGGAACAGCCCGTAGCCATACATCCAGCGAGGGGCTGTGTCAACGTCGCGCCTGTGGGCCGGGGCGGATGCGGCAACTCCGGGCTGATAGACTCGCTGTCCTGCGCTCTGGACTCTGGTGACCATAGGGAGTGACCTGGCCTCTCCAACCCTTGCTGTACGGAAGCAAAGGCCCCCAGGTGGGGGCCTCGGAGTGATGAAACAAATTTAGGACTAGTTTAAAACTAATGTCAATTCAAATGCCCGTCCTGGTTTCGGCGAAAACGTGCCCCCGTGAACGGCGCCCGTGACCTGCCGCCCTCCGGCCACTGCTTCTGCGCAGCGATGCAACGGCCTGGTAAAATGGTCACTGCTAGAGTTAGTGTAGCCAATCACATGTTGTATTTGGGTAAGAATTCGGTTTAGAAATGGTTTGTAACCTTTGGAGCGTCCGGTAAGCCCGTGGAGCGCCAGCGCAGGGCCAGGAGGCCGGGCACAGCCTGGACAGGCGAGGTAGCCCGGTGGTACGAGTCACTGGTAGGTGAAGAGGGCAGCAGCTTTCACCGCGACCTGGTCTTCCCCCGGACGCTCCGCCTGCTGGAGCTCAAGAGGGGGGAGCGCGTCCTGGACCTGGCCTGCGGCGAAGGTGCCTTCTGCCGGGTGCTCCACAAGCTAGGGGTTGAGGTCGTCGGCCTGGACGCCTCGCCCGACCTCATCAAGTACGCCCGCAGGAAGTCGGACAGGGGCATACGCTACCTGGTGGGCGAGGCCCAGAAGCTGGGTGAGGTCTTCGCCGCCGGGGAGTTCGACGCCATCACCTGCCTGCTGGCCATCCAGAACATAGAGCCCCTGGGGCCTGTCTTTGCTGGCTGCCAGCGGGTGCTGCGCCCCGGCGGCCGGCTGGTGCTGGTGATGACCCACCCCTGCTTTCGCATCCCGCGCCAGAGCGGCTGGGGCTGGGACGAGGAGCGCAAGCTGCTTTACCGGCGGATAGACCGCTACCTGTCGCCCCTGAAGGTGCCCATCCAGGTCCATCCCGGCTCTGCTCCGGGCATCGTAAGCTGGAGCTTCCACAGGCCGCTCCAGAGCTACGTCGCCGGCCTGGCCCAGGCCGGCCTCTGCATCACCGCCCTGGAGGAGTGGCCCTCCAACCGCGTCAGCGGGCCTGGCCCTCGCGCCCGGGCCGAGAACAGGGCCAGGGCCGAGATTCCGCTGTTCCTGGCCCTGCGGGCGCGCCAGCCTGATTCCAGGGCTGCACAGGAGGTGGGATGACCGAGCTAAACGTCGTCACAGGCGCCTTCAGCTACACGGGCAAGTACATCGCCCGGCGCCTGCTGGCCCTGGGCAAGGAGGTGCGCACGCTGACGGGCCACGCCAGGCACCCGGACCCCTTCGAAGGGCGCGTCACCGCCGTGCCCTACAGCTTCGACAGGCCCCAGGAGCTTGTGGAGGGCCTTCGGGGGGCGACAACGCTGTACAACACCTACTGGGTCCGCTTCCCCAGGGGGCAGGTCACCTTTGAAAGGGCCGTCGAGAACACCAGGAAGCTCATCCGGGCGGCGGAGGAGGCGGGTGTCCGGCGCATCGTCCACATCAGCATCACCAGCGCCTCCTCCAGGCTGCCCCTACCCTACTTCCGGGGCAAGGGCCTGCTGGAGGAGGCCATCGCGGCGTCGCGGCTGTCCTACGCCATCATCAGGCCCACGGTGGTCTTCGGGAGAGAGGACGTCCTCATCAACAACATCGCCTGGTTCCTGCGCCACTTCCCGGTGTTCACCATCTTCGACCGGGGCGACTACAAGCTCCAGCCAGTGTACGTGGAGGACCTGGCCGACCTGGCCGTGAGCGCTGGCCAGCGCGGCGATAACGTGGCCATGGACGCCGTCGGCCCCGAGACCTTCACCTTCGAAGGACTGGTGCGGCTGATCGCCAGCGCGGTGGGCAGCAAGGCGAGGATTGTCCACGCTAGCCCTGGCGTCGCCCTCTTGCTCTCCAGGCTGGCCGGCTACATGGTGGGCGACGTGGTGCTCACCCGCGACGAGGTCGCCGGGCTGATGATGGGCCTGCTGGTATCCAGCGGCCCTCCCACCTGCCCCACGCGCCTGAGCGACTGGCTGGCGCAGAACGCCGCCACCCTGGGCGTCCACTACGCCTCGGAGCTACGGCGGCACTACAGCTAGCCCCGCCGGGCCGACAGGGGTATGTTTTCCCCTGATGCCAGCCTGTATAGCCTGGCGGAAGCCTGGACCGTCACTTGATGCCAAGGTGGCTGTTCTCTCCCTCCCACCCAGGACAGCGAGGGCGGGCGGGTGAGACCGACAGGCTTTGCCTCAAGGTGACGGCCCACGGATGCACCCCATGGGCGATGTGCATACTCCAGTCATCAGCAAGGGGGGGGAAGGGATATGGCCCCCTTCCTGGCCTTCCCCCACGGGGGGAAGGGACTTCCTCGCCCCCCTTGGGGGAGAGCCAGAGAGGGGGCTGGTCCTGCCTTCCCCCAGAGGGGGCAGGGACGTTTTGGAAGCCGATGGGGGAGAACTAGAGGGGGGGC
>FWPU01004102.1_pt1 | contig 27187 bp, 22 predicted proteins | sample 2228361 | NCBI WGS metagenome assembly FWPU01 (sample SAMEA103939777, study PRJEB20133) | metagenome
CAACAGGAAGTACTGCTAGCTCAGGAACAAATCAGTACCGCAGAAAAGGAATTACAGGCTGCAGAGAAGTCATTAAACCTTAGCCAAATCAACCTCAAATTGGGCACCGCCATCCCACTTGAGGTCCTTCAGGCACTAGAAACGCTCACAAACGTACGAATAAAACTAGTTGAGGCTATAATTGAATACAACAAGTCTCAGACCAGGCTACTTAACGCCCTCGGTGAATTATCCGTTGATACATTAATTAGTGCTGTAACACCTCAACGATAACTCTACGCTTGAATCCAGAAACTTCGTAAGTTTTTCTTTCGGAAGGCGACTCCACAAGAAGGGTCTTATCTTTGGCTCGGGAAATGCTATGAGGGTCTTAGAAATAACCCAAACACCTGCCCCAACGAAGGTTTTCGTTAGCACTGAAAGAGTGCAATAAAAATGGTCGCATAGGGAATGTATTTATAGAGGGTGGAGATGCGAAGGTGACACATACGGATAAGAAAAGGGAGTTTGTGGAACTTCTTAGTCAACACCGCGACAGTTTATATCGCTTTTGCATGCACCTTATATGGGATAAGAACAGTGCCGAGGATGCCCTACAGGAGGCCATTCTTGCAGCTTATAAAAATTTTGACAGCTTTCAGCCCGGTACCAATTTTAAGGCCTGGATGTTCAGTTTCCTCATAAATAAGATATTTGATTCCAACAAAAAGTTTAAAAAAGAACTCAGGCAGGTAATCTTTATCCAGGACTTTGACATAGCGGAGCGTTTAGAGAAGGAGGAAGCCTATGCCTCTATCCTTGAGAATCCATCAGCGTTCTTTGAGAAGGTGGATGTACACATCAAGGAGGCTTTACTCTCTCTTAAGCCAACCGAAAGGATGGTATTTCTGTTGAGGTCAGTAGAAGGTTTTACCTATAAAGAGATTGCACAGTTTTTAGACATCCCAATGGGTACTGTTATGAGCCACCTCTTTCGTGCCAGGGCAAGGCTGAGAGAATCGCTAGCCGATTACGCCAGAAAGGTGGGCTTTGCGAGGTGAACTATGAGGTGCCAGGATTACCGAAGATATTTAGGTCCTTACATAGACTCTGAACTGGATGCCAGAACCTGCGCAGACATAGCCGAGCATCTATCCCTCTGCGAGGGTTGCAGCAGGCTTTTTGCCCAGGAGCAGGAGATAGAAAGGCGCCTGGTAAAGGGGCTCCAGCGCGAGAAGATGCCCGAGGAGTCCTGGAGTGCAATTTATGAAAGTCTAAGTGCTCACGATTTCGCAAGGCCCTGGAGGGTCCGCCTGGCATGGCTGGTCCCTGCGGCTGTAGTACCAGTGGCTGCAATGCTCCTGGTATGGTTCTTCCTGCTGGGTAAGCCCCCGGATGCCGGTTCGCTGGCCAAGCCACTCCTTGAGGCACACGAGAAACACTTAACACATGAACTCGCCCTCGGTCCTGGGCTTTCATGGCCGCAAGAGCTTTCGGGGCTGAAGATGCTCCAGCACCTTCCACAATCTGGCGTCATGGGAGGTCATGACATCAAACTAATTGGGGGCCAGCCCTGTTACATAAAGAAAATTAAGGGCGCCCACGTTGTGTATACATGTTGTAACACACCGGTCTCTATGTTCATCCTCAGGAAAGAAGATATGGACAAATTCAAAGGGGCGCAACGGCTCCTGGATAAGGGCAAAGGTTCCGCCATTGTTGACCTTGGCAACATGCGACTAGCCATGAAAGACCTTAAAGAGGCGGTAGTGTGTAGTGTTTCTTCCCATGATACCAGCGAACTTATGACGGCCTTTGAGCATCTCTAGGAAAAAGTGCCGTAATGCGGTAGATAGTTGGAGATACGAAGATGAAGAACTTGGAAGAAGAAAGGGAAAATACGGGTATACTCGAATGGATTTGGAAACATCCAGAAGCCCGCAAAGAGTTCCTCAAGAAGCTAGAGAACACCAAAAACCCAAAATCACGAACCTCTATATAAACCCTTGTATCTTAGCAGTTACTCCTGGCTTGAACGAAATGACACAATGTGATACCTTGACTCAAGAAGAGGCATACCAAAATGAAATGGTTTTTAATACTTCTGGTGGTTGTATCCGGCATTTTAAGTCTTTCAACGGATTCTTCATGGGATGCCCGGCAGGACGATAATACAGTTTTTGCTGCTGAAAAGGCACCCGCCCCAGGCGGATTAAAAGAAAAGGCCAAATTCACCACCATTATGGAAAAGTACGGGCTGGCGCTGGCCATAGTCTTTTCCTTCTGGTGGGGGTTGCTCGCCAATGTAGGTTCAGCCTGCGTCTATCCCATGGTACCTATTACCATAGGCTACTTTGCCAGCCAGGCAGAGACCCATGGGAAAGGATACACGGTGCTCCTTGCCTGGATGTATGTACTTGGTATAGCAACCCTTTATGCCCCCTTAGGGGTAATTTCTGCCCTGGCAGGCAGAGACGTCGGTGCACTGCTGGGAAATCCCTTCTTCATCGGGCCATTTGTGGCCTTCCTTGTGGCCATGGCCCTCAGCATGTTCGGACTGTTTGAGGTAAAACTGCCCACCTTCCTCATGACTAAATTCACTTCAGGGGGAAAGAAGACAGGGATTATCGGCACCTTCCTCATGGGCATAATCCTGGGCTTCGTGGCAGCCCCCTGTGTTGGCCCCTTTGCAGGCTCTATCCTTGCCTTCGTAGCCACTACAGGTAACATCTTCGTGGGCCTGGCGAGTCTGTTCTTCTTCTCCCTGGGACTAGGGGTCCCCTATCTGGTGCTGGCCGTCTCGGCCAAGAGCCTCGCCAGCCTACCCAGGGCCGGGGAGTGGATGAACCGCATCAAGCAATTTGCAGGGTTTATCCTCCTTCTGGTGGCCGTTTACTTCCTGAGCTTTGTTATTCCAAGGAATATTTCACTCCTGCTGGCTGGGATTCTTGTAGTATTTATAGCAGTATTCCTGGGCACACTTGCCTGGAGGGAGGCTTCCACCCTTGCCATCATTGGGAGAGGCATTGGAATATTGATAGGGGTTTGTGGTATTATGTTGTTCCTGCTGGGGCTACTGGGCCTTTTCGGGATATCAGAGAAGCTGCCTGTGTTACAGGCCCCGAGAGCAGAGATTAAATGGGTGCCCTCCTTTGAGGATGGTCTGAGGCTGGCAAGGGAGCAAGGCAAGCCCGTGTTTATAGACTTCTTTGCCGACTGGTGTCTGCCCTGTAAGGAGATGGACGCCACTACCTGGAGGGACGGAGGAGTAATAAAAGAATCAGAAAGATTTGTAGCCATCCGACTGGATTCCTCTAAAGAGGATAGCCCTGGCTCAAGACTTAAAATTGAAAAATTTCAGTCTTACTACATACCTTTTGTGGCCTTCTATGACTCCCAAGGGAACTACCTGGAGGGAAAGGCTATAGAGGGTTACGCCGATGCAGATACCATGCTCAAGGTGATGCAGACAATCCATTAACCAGTATGTAGGGGCAGGTTTAAAACCTGCCCCTACCAAGGAGGTGAAGATGGCCGAAATAAAAGGGGTCAGTGACGCTAACTTTAAGGCAGAGGTGCTGGATTCTCCTTCGCCTGTACTTGTGGATTTCTGGGCCACCTGGTGCGCCCCCTGTAAGCAGATGTCAGAGATAATTGACGGCCTGGTGGATGCCTACAAGGACAAGGTAAAGATAGTCAAACTCAATGTGGACGAGGGGACAAAGGTGGCTGCCCAGTACGGTATAACGGCCGTTCCAACCCTGATATTCTTCAAGGGAGGCAAGGAGGCCGGGCGGATGGTAGGAGTGGTGTCCAGGCAGAAGCTGGAGGAGAAGCTGAAGTCCCTGGCAAGCTAAGCAAAAAGGTTAAATTCCAGAGCTCAAATGCCAAACCAACATCAAAACACTATTGTTAAAGTAGGGATTCCTTTTGTTATTTGGACTTTGACATTTGGATTTTCCGTCATCGAGGCCCAGGCTGTATTGAAAGAGCTGACGCCCCAGCAATTACAGGAGGCCATGGAATACGGCAAGAAAGGAAAAGACCTGGAAATGGTGCCCTTTTCTGCAGAGTGGACGGTGAATCTTGGGGAGCAGGTAGGCTGGGCCACACTCTACACCCCGTTCCACAGCCTTGCCTATAAAGTCCGCAAGGCAGAAGTGGAACACAGGGAATTAACCGATATAGAGATAAGAAAGGCCGTTGAGACAGGAGAAACGCTAACCTTCGCCGTCACCATCCTGTGCGATAACCTCTATTTCACACGCCAAAGACCCGCCTCCTTACGGCAGGGTGAAACGGTAGTGGCCTCCTCTTACGAATTCCTTCCTGACGTCTGTGAGAACAGCAACTTCTTCCCTGAACCCCTGGCCTTTATAGCCTCCTGCGTGTACAAGTTCCCCTACAAGAACCTCTCGCTTGATGCCCCCGTTACCCTCGTGGTAATAAAGCCTTCGGGGGAGGAAGTCCTCTTTAACTTCGACCTCTCAAAGATGCGATAAAAAACTGGGAGAAAAGACTGCTACCCCCTAGCCCCTAACCCCTAGTTTCTGCTCCCTCTCCTGCTTCACCGCCTCTATGCACTCCTTTACGAACTGGTCAACGTTTGTATTGTGCATCAAACAGGCAAAGGCCACATCCTCCGTACCGAAGGCAGGACAGTCAAAGCAACCCTTCCCAAAATGCTTGATAAAAACACTCTTTGCAGCAGGATATTTTTTTACGACCTCGTCGGTCTTCATCTTCTTGTTAATCACTATCTCCCCCGACTCCTGCGGGGTGACCTGTGGTGAGGCACATACAGACTGCAGGTCCTGAATAAACTTCACTAAGTCAACCCCCTGTTGGGCACAGGCGCTCTCAATGGTAGTCTCATCCCTTCCGCCCCTCTGAAGCCTTGCCATCAAGGTAATAAAACCGTGACGCTTGAAGACCATTGCCGCCCCCAGATGCGCTGCAATAACATCTGATACCTTGCTGTCTTTGGTAATGTCCATTTATTGACTCCTCTTATACGCCGCCTTTTGACGCCGGGGCCACCTAAGGCGGATTACCGCCCTTTGACGCCTGGCGGTGCTACCGCCCGCCTTTTTTCTGGGGCCGTTTCACCCTATACCTGCCAATCTTCAGGTACCTACCTATGTTTGCGTCCGGGTCCAAAAGGGGTTTAATAAGCCCTTCCGTAGAGGTAAAAAGTGTGGTCAAACCCGGACCGTGTCCTGCCGTAGCACTATTGGTGTGCACTATCACTCCGACGCTAATTGCACCCTTTTTGAATATCCTTCCAAAGGAGTGGTCGGCGTCCTCAATTGCCACCAGGTCTCCTAACCGAAGGGTGCTGAGATTATACTCTTTTACCGAGGACTCGTCAAAGAGCTGGATGTCGTAATCCCCCCGATACGTGTGATGAGACCCCAGCCCTGAACCCATAACCCCTGCCGGCACCACGTGCGTCACTGGTATGACCAATTTCCCTCTCTCTATTCGCAGTGGCAGGGCATTCAGTAATCTGGGCGAGACATTCATCAGTCTCACCCGAGGAAGGTCCAGGAGTTTTAACCCCACCCCCTCCCCCTTAATCATTATCTTGTCCCCTATGACTAGCTTATCCAGTGTCTCCTCATCAAAATCCACGAGGACATGCTCTATCCCGCCATGCTTGCCCGTAACACAGCCCTCCGCGCCCTTGGCATCACCGCTGACTACCCAGGCCTTGTTACCTACGCAGGCCAGGAGGTTCAGCGCGGCGTTGGCCTCCTTGTTTCCATTCCTGATGGAAACCCCCGGCTCCACATGGTCGGCCTCCCAATGCACGGCAGAATCCCCAACCTTCACATTATATGTGATACCACCAACGCTTGGGAGTACTACAGGTTGCCCTTCTGCCGTCACCTGATACGGAGATGGACCCGAGGAAGGACTGGCAACTTCCCCGTATATAGAAATGCTTACTAACTCCCTTTCGTTAGTCCTCAACATAGTGTACTAAGCATTTGAAACAAGAAAGGTTAGGAAGTATAACAAATATCCTCCTCCCTTTCAAGTAACACTTGCTTTTCCCATGTAAATCAGTATAATGAATAAGTTGATTTTTCCTCACAAACTCTACTATAAAACGTGTTTTGCTGGTCCGACATATTCCGTGGAGAAGGGAGGCCTGCACAAGGTTTCTTACCCATACCCTCCACAGCGATTAACGCTTCTTAAGACAATACTGCTGTTTTTTGCGTAAATATTAAATAGGCACAAAAGCTATCTAAGACATGCAATTAAAAGAAGTTATTGAACTCTGTCGCCAGAAGGACATAAAGGTTATTGACCTGCGTTTCTCAGACCTCCTGGGGAAATGGCATCACTTTTCCATCCCTACAAGGGAACTTACCGAAAAGGTCTTTGAGGAAGGCCTTGGCTTTGACGGGTCAAGCATAAGGGGCTGGCAGCCCATTCACATGAGCGATCTCATTGCTGTCCCCATCTCTGAGACGGCCATGATAGACCCATTCCTGGAGGTACCCACCCTTGTACTGCTCTGCGAGATAATGGAGCCGATACCCAAAAAAGATTACACGCGAGACCCCCGGTACATCGCGCGCAAGGCCGAGGCGTACCTCAAGTCCACAGGTATCGCTGACACGGCCTACTTTGGCCCTGAGGCGGAGTTCTTCATCTTTGACAGCATCCGCTTTGACCAGCAACCCCACCACGCCTACTACTACATAGAATCCTCCGAGGGCAAGTGGAACACTGGCCAGGATGAACGTCCGAACCTCGGTTACAAGATTGCCTTCAAGGAGGGGTATTTTCCCGTACCTCCCCATGATACCCTCCAGGACGTCCGTTCGGAGATGATGCTCATCATGGAGAAGTGCAACATCAAGATTGAGAGGCAGCACCACTTGGTAGCCACTGCCGGGCAAGGAGAGATTAACTTCCAGTATGATACACTGGTAAAGGCGGCAGACACACTCCAGCTATACAAATACATAGTAAAAAACACTGCGAGGAAGTACAACAAGACCGTCACCTTTATGCCGAAACCGATCGTAGGAGACAACGGTTCGGGGATGCACACCCACTTCTCCCTGTGGAAGGGGAACAAGCCCCTCTTTGCTGGAAACGGTTACGCAGGCCTGAGCGAGATGGCCCTTCATGCCATTGGAGGCCTGCTCCACCACGCAAAGGCCCTTACTGCCTTCACTAACCCCACCACGAACTCCTATAAGCGTCTGGCCCCCGGTCATGAGGCACCAATAAACCTGGCCTACTCGTCAAGGAACCGTAGCGCTGCTATTAGAATACCCATGTACAGCAATAGCCCCAGGGCGGCCAGGATAGAGTTCCGTTGCCCGGACCCCTCCTGCAACCCCTATCTCTCTTTTGCCGCCATCCTTATGGCTGCCCTGGACGGCATACAGAACAAAATAGACCCAGGAGAACCGATGGATAAGGATATTTATGAGCTTCCACCAGAAGAGCTGGCAAGAATCCCCTCTACCCCGGATTCCCTGTCCAGCGCACTGGACGCACTGGAAGAGAACCACGAGTTTCTCCTGAAAGGTGATGTCTTCACCCAGGACGTTATCGAGACCTGGATTTCTTATAAAAGGATGTATGAGGTGGAACCCGTGCGGCTCCATCCCCATCCCTATGAATTCGCCCTTTACTACGACGCATGAGGTGCTAAAGACCTTTTCAGTTTTGATATTGATGGAGTTGTATGGCAACCTTAGAAGTAACAACTGCCCCCCTTGAACTAACTGGACCTATCGTGGATAGGAACCAGGTCCTGGCCAGACTAAAGGACTACCTCAACAGCGAAAAATCCAGGACCCTTGGCCTCCACGAGCAAGGGGCCCCTGGCCTTGAAGTGGCTAGCTGTCTGACCGCGATCGTGGATAACATGGTACGCCTCGCCCACACCTACGCCTTGAGAGACGCCACGCCTCCTGCACCCATCGCCTGGATAGCCACGGGGGGATACGGCCGTAAGGACCTCAGCCCCTTCTCAGACGTAAGCCTGATGCTACTCCACCTGGATGCCCCTCCAGACTACGTTAAAAAGCTGAGTGCAGACGTCACCTCCCTGCTCAAAGAGGCAGGTCTCACTGTATCCCTCTCGTGCCGCACCCCCCAGGAGTGCCTCAAGGCACTGGAGGGAGACCCCATCACTGCCTGCGCCTTACTGGAGGGGCGCTGGGTAGCCGGAGAAACGGCCCTCTCACAGTCCTTTGAAAAGGAGGTACTTGAGACCTTCTTCTCTAAACACTGGTTCTCTTTCCTGCGTGACAGGACAGAGGAACAACAGGCCCGGCACGGTGCGAAGGGGGCCTCGCCCTACCTGGTGGAACCTAACCTTGTATCTAATCCTGGCGGTCTAAGGGACATCCAGTTGTTACTCTGGACGAAACGGCTTGCGGAGGTACTACCCACGCGGAGGTCATTCATTCCCTCCCTCAAAGAGAAGGAATATCAGAACCTCCTGGAGTCTTACGGCCTGCTCCTCCGCCTTCGTATCCAGTTGCATATCCTCTCCAATAAAAAACATGACGTCCTTGACCGTTCTCTCCACGAGCCGATGGCCCAGGCCCTGGGCTACAAAGAAGAAGATGGTGCACCAGCGGCCGCTGGGTTGATGAGGGATTACTTCCAGGCGGTAGCCAGGGTCTGTCACCTGACAAGGAGCATACAAAGCCGTTTCGAAGACCTTAAGCCCTCCTCACAACATGCCACCTTCTTCCGAAGGCCCGTAGGAAATGATTTCGTGGCCGTGGGGAAGCGGCTGTATTTTGCCAGGACGACAAAACCTCTGGATGCCAACTGGAAGCTGCTGGAGACATTCCTGCTGGCCCGGAGACACCACATGGAACTCAGCCAACAGATACTAGAATACGTAAAAGAAAACCTGCATCTCGTAGATGACAATCTCCGTTCAGACCCTCAGGCCGCACGGTGTTTCCTCAGCATCTTGGAAGGGACGGCTTCGGTTGCCCCCGTACTCCGTCAGATGAGGGACTGTGGCCTCCTGGGTGCCTTTTTACCTGAGTTTGAACCCCTCGTCGGGTTCATCCATTATGAATCGCTCCCGATGTACACCGTAGATGAGCAAACCCTTCTTGCCCAAGCAGTAATAGACGAAGTATGGCTGGCTGAGTCTGGTGAAACCGCCCAAAAGAGGCGACTACTTGAAGAGTCTGGCCACCATGTGCTACTTAGACTCGCCTTACTCCTCCACGGCATTGGCAAGCCTCGCGGCCCAGAACCTCAACTCCTGGCCGCGGACATGGTCCCAACCATAGCCAGACGCCTATCACTGGGGGAATGGGACAGCAAAATCCTCCAGTTCCTTGTAGAAAACCACTTAGAACTGTCGTGCCTCTTTGAGCGAAGGGACCATAGTGAAAAACACGTCTTACAGTCCCTGGCAAAAAGGGCCGGTGACCTCACGAGGCTCTCCCTGCTCTACCTCCTCACATATGCCAATACTAAGGCCAGCGAGCCCTGGTCTGAGTGGAAAGACACACTCCTGCTGGAACTATACAAAAAGCTAGTCAACCTGATCTCCCAGCAGAAGGCCGAGGTGGTGGAGCCTAAAAGTTTCAAAGAAAGCCTGCTGGAGCTGGCCAGGGAGCAAGGGCTAGAACAAGAGGCCCTCCGTCACTGTGAACTTGTGCCCCCAAGGTACGCCCTGGAGGTCAGTCCTCAGGAGGCTATCGCACACCTTGAGATGATACGCTCCTTGAAATCCCCCTCAGGCGGGCCTGTTTACCTGCGCTCCTCCGAAACAGACCACCTCATCAACATATGGGTATGCACAAGGGACATGCCTGCAAGGTTCGCCCAGATATCTGGTGTATTTACCTCCAGGGGTCTGGACATCGTCAGCGCACAAGCCTATACGAGAAAGGATGGCATCATCCTGGACCGTTTCCGCATCGCAAGCCCAGGAGGGAAATCACTTAAAGAGACGGGCATAAAAGAACTGCAGCAGGATCTGGCCTCCGTACTGACAGGCCAGCTTTCCCTGGCAGAACTCCTCCGCTCAAAACGCACGGCTCCCGGTTCTCCCGCACAGGGCCCCGTCCGTATATATATAGACAACAACTCCAGCCCCGACTACACCATCATAGATGTCGTCTGTCCAGACAGGGTCGGGCTCCTGTATACCATAAGCAAATGTCTCACGGATTGCGGCCTGGATATCCACTTTGCAAAAATAGCCACCAAGCTCAACCAGGCAATAGATGTCTTCTACGTGACCCTCAAAGATGGGCGGGCCAAGCTCTTTGATGAAGAGGACCTCCATCGGGTAAGGCAGCGCCTGACGGAGGCATGTAGGTCATCATGGTAAACAGGATTTATCTAGACAATCGCACTACTACACAGCTAGACCCGCAAGTCCTGGAGGAGATGTCACCCCTACTCCAGAGGGGCTGGGGCATTAGCACCCAGATACACTCCTTCGGCAGGGAAGCCAAAAAGGCCCTGGAAGAGGCTCGCGGTCGTATCGTGCAGACCCTGGGTATAATGCAAGAGGAGCTAATCTTTACAAGCGGCGGGACAGAGGCCAACAATCTAGCCATCCTGGGCGTTGCCCGGAATCTGGGCTACAAGGGCCATATCATCACCTCGCAGATAGAACACCCGTCCATTCTGGAAACTTGCAAGGCACTACAGTCCGAGGGTCATGACGTCACGTTCATCCCGGTAAGTAAAGAGGGGCTCCTTGACCCCGACGGCATAAAAAAGGCCATAACAAAAAAGACCTTCCTCATCTCTGCAGTCCTTGCCGAAGGCGAGACCGGTGCCATCCAGCCCGTAGAGGAAGTTGCCCTGCTGGCCAAGGAGAGAGGCATCTTGTTCCATACAGACGCCTGCCAGGCTATGGGTAAAGTTAAACTTCCCCTTGAAGGGCCTAGTATAGACCTCCTCAGCCTATCTGCCCACAAATTTCATGGGCCAAAGGGTGTGGGCGCACTGTTTGTCAGGATGGGGACTAGAATAAAACCCATCTTGTTCGGTGGCTCAGAGGAGCGTGGACTCCGCCCGGGTACTGTATCTCCCGCCCTAGCGGTGGGGATGGCCAGGGCCGCAGAACTGGCCGAGGAACAACGCAGCACGGCCGTGCCAAGGGTTCGGCTCCTTGAAGAACAACTCCTGGAGGGCATCAGGGGGGTCTTCGAGGAAGTACGTCTAAATGGTCCCGCTTACATACCTGCAGGGAACGACTCTCGTCACCGACTTCCAGGCCACTTGAGCCTCACCTTCCCCGGTCTGGAGGCGGAGGCGCTGTTACTGAGCCTGGATTTGGAAGGCATCGCTGTGGATGCCGGGAGGCCCTGTGACTCCGGTGCTATGGAGGTCTCTCCCGTCCTACTGGCATTGGGGCTGTCCAGAGAAGAGGCGCTATCTTCATTGCACATCTCTCTCTCAAGATTCACTACGTCCGATGAAGTGGCTCGTGCCGTCGGGGTGCTCTCTACGGTTATTTCTCGTATGCGCATAGCGCATGTTTGAGGACCAAACATGGTACAGGATATCAGTGCAATATGGCCTAAGGTTCTTGATGAACTGAAGAAGAGGGTAACGGAGCAACAATTTAACACCTGGTTCTGTCACCTGGAGCCGGATAGCCATCTCGGACCGAAGGTGGAGCTACGTGTACCCGGACCAATATACAAAGAGTGGCTGGCCCGTCGTTACAAACCCCTTTTAGAAGAGGTCTTCTCGTCTGTCAGCGAGGTACCTGTGCAGGTGGCCTTTACGTCTGCAGATGGCTCGCTTGGTTCCTCGTTCCCTGTGGCGGCTAGGGGTACTCCTCCATCTTCACAGGTCTATCTCAACAGGAAATACACCTTTGAAAACTTCATCGTCGGCAATTGCAACCGTCTGGCTCACGCCGCAGCCCTTTCCGTGGTTTCCTCGCCAGGCTATACCTACAACCCATTGTTCATATGCGGCACCGCCGGTTCGGGTAAGACCCACCTGCTTCAGGCGATTCATTTTGCCCTCCTCTCAAAAGGCGTGAAAAGCCTCTACGTCCCTTGCGAAGGCTTCATCTCTCACTTTACCTCTTCTCTCCGTAGCTCCTCCTCCGGCGGCATGGAGGCCCTCCGTAGCATCTACAGGGGACTTGATACCCTCTTGATTGACGACATTGAGGGGATCTCTAGGTCTCCCTCTACGAGGGAAGAACTCTTTCACACCTTCAATGCCCTTTTCAATAAACAGCGCCAGGTTGTCTTGTCTGCGAACTGTTCTCCAGATAACCTCTCCGGGGTTGAGGGGCGTCTCATTTCCAGGTTCAAGTGGGGTCTGGTAGCGACGCTGGAGCCGGCAGACATGGAGACCAAGACGGCTATAGTGGAGAAGATGGCTTCTCTTCTGGACCTCCCTCTCTCCAAAGAGGCAGCCTCGTTCCTTGCAGAAAGCATCTCTGGTAACATCAAAGAGGCATCCCGGCTTCTTGGTTTCCTGTTCTCTCTCTTCCCTTCGAGCCCCCTGCTTTCGTTACCCTCCGTCAAGGAGGCATTGCATGGCCTCTTGCCCGCTAAGGGTAGCGACGTCCACATGGAGGAGATCTTAAGGGCTGTTTCCTCTTTCTTCAAGGTTCCTCAAGCGCGGCTACAATCAAAGGATAGGTCCCGTTCGGTCTCGCTTCCCAGACAGGTCGCGATGTACCTTGCTCGCCGCTTTACTCCCCTCTCCTTGCAGGAGGTAGGGGGATACCTCGGTGGTAGGGATCATAGCACCGTCGCACACGCGGAGAAGCGCATATCCACGCTAAAGGCAAAGAATCAGAATATGGATGGTATCATCAGTCAAATTGAAATGTCCTTGCTGAGGAGGTGTTAGTATCTTGTACTTCTTTTGTTTTCTTCTTGTCCTGTTTGCTTCTCCCCTGTTCACCTTCCTTCTGGGAGACGCTCCCCGAGTAGCAGCTTTGGTCTTTGCTATGGACACTTTCCTTAACACCCTTCCCGAGGCGTATCTCCGGGAAAAGCACCAGCTTCGAGAAAAAACAAAACATGTTTTCAACATTTCGGCTGGTACCCTATGAATAGGAGGGTTAAGTTTGTATTAAACAAATAATAATAGCACAACCTAGACAGAAAGAGGGAGCATCAATGAAACTCTCATGTCAGAAGACATTGTTTCTTGAAGGATTACAACTACTGGGGCATGTAACAACGGGTACGACAACAAAGCCGATACTTCAAGCTATCAAGTTGGAGGTGCAGAGGAACAAGGCAGTTCTGGAGGCAACGGATTTGGAGGTGGGGGTTCGCTATTTGTTGGAGCCAGTTGAGGTACAGGAGACGGGGGCAGTGGTAGTGCAGGAAAAGAGACTGGCGGAACTGTTGCGGGAATGGCCGGAGGAGAAGATCAGCATGGAGGTAAAAGGATCCATGTGCCTTCTTTCTGGAAAGGGGGGAGTATTTAAGATGGCGGGGTACGACCCAAAAGAATTCCCCACAATCCCGGTGTTCCCAGAAGAAGGGGGTATAAGCTTGGAGGCAAAAGAGGTTGTAGAGATGATAAAAAAGGTGGTATTTGCTTGTGCCACGGAGAGGGTACGGCATACGATGACAGGGGTTTTGTTTCAGGTGGAGGCGGGGGCGATAAAGATGATAGCGACGGATGGGAGGAGGCTGGCGAGCGCCAGGGAAAGGAAGGGGGAGAGCGGAAGGCCCCAGGTGGAGGGAATAGTCCCAAGGAAGGGAATAGAACAGCTAGCAAGGATTGGGGAACAGCACGGGGGGAAGATAGAAATAAAGATGGAAGAGACGCATTTCCTGGCCAGGAGCAGCAGGGCAACGCTCTGCGCGCAACTTATAGAAGGGCAGTACCCGAACTATAAAGAGGCGATACCAAAGGACAATGACAAGAAAGTAGAGGTTGGTGCAGAGGTGCTGGCTGCGGCGCTCAGGAGGGCAGCCGTCCTGACGACAGAGGAGAGACGGCTCGTAAAGCTCGGACTTCAGAAGGGGAGGGTTACCATAGAGGCAGAGACTCCAGAGGTAGGAGAGGCAAAGGTAGACATAGATGTAGACTACAAAGGGGAAGGTCTAGAGCTGGGGTTTAACCCAGACTTTCTGCTGGACGCTCTTAAAGCCATCGGGAAGGGGACGGTGCAAATGGAGTTCAAGGAGCCAACTACAGCGGCGGTGATGAAGAGCGGGCCGGACTTTATTTACGTGGTTATGCCAATCAGGCTGGCAGAGGGGGCATAATGTCTAGACCCACGGAACTGAAAGAGCTAATGCCGAGGGTTATCCAGAGGCTCAAGCCCCGGCGGGGGAAAAGGGAGGAGAAACTGCAGGCGGCATGGCAAGAGATCATGAGTCGGGAAGAGGTGAAGCACAGCAGGATAAAGCAGCTAAAGAACGGGGTGCTCCTCGTAGAGGTAGACTCTGCCCCCATGATGCATCACTTTAGCGGGAAGGATAAAAGCAGGCTTCTAAAGGAACTCGAGGAGCGGGTAGAGGGGATCCACATAAGAGAGATCAGGACGCGCATATCTAAGGAGTAAAAGAAGGAGTGTGCCCGGAAGCTCACGGGGCAGGGAGAGTATGGAGAAGGTAGAAAAGTACGACGCAACAGCGATAAAGGTCTTAGAAGGTATAGAGGCCGTTAGGAAACGGCCAGCGATGTACATAGGGGACACCGGTCCAAGGGGACTTCACCACCTGGCCGAGGAAGTAATCGTTAACAGCGTGGACGAGGCCCTGGCTGGTTTTTGCAGGAACATCTCCGTAAAGATAAATGCAGACGGAAGCCTCACCGTTGTAGACGACGGGAGGGGTATCCCTGTGGACGAGCACAAGGAGACAAAGAAACCGGCCCTGGAGGTCGTGATGACTACCCTCCATGCAGGGGGGAAGTTCGGAGAAGGCGGGGCGTACAAGGTATCAGGGGGCCTCCACGGAGTCGGGGTCTCGGCCGTGAATGCCCTCAGCGAGTGGCTGGAAGTGGAGGTCAGGAGGGACGGAACGGCTTACTTCCAGAGATACGAATATGGCAAACCCACTACACCAGTAGAGAGACGAGGGAGCACAAGAAAGCAAGGCACAAAGGTTGTCTTCAAACCAGACTCCACCATCTTTGAGGATACGGAGTTCAACTACGACACCCTGGCAAAGAGGGTGCGTGAACTGGCATTCCTGAACAAAGGGCTCACTATTACTCTTGCAGACGAACGGACGAACCAGACGGAAACGTTTCAATACACGGGAGGGATTAAGAGCTTCGTCAAAGAGCTCAATGCAGGAAAGGACCAGGTCCATAGCGACATAATATACATAGAGAAACGCGAAGGGGACGTGACCGTAGAAGTAGCGCTACAGTACAATGACACGTACACGGAAAACGTCTTCTCTTTCGTAAACAACATAAACACAGCGGAGGGGGGAACCCACCTCAGCGGTTTCAGGGCGGCCCTTACCAGGACGTTCAACAATTACGCAAAGAACCAGGGGCTCATAAAGGAGGAGAAGGTACCCCTTGGAGACGACTACCGCGAGGGGCTCACAGCGGTGATAAGCGTAATGATGCCCGAGCCGCAATTTGAGGGGCAGACAAAGACAAAGCTGGGCAGCCGGGAGATACAGGGGGTCGTAGAGGCAATACTTAACGAACACCTTGGCGTCTATTGCGAGGAACACCCCGCAAGTGCAAAGGCCGTGATTAACAAGGCCATAGAGGCCGCCAGGGCAAGGGAGGCGGCGAGGAAGGCAAGGGACCTGTCCCGTAGGAAAGGGGCACTCAGCGGGGCTGACCTTCCGGGCAAGCTGGCGGACTGTGCCACGAGGGACGTAGAGTCAAGCGAACTATTTCTGGTAGAAGGCATATCCGCGGGCGGCACGGCCAAACAGGGTAGAGACAGGAACTTCCAGGCAATCCTCCCCCTGAAAGGCGTCATCCTCAACGTCGAAAAGGCCAGGGTGGATAAGATGCTGTCCAACGAGGAGATCACCACCCTCGTCAGCGCCCTCGGGACAGGCATAGGTACCGATGAGTTCAACCCTGAAAAGCTGCGTTACGGAAAAATCATCATTATGACAGATGCGGACGTGGACGGGGCCCACATCAGGACACTGCTCCTGACCTTCTTCTTCCGCCAGATGGCGGAGCTTATAGAGAGAGGACACATATACGTGGCACAACCCCCTCTGTACAAGGTGACCCAGAAGAAGAAACTGGAGTACGTCTACGACGATAAACACCTCAACCTGGCCCTTCTGAAATTAGGCATGGAGGGGGCGAGGATGGAGCTCCCGCAGAAAAACAGGTGCATAGAGGGCACAGAACTCAAGGAACTGGTGGAACTTCTCAGTAAACTGGAGGAACAGGCCAAGTGGCTGGCCAAGATGGGAATCTCAATGAAGGACTTCCTGGTGAAGAGGAAGGAAAATACCACGCTCCCCCTTTACCGCGTGAGCTTCAATGGTCAGGTGCGCTTTCTCTACTCAGATGATGAACTTAACACCCTTATCAGCGAGATTCAGAAAAAGGGAGAGGAGCTGGAGGTATTGGAGGAAGAAGACCTGGCATACCTACCCAGGGCAGAGTCTACCAAGCGTGTGCTTGAAGTCACGGAATTCAGGGAGAGCAGGGATCTGGAGAGGCTTATAAACTCCCTGGAGGCCCATGGTTTTTCCCTGGAGGACTACTTTGTCCAAGAGGGCGCACCGCCCAGGGCGAGGCTTGTCAAGGAAGGGAACGAAGTTATTGTGCAGTCCTTGAGTGAACTACCAGTCCGTATCAGAGACATGGGAAGGAAGGGGCTGGACATCCAGAGGTACAAGGGGCTGGGGGAGATGAATGCGGAGGAACTGGCCGGGACAACGATGAATCCGGCCACCAGGACCCTTCTTAAGGTAAAAATAGAGGATGCTTACAAGGCTGACCAGATATTCAGCATCCTCGCAGGAAAAGACGTCCAGAGGCGCCGTGAATATATAGAGAAGCACGCCCTTGAGGTTAGGAGACTGGATGTATGATAGAACCCAGAGAAAACGTAAAAGAACTTTTCATAGAGGAGGAGATGAAGGACTCCTACCTCACTTTCGCCATGAGCGTGATAGTGAGCCGGGCCCTTCCGGACGTCAGGGACGGCCTAAAGCCCTCCCAGAGGCGCATCCTCGTAGCCATGAACGACCTTGGTCTTAACCCGAGGGCCAAGTTCAGGAAGTGTGCCAAGATTGCCGGCGATACCACAGGCAACTATCACCCACACGGAGAACAGGTGGTTTACCCCACCCTTGTGCGTATGGCACAGGACTTCAATATCCGTTATCCCCTCATCGAGGGGCAGGGGAACTTTGGTTCCATAGATGGAGACCCTCCTGCTGCCATGAGATATACCGAGGCCAGGCTCACGGAGGCCAGCATGGCCCTCATGGAGGATATAGATGAGGACACCGTGGACTTTGTCCCTAACTATGATGATACCCGATTGGAACCTACCGTCTTACCATCCAAGTTTCCTAACCTCCTTTGTAACGGCTCTTCAGGGATTGCCGTTGGGATGGCCACCAGCGTGCCACCTCATAACGTCAGCGAGATTTGCGATGGTATACTGAAGGTTGTAGATAACCCAGAGGTTACTGTGAAGGAGCTTCTTTCCATAGTGAAGGGACCCGATTTCCCCACGGGGGGGCTTATCTGCGGGACAAAGGGCATACTGGAAGGATATACGACTGGCCGGGGCACCGTGACGGTGAGGGCCAGGGCCCATGTAGAGACCACCAAGACGGGCAGGGAACAGATTGTGTTCACAGAAACTCCGTACCAGCTCAACCGGGACAACATAATCGCCCGTATTGCGGAACTGGTAAAGGAGGAGAAGATTACAGGGGTGGCCGACGTCCGCAATGAGAGTGATAGAGAGGGCTGCCGTATAGTGGTGGAACTGAAGAAGGGCGAGGCCACCAACGTGGTACTGAACCAGCTTTACAAACTTACCCAACTCCAGGACAGTTTTAGCATCATAATGATCGCCCTGGTGGATGGTCGCCCCCAGACGCTTAATATTAAGGAACTCCTCCTGGCCTACAAGCACCACCGCATGGAGGTCATCCGCAGGCGAACCCGCCACCTCCTCCAGAAGGCTGAACAGAGGGCCCATATCCTGGAGGGTCTGAGAATAGCCCTGAAGGACATAGACGAGGTGGTAAGACTGATAAGGGCCTCACAGGATACAGCTACCGCCAAGGCAGCGCTCATTAGTCGTTTCCAGCTCACCATCGTTCAGGCGGAGGCCATACTGGATATGCGCCTCCAGAGGCTTACTGCGCTGGAACACTCAAAGGTGGAGGAGGAGTACCAACAGCTCCTCAAAGACATCCAACGTGACAAGGATATCCTGACCAGGGAGGAACTCGTCCTTGACATCGTCCGCCAGGAGGTCAAAGAGATAAAGGAGCAGTTTGGCGACGCCCGTCGTACCGATATAGTGGGAGAGGTGGAAGAGTTTGCCAAGGAGGACCTGATTGCCGAAGAGGACATGGTCATCACCATGACCCACCAGGGCTACCTGAAGCGCCTCCCCGTGAGTACCTACCGGAGACAGGAACGAGGCGGAAAGGGCGTAAGTGGTGGGGATCTTGTTGAAGGGGACTTCGTTGAACATCTCTTTATTGCCTCCACCCACGACTATCTCCTGTTTTTCACTGACCAGGGGAGGGTTTACTGGCAGAAGGTTTATGACATACCGCAACAAAGCAGGATGGCCAGGGGGAGGGCTATAGTCAACCTGCTGGAGATGAAAGAGGGAGAGGTAATCACCTCTATGATTCCTGTCAGGAAATTTGACCAGCGGTATCTGGTGATGGCCACGGAAAAGGGGCTGATAAAGAAGACCTCCCTGGAAGCCTTTAGTAATCCAAAGAGGGGGGGCATCATAGCCGTCACCCTGAAAGAGGGAGATAAGCTGGTTGGGGTGAATCTTACTTCCGGGAACCAGGAGATTCTGCTTGGGACGGAGCAGGGCAAGGCCCTTCGGTTCCACGAGCGCCTGGTACGGTCCATGGGCAGGACGGCAGCCGGGGTCAGGGCCGTCAAGCTGAAGGAAGGCGACCGCGTTAAAGGGCTAGTAGTTGTGGAGGAAGGGGAGACCCTCCTTACCGTGTGTGAGACTGGCCTCGGCAAGCGGACGGCCTTTGCCGAGTATTCTCCCCATGGTAGGGCAGGCCAGGGTGTGATAAACGTAAACGCGGAGAAGGCGGGCAAGGTGGTAGCCCTGCTCCCCGTGAAGGACGAGGATGAGCTTATACTACTCACCACGGGAGGGAAGGTCATCCGTACTGCTACTGGCGCCATCCCGGTCATAGGCCGTAACACCAGGGGCGTGAAGCTAATCTCTCTGGAGGAGGGCGACCGTCTGGTCTCTGTAGCTAGAGTAAGAGAAGAATCTTCCGCGGAGGGAGAGCTGCCCTCTCAGGAAGGGGTAGTATCTGTTGCTGAGCAGAGACCAGAATCTCTCGAGGAACAAGAACAAACACCTGAGGAAGGTGACTAAGGGGTGAATTCCGCTTTTGGGGGCTTGCGTCAGAAAAGAAGGCTAAATTCGGTTATCGGTGAACCGAAAACTGGCAACTGAAAAAAACCGTCAGTTAAAGCCAGCGACCTGAGAGATGAACCTTTTCTCCTCTGAATACGGATCCGTCTTAGGCAGGGCAAGACCAGCATTGTTTGTAAAAGACCCTTCCACCGCCCACCTGCCCTATACCGTGCAAGAAGGGGCTAGCAAACAGATTACCGAGGAGATAGTGCGCTGTCTATGGTATGGCAGGCACTTTCTGCAAGGGAAGCTTTATACGGAGGACGGTTCACGCCTGGAGGTCCTTTCCCCGGGACGATGGAATAAGGAAGGAGGCCCGGACCATATAAACGCAGAAGTGCTCCTGGAAGGCAAGGGTCATCTGAAGGGAGATGTGGAAGTCCACCTCTTGTCCTCTGACTGGTATCGGCACGGGCATGACAGGCAAGAAGCCTACACCAGGGTATGTCTCCACGTAGTCTTCTGGAATGATGGTGCTAGCACCGCTGATGACAAGAAAGGGGCCTTTGTAAGAGACCTTCACGGGAGGGCCATCCCCCAGTTAGTACTCTCCAAATACGTTAGTCTCCCAGTGGAAGAACTGTCTGGTCTGATGGAGGAGTTAGGGGAACCGGCGGCAACGCGCCCTCTGCCTGGACCGTGTCAGGAGTTACTTTCCCAGAGGGCCAATTACACAAACTGGCTTGGCCAGTTCCTGGAGCAGGCAGGGGACTATCGGATAATTGTTAAGGCAAAGACAATGGAGGGCCGCCTAAAAGGACATCCGATGCCTGCGGTACAACTGCCATTAGAAGAACTACTGTACCGTCACCTCATGGAGGCCATGGGATACAGGAACAATGTGGTAGGTTTTTCCTTGCTTGCCAGCCTTGTCAGCCTGGGAGACTTGCGCAAGTTGGTACCCGTTGACGCTGAGGAAAAGGAGGCTTCCTTCTTTGTACAGGCACTTCTCTTCGGGGCGTCAGGGATGCTTCAGGGGTGGGTCGACAAAGATTTCCAGGATAAGGAGGTCAGGGGATATGCAGTGTCTGTTAGTAAACTGTGGAAGGAGCTTCAGGGGAAATGGGCAGGAGAGCCCTTGAGTGCAGAGGTCTGGCGATGGGAGGGCACTCGTCCGTTTAATTCCCCTCCCAGGAGACTTGTAGCCATGAGCGTCCTCTTGGCCAGAGGGCTGGGGAAGGGCCTGTTTAGAGAATTCCTGGCACCACTGGAGGAGGCAAAGAGCGGTATTAACATCACGGGTGGCAAGGACAATAAAAGACCTGTGCGGAAGACAATGAAGAGATTGGAAGGAATCTTTCTTGGACTGGAAGACCCCTTCTGGTCTTATCACCTGACCATAGGCAGTGGTAGGCTCAAGACCCCAGCCAGGCTTGTTGGGCAGGAACGGACGGCCGTCCTGCTCATAAACGTTATTATCCCCCTTTTGCTCCTTTATGCCTGGAGGAACGAGGGCAAAGAGATGGAAGCGGTACTCCACGAGGTATACGGACAGTATCCTAGGCTACAGCCGGATAGCATCGTAAAATTTATGACCGAGCGGATAATTCCAGAAAAATCCGTGAAGATTGTCAATACTGCCCGCAGACAACAGGGTCTTCATCAAATATACAGAGATTTTTGCCAGAGGGGGGATGTGTCTTGTGATAAGTGTGGGTTTTACCGGGTGGTGAGGGAGAGGGGGAGTAGGAGTTTATGAGGTTTTTCAAATAGTTTTTTCTTTAATGAACCTTTCCAATCTATCTATCAAAGGAATTATTTCTGCAGTGGGCACACTGTTGGTTTCCAAATGCTGAGTCAATGCGCCCCTTGAGCTATTCAAGTTGTAATTCTTCAATATATCATCCACTTCTTTGCAAATATCCTCACACACAATTTGCAGGGTCGCGTATTGTTTGTGGCCATCGGGGAAAATCTTTACTGCTTTTTCACAAAGCGTGGCCTCCTCAGTTGGGTTGCTTTTAAGGATCCGCTCTCTGACTTTACGTACAATGTCACACTTAAGGTCAAAAAGCACCGTACTGTTTATTTCTGAAGTAATATTTTCTATTTTATTTTTGTCGCTTCCTATCATTTCGAGAACAGATTTAATCTTGTTCCTTGCTTCTAATATCTTTTCTGTGAGGTCGGGCGGGGCAGACCTGCCAACTCTAGAGATATTAAAGGATGTTAGTTCTGCAATTTCTTCGGCCAATTTTTTTACAGTTTCGGCTTTTGCATAAACATCCTTCTTGATTTCTTCGATTTTATAAAGCCTAGCCCGCAGATTTAGTATATCTATCTCTTTCAATTTATCCCGAACCAAGTACAAGAAGCCAAGAAACAAAATTGAGGCAAAAAGAAAGGTGAAGTGTGACGGCTCAATTTTGCCGAACCAAAGAAGATAGACGATTACCCCAATGCCGAAAACAGGCAAGGATATCGTAATTATATTCTTTGCTGTGTCGTTCACTTATTTTATTGCAACCTTCAAGTTTTCCACCAGCACCTCTGGCTTCTCTTTTAGTCCTACATGTTCGCTTGCTGCAAGAATCTCAATACCATGAACCTTACCGTCAGGCCCGTAGTCAATCGCTATGTCTGGACCGATGCGGACTGTGTGATCCACGCCATGTCCTTTAAGTGTAATGTAAAGGGCATCCGCTTCGGGGTCGTATTTAACCTGAATCCTGCGTGAAAATAGTGAATTAGATTTTCAACAGCGTATGAGGCCCTTTCCAGAGAAAGAAACTTTGAGATTATTGGGGCTACAACGCATTGCACACCAACCTAACTTTTAGGTACGTTGGTTGTCAAAGGCTTTAAGCCCAACATTACAGAATTTTGGCGGAGTATTCAACATTATAAACATTTATTCACGCAGGTTTCAGGTTTAATTTTCATAACTACTCACCTCTTCTGTTTGCTGTCTACTGCCTACTGTCTACTTTTACTGATACATCACCAAGCAGTCTCCATAATGTCATTCCTGCAGGCGTATAGTAGCGGGGCCAGGAGGAAGGTCATTCCCTTTTGCCCTGGTTAACTCCTAGTAATAAGTATTACGCCGATTACTACAAAGATAACCCCAGCCCACCTCATAGAGGAGACCTCTTCATGCAATAGATACCTGGAAAAGAACACTCCGAGGACATAACTGAAGGAGGTTAGAGGCAAGGCCAGGCTTAGTTCCATCCGGGAAAGGACAATCAACCAGCATATAAAGAAGATAAGGTGAAGCAATACCCCCAAGAGTACGGTCTTGTTAGTTACAGCCTTAGAAAGCGCCCGAATCAGTTCACCCGCCTGGAAGACGGGAAACTCCCCTATCTCCCTCATGCCCTTCCTTAGACACACCTCCCCCAGGGCCACCATGGTAAGACCAAAGAGGAGCAGTATTAGCGTCTTTAACATTTATTACCTCAGAAGAAGCCCGAAAGCTTTTATATTACTTCACTGATACATCGCCAGCAGTCTCATGATGTCATTCCTTGTGGCGTATAGCACGAGGGCGAGGAGGAAGGCCATGCCGACGTAGTTGGCCAATGACATGGTGCGTTCGCTGAGGGGTGCGCCCTTTATCTTCTCTATGCCGAGGAAGAGGAGGTGTCCGCCGTCTAGCATGGGTATGGGGAGGGCGTTGAGGATGGAGAGCTGGAGGCTGAGGATTCCTATGAAGTAGAGTAGTTTTCCCATTCCCATCTTGGCCGATTCGTAGGTGGCCTGGGCAATCATGATGATGCCGCCTACCGTCTCAGTGGAGACCTGGCGGGTGAAGAGGGCCTTAAGCGAAAGGTATATCTTCTGTGACATGATAATGGCCTTGTAGGTCCCCATCTTGCAGGCACCGATAAAGCCGTACTGTTTCTCTACAGATTTTTCTTTCAATCTTATTCCGAGCCTCCCTATGGCCCCGGTCTCGTCCTTCTTCGGGTGGAACCTCCCGGTGAATGTCTCTCCATTCCTACGCCACTGTATGTCCATTTCCTGGCCTTCACTGGTGGCTATAATCCTCAGGAGGTCTTCCCATTTCTTCAGTCCCTCCCCGCGGAGGGAGAGGAGTTCGTCCCCTGGCCTGATGCCAAGCTCCTGGGCAGAGAAGCCCTCTGCTACGTAGTCCACCCTGAGTCCCAGGGCAGGGACCACCCCCTCAAGCAATCCGCCTGGGGCAGATACATCCCCGTGCACTTCAAAGGGGACGTTTAGAGAGAGGATTTCCTGCCCACGTTTTAGGGTCAATTTGAGGGTCTTCTCATGCAGTTCACCCAGGGCAGATTTCAGGGCAGCCCAGCCAGTAACCTCTCTCCCGTTGACCGCAAGTATTACGTCTCCCTTTTTCAGTCCGGCCTTCGCTAATGGGCCATCTTTCTGTAGAGATTGAATTTTGGTGGAGGCGCAGGATACCCCAAGCATCCATCGGGTCGTGCTAAGGGAGGTTACCTTGACTTCAAGTTTTTCCCCCTTCCTGAGCACAGTCAGGGTCAGTTCTTTGCCTGGGTTGTTTATTTCTATCTCCCTGATTTTTTCCCCTGTATCTACGCTCTCCCCGTTGATGGCGATAATCTCATCGCCTATCTTTAGGCCCGCCTCCCTGGCAGGGGAACCGTCGGGGTATTGGAGGAGGTGGCTTATTTCTCTACTGAGGGCCGGGCTTATGCCGATGCGTTGCATCCCTTGAACCTCATCATATCTGGGCGAGACAGTGAAATCCAGGAGAGTGGTAGCACCATTCGGCGTTACCCGTTCCACCTGGAGGGAGATTTCAGCCGTGGGACTCCCAAGGGCTACGGAGGTAAAGATGTCCTCAAAGTCTGGGTCGCGTTTTCCGTCCATTTTAACGATCTTATCCCCGGGTTTAAGGCCAGCCTCCCAGGCCGGCCAGCCAGGGCTGACCTCCCCAATTTCTGAGGTAATGAAGGGGACGCCTATCTGGAAGGCGATGACGAATACAAGAAAGGCAAGGATGGCGTTGAGCCCTACCCCGGCCAGAAGGACGAGCGCCCTATGCGGGGCAGGCTTTGCCATGAAGTCCCAGGGTTCAAGAGGTATATCCTTTTCCGGGTGTTCGCCGGCCAGCTTTACGTAGCCACCAAGGGGGATGGCCGAGAGTCTGTAGTCCGTCTCTCCCCAGACCCTTCTCAGGAGGGCCGGCCCGAAACCCAGGGAGAAGACATGCACCTTTACCCCAATCCATTTGGCGGCCAGAAAGTGACCCAACTCATGCACGAAGATGAGGGTACCGATGCCCAGTATTACAAGGAGTATATTGGTAGACGTCTCTGTCAAGGCTTTTCCTTACCTCTCTTTAATGAGATAAACACGCCGATACAGCTATTATTTTATAGGATGTACAGGGGAACTGCCATTACACGTTTTATCCGTGTGTATTGCAAATGCACTTCCTCGCCTCTTCCCTGGCCCATTCGTCAGCCGCAAAGATTTCCTCAAGAGATGGGCGTTTATTGTTTTTGTGGCGGTCCATTACATGCTCTATCGTGGGTATGATGTCCGTAAGCTTGATTTTCCTGTTTAAGAAGGCCTCCACTGCTACCTCATTGGCGGCATTGAGTACGGCGGGAATCGTCCCTCCCTCAGAGACTGCCCTGTAGCCCAGGCGCAGGGCGGGGAACCTTTCCATGTCGGGTTTAAAGAAGGTGAGCTGTCCGAGTTTAGATAGTTCAAGTGGTTCCGCCGGGGCTGGTCTTCTTTCGGGATAGGTGAGGGCGTACTGGATGGGGAGTTTCATATCCGGCAGGCCCATCTGGGCTATTACGGAACCATCCTGGAATTCCACCATGGAGTGGATTATAGACTGGGGTGCGATTACTACGTCTATCTGGTGGGCCTCCAGTCCGAAGAGCCATCTGGCCTCTATTATCTCAAGTGCCTTGTTTACCAGGGTAGCAGAGTCAATGGTTATCTTTCTTCCCATCTGCCAGGTTGGGTGCTTAAGGGCCTGTTCCGGGGTGACGTCCTGGAGTTTCTCCTTAGGATACTCGCGGAAGGGCCCACCCGAGGCGGTGAGGATTACCTTTCTCAGTTCGCTACGTCTACCGGCCAGGAGGGATTGGAAGATGGCCGAGTGTTCGCTGTCCACAGGGAGTAGTTGTACGCCCATCTGGCTGGCCAGTGAGGTCACAATCTCCCCGGCTACGACCAGGGCCTCCTTGTTGGCAAGGGCCACGGCCTTCTTTTGTTTTATAGCGGCCAGGGTTGCAGGGAGGGCAGCCGCCCCAACTATGGCGGACAGTACAAAGTCAACGTCCTCCCCGGAGACCAGTTCTGCCAGCGAGTCCTCTCCTGCAAGTATTTCTACAGAGTTTGATGAGATTTTTTCCTTTAAGAGACGGTAAGACCCCTTGTCCACGATGGCCACCCGGCTAGGATGGAAGGCCTCAGCTTGTTGGGCTAGTAGTTCCCAGTTCTGGTGGGTGGAGAGGGCGGTGACGTGGTAGCCCTTGCCCAGGGAGCGTATCACCTCCAGGGCGTTCCTCCCAATGGAGCCAGTAGAGCCGAGGATGGCTATCCTTTTGACAATGGTAGGGTTGCCCCCTTGTGGTCCGTCTGAGGCGGGAACCGCCTTTTTGACGCCCGGTCCGCCTAAGGCGGAAACCGCCTTTTGCTGCCTGGCCGTGCTACCCCTCATGACAGGCTCTCTATTTCTTGGAGGAGTTGGCTTACCATCTCCGATTCTGGAATCTTTTTTACCCTTTCACCCTTCTTGAAGAGGAGTCCGAACCCCTTGCCTCCAGCTATTCCGATGTCGCATTCCTGGGCCTCCCCGGGGCCATTGACGGCACAGCCCATGATAGCTATCTGCAGGGCCTTTTTCTCGGGTGGCAACTTGGCCTTTACTTCCTCTACAATCTTCATGAGGTCAATCTCACAACGGCCACAGGTAGGACAGGAGATGAGTTCCCAGCCCTCGTGCTCCCTCAGGCCCAGGGCCTGGAGGATGTCCAGCCCAGCCCTAACCTCCTCGTGGGGACGGCCGGTTATACTTACCCTTAGAGTATCTCCTATACCTTCTGAAAGGAGGCCGCCTATGCCGATGGCGGATTTTATTATTGAACTTGAGGCTGGTCCCGCCGCAGTAACTCCTAGGTGTAAGGGGTAATCGCATTGCCTGGCCACCTCTCTGTAGGCCTCCATAGTTGTGGGAACGTCTGAGGCCTTCAGCGAGAGAACTATGTCCTTAAAACCGAGGGATTCAAAATGCTCACAGTAGCGCAGGATGGTCTCTACCATAAGTTTGGCCAATGGTTCCTCTTCTTGGCCAGGGGACTTGATGGAGCCGGAGTTAACCCCTATCCGTATGGGTATGCCCTTATCTTTGGCGGCCCTGACCACTTCCTCCACCTTGCCCTTTTCCCTCATGTTGCCCGGGTTGATGCGTATCTTGTCTGCCCCCTGGGCTATGGCCTCCAGGGCGATCTGGTGGCTAAAGTGGATGTCTGCCACCAGAGGGACGCGCATCCGTCGTTTTATCTCTCCCAGGCATCGGGCGGCCTTAGGCGTGGGTACTGCTACGCGGATAATCTCGCAACCCAGGTCTTCTAGTTCCTTTATTTGGGCTACGGTATCCTCTATGTCTTCCGTGTGGGTCTTGGTCATGGACTGTATGGAGACGGGGGCATCACCACCTATCTGCACACAGCTTTTTTGATG
>FWPU01005527.1_pt1 | contig 27178 bp, 25 predicted proteins | sample 2228361 | NCBI WGS metagenome assembly FWPU01 (sample SAMEA103939777, study PRJEB20133) | metagenome
GAGATGAAGACTGCCTGTATCTCAATGTGTGGCGTCCACAGTCTCAAGAAAAAGGGCTACCCGTGTATGTGTGGATCCATGGAGGTGGAAACAGTATGGGGGCTGCAGCGCTGAACGACTATTATGGCGCCAGGCTTGCTGATACCTCGAGGCTGGTAGTGGTTACCGTAAACTATCGTCTTGGACCCTTCGGATGGTTTACCCACAGCTCATTGAGAACCGGAAAAAAAGGAGACGAACGAGATGATTCAGGTAACTATGGAACACTGGATCTCATCAAGGCGCTGGAATGGGTACAAGCGAATATCAGCGTCTTTGGTGGTGATCCGGACACGGTCACAATCGCAGGCGAATCTGCCGGCGGTCTTAACGTACTGTCACTCCTCACCTCTCCCCTGGCAAAAGGACTTTTCCACAGAGCTATCGTCCAGAGTGGCCTAGCTCGCTCCTCTTCAATTGCAGCCGGTGATGCTCAAGCTCACGACGTACTTATCACGTTGCTTGTGAGAGACGGTTTAGCACCTGATGAGCGCAGCGCAGAGGCACTTCTCGCATCGATGCCAAACGCTGAAATAGAGCGGTATCTTCGCTCAAAGACTGCTAAAGAGATCCTCTCCTGTTATGTACCGTGGTATGCAGGCATGCTTTCCTTTGCCAACATTTTTCAAGACGGCATTGTGATCCCTTACCAAGGTTTTGCTACGTTGCAGGACGGATCCTATCCTAACAAGGTTCCAGTGATCATTGGCAGCAACAAAGAGGAAAAAAAACTTTTCATGTTCGCAGATCCTTATTTTTCAGGCAAAGACGACCTCTACCAGATAGTTGCAACCTACGGCAGCGACGACTGGAAGGCTCGAGGTGTTGATGAGATAGCACGACACCTACGTTCCCACAACGACCAGCCCCCAGTGTTTGCCTACCAGTTCCTGTGGGGTGCATGGAACCCTCCTGGAAAAAGCCTCATACCGCCGCCATGGGGATTCAAATTGGGCTCATGTCATACGCTTGAGATTCCTTTCTTCTTTGGAAACGACGCAGTGGACGCAGTACTGCAAGTAGTGCTCTTTACCGAGCAAAATCGACCAGGCCGACAAGCCCTTTCAAAAGCAATGATGCAGTATGCAGCTCAGTTCGTACGGACAGGAGACCCCAACACAACTGGGACATACCTGCCGAGCTGGGAACCATGGTCCAATGATCCTAGAGGACCAAAGTGTATCCTGTTCGATGTGAACGACAACCAAGAATTGGATATAAAGATGTCGTTCACCGAACTCACCGTTTCTGGCGTAAGAGAAAGAATGGCTACAGAGGTCCCTGAGCCGCTCTACTCTGAAGCCCTCTCGTATCTTGGATGGTAATGCACACAAGAGGCCCTAGGGTCCGAAACCCAGGACATTCTCTGACTCGAGCTGTGCCTTAAGGAGCTTAAGCTCGGTTCTGGCTTGAGGTTCTGCAAACAGCTTAGCTAGCAGATAGTCCAGCACGGTTCCTATCACCGGAACGAGAGAGGTGAATTCGATGATACACCGGACCTCGGTTTGGTGTCCCAGTTGCCTGAAGTACCTTGTTTCTTTAGCAGGAATCACAGCGTCTATCTTGGTAGCAATGAACTCAGGCCTTTTGTAGCCAGTCACGGTCAAGGTAGGGTAAAGCTTCAATCCATATGAAACCAGGGTCAGCCCAAAAGAGCTGCCTTCCCCCCGGGTATGATCCCCGAGGACTCGCACGTGTTGCACTGAAGGGTTGTAGGTAGTCAGTGTACGAAAATCTGCAACGTAGTCGAACACCATTTCGCAAGGAGCAGCAATACGGGTAGAACATTCAATCTGCATTACCGTACCCGTGGGGAGAAGCAGTCAGCTGTACCTTTCTTGTTTCCGAGAGCGACCCTTTAGACCCGTTACGTGGCATGCTGCAATCGACCCCTTGTTATCTCACGAATCCGGCATAAAGATCTCTATCAAAAATACCACACGCACCCTAGTCCGTATGTCTGATTAAAGATCGTATATTTGCCGGCAGGTTTGCCAACAGGATCGCCTGGATCAGAGAACCCTTTTCTATCCCACTCTCCTGGAGAAATAACCGCCACTCCATAGATGGAAAACGAGTCCCAGGTGTAGCCGAACCCGCAAGAGACGTTGTGCACGTCGGTATCCCAGCTTTGATAGCTCAACGCTCGCTTGTCACCTATATTGCTCGGGGTATACATGTAGCCTACCCGTACTGAATAGTGCGCGAGAAATGTATATTCGGCACCTAGCATGAACTTTACCGTATCCTTGTACCCTGTCGCACTCACCTGGCTGATGCCTAGCTGTTTAAAGGTAAGCTCGAGCCCCTTAAGTCTTCCCCATCCGTTGTATTGTATATCGCCTACGAACACGAGATTCGACGAAGGTCGATACGCAACTCCAGCTGTTACGAGGTAGGGAAGTCTGAACTTGATAGTCAGGTCAGAATGAACGTACAACGCGAGTGGGTCGGCCAGGTACACGATAGTGTTCGAAGAACCTTTGAGGGTCGCATGGCTACCACTGCGCATGGCCACACCGAAGCTTAGCTTTTTATGTGGCCTGTAAAGGACCCCAACGTTGTAGCCCAACGGGAAGCCCTTCACATAAAATTTCTGGTCAAGCCTTAGCGGTACATAGTCTATCGGAGGATTAGGCAAAAAAAGACCAACAGGGATCTGGTCGAAGATCTGGCGCGATTTCATGAATCCTATATACAAATTGAAGCCAACACCAAGGGCAAGTCGAGGGGTTATTGCCCAGGAGACGCTCGGCGTCAATGAACCAATAGCCATAAATTGGTTCATGTCAACACCAAAGACCTCTGGCGACCAGGTCCCTGCTTCACCTCCATACGGCACGTACAATCCAAATCCCACCGAGACCTTCCCCGCCTTGGTACGAAGCTGTCGATAGTAAAAAAAATCAGGTATGATACCCATCATGAAGGACCGTCCCTGTCTGCCCTCTCCCTCGGAGAGAGGTCTGTACCTAAGGTAGGTCGCATTATACCGAATGGATCCGCTCATCCCTTGACGTTGTTCAAGCAACGAGATTCCGGCCGGATTGTAGAATATCGCTGACGGGTCGTCTGCCAGTCCCGTAAATGCAGTGCCCATCCCAGGCGCCCGCAGGCCCACAATCCCATTGTCCCAACCTCCTGCCAGTACACTCGTGGCTCCCCCTGTGAGCAACAGGCCCATCCACAAAAAGCAACAAAGGTCTTTGGAGCACTGTCTCTGCATGAAAGACGCTCAGGTCCCTTCTGGACGCCTGCCGCACAATACTTTGGTCGTGAACACGCAGCAGTCTTCACCGTGTTGGTTCTTGATCGAATTCTTGGCGGTGTACGTACCCCGCTGGCCATCCTTGAACGCAATCTCGACAATCTCTGTTTCAAGATGGATAGTGTCTCCGATCTTGACTGGCTTGGTAAACCGGACATGCTCCATTCCGTAGAACGCAATAAACGACTTTGGCGTAAAAACATAGTTCCCCAAGCGATGGCACAGAGCACTTCCCACCGTGAGGACCAGCATGCCATGGGCGATGCGCTCCCCAAAGGGTGAGGCCTTGGCGTATTCTTTGTCTGTGTGAATGGGGTGCCAGTCGCCGGTGAATGCAGAAAAGAGGACAACGTCAGTTTCTGTTATTGTTCTCGCGGGAGTAACAAACCGTTCGCCAACGTAATAATCCTCTAGGTATGATTTTTCCATCTCTACCCTCCCTACATCAATCAGTGACGCGATTTCCATCACTTAAGTAGGAGTGCGGGCTAGGGGCAGATGATGAATGATACCCGGTGTTCTTCTGCACGAGTACACTACTCACGACACAGGCCGTTTTTGCGATGCCGGAATCTCACCGAGATAAAAATCTTCGAGTAAATACACATCTGGTTTTTTCCAATACCGCCCCATAATGTACGTTCGATATTGTTCGTACGCCTTGCGATTCACAGGGATACCGTTTTCAGCAAGGGCTCTTTCTACATCATCGATAGATGGAGGGCACCCCCTAATCGAGATCACCTGAGTACATCTACGATCCCTCTTGTTTTTTTCAATTTGGCATTTTCCCAACAGAAAGGTCTTCTTGGCCTCTCCTGACGGTTCCTGGAGCTTACCCGAAAGCAGTTCGTAGCCCTCGAACTCCTTGCAACTCGTAGACATGAGAAGAATCATGAGCGGATTGAATATGTACGAACATCCTGTACACAACGTATGGTCGTACTTCGGTAGCCTGATGCCCTTGATCCCGGCTTTGGCAAATGCCTCAGGTCCAGAGTTGTCCTCGAGCCATGGCCAGTCCCATTTAAGCGGCATACGAACTTCCTCAGGATCAATACCTCCACGGATGTCCAAGGAAGAAATCTCAGTAGAGCGGTTGTGTCGCTGAGCATATTCCATTAAATGTGCTACCTCCCCTACCCCGTAGCCCAAGAGATACGCGCCGAGCACATCTGCGCTATACACATCGCAGGAAGCGACCAGAAGGTCGCGGCGATGTGCATATCCCATGTGCAATGGTCCCTGTTCGTTGGCATACATACCGTCTATAAGCGTCAGTGATGGTGAATACCGGCTGGCCAGAAGCGCAACAAAGTGGTCCAAGAGCTTGTCAGGATGATGACAATAGCTCTTCGATTGGGTATGGAGAAGACCCTTGAGATTCTTCATTCCCAAGCTGACCTTGGTTCCTCCATGCGTTTTTAAGACGGGAACCGAGATAAGGCACTCGCACTCACTGACTGCATGGGTTACCCGCAGGATATGACCGTTATCGATTTCTATTTCGTCAAAAGGTCCCTCGTTGAAATCGAGCAATGTAGCTCCATACCGCTCAGTCAATCGTTGGTGGTTGAGATACGTATAGATCTCTTTTGTGCCCGATCCTATGTGAGGACACTTGATAGAAGCCTCGCCGATAAAGATTCTTTTGACACCATACTCCTTCAGGACAGCGCACAGCCCTTCTACGACGACGCTCGTCGTCAGGACCCCCCACGGAGGATACGGCCCTTGGTTATCCCATCCTACCAAATTGGGTTTGATCAGTGCTGATGTTGGTGCACTACCGCTCTGAGGCCATCCACACAGCCTGATAGCCTCGGCAACCGAGTCCAGTCCTTGGTAACGTACGAGCGATACCACGTTGCGACTCATCTTACTCCCTTTGTCCGATGGATAACTGGCATGACCATTTGTAGGTAAGCAAGGCTGACATAATAGGCGTATGGACAGACTCTAGCAGAGCCGCCTCTGGAGTGTCAATTGGACTTACAGCCGCGCGCAGATATGCATGCTCGTGCGTGAGCGATGTTCGCAGTCGGCTAGGGGTTTTCTTGACTTTTCTACCGTCTCTGATATGGTTAGACAGTATACATGTCAGACCATTAGACGTTTCGCAAGGATCTCGCATTTGAGAAAGGTCGCCATTGTAGGTGTGGCTCAAACAGTGTTCGAGCCAGAAAAGCCGACCGAGTCCTTCCCTGACCTCGTATTCGATGTCTGCGCGTCGGGCGCTTGAGGCGGCAGGCATAACGGCCGCTCAACTTCAGCAGACCATTACTGCCTCGCAGGATTTTTATGACGGCAGAACCATATCGAACTTCGCTGTTTCAGATGCCTGCGCCTCCTTCATGAAGCCTGAAAGCAAAGTCGCTATGGACAGCACCATGGCTGTGTTTTATGCCCTTGCCAGGATCATGTCTGGTGCCTTCGACAATGCGCTTGTGGTCAGCCACTGCAAGATGTCTCAAGGCGATCCTTTCCTGATTTACAATGCAGTCTTTGATCCGGTCTATCAGCGACATTTAGGTCTCGATAGCCACAGTGTCCATGCCTTCCAAGCACGGGCATATATGGAACGCTATCGCATAGATCCGTGTCAGTGCGCAGCAGTTTCTGTCAAGAACCATGCAAATGCTCTCAAAAACCCTTGCGCACAAAATGCACGATTGCTCACTGTTGATGAGGTCCTTGCCAGTCCCATACTGGCAGACCCGATACACAGCTTAGAAGCTGCACCGGTATCTGACGGTGCTTGCGCTGTTGTCCTCGCCGAAGAACATCTCGCCAGAGGCCTCACTGCCCACGCAATGTGGATTAAGGGCATCGCGAGTTTTATGGACGCATACTATTTCGGCGAGAGGGATCTCGCAGAACCTGTTTCGCTGAGGCAGGCTGCACGAAGGGCCTATGCCATGGCCAATATCTACGACCCTCGACAGCAGGTCGATTTTGCTGAACTTTCAGAATACTACGCGTACCAGGAGTTGTTGTGGGCAGAAGGCCTGGGGTTCTTTCCCCCCGGCCAGGCCGGCCGCATGACCGAGCAGGGTGTCACCTCCATGACTGGTGCCTTGCCAATAAATCCTTCGGGTGGCGTACTTGCTGGCAACCCCATCACCGTCGCGGGGCTCGTTCGCGTCGTAGAGGCATACCTGCAACTGACCGGCAGCGCAGGTGCTCATCAAGTAGAACCTGCGCGCACTGCTGTTGCACACGGCACGACAGGTCCTTGCGGCCAGAGCCACTGCGTGATGGTGCTCAGTACATTTCCCTAAGGGAGCAGTGATCATGGGAAGAAAGGTAGCCATCGTTGGCACGGGCCAGATGCATCACAAGGCTAAGCGAGATGACGTCAATATCGTGGAACTTGTCAATGAAGCGGTCGTCCGCTGTCTTGAGGATGCAAAGCTCACCATCGACAAAATTGATGCCGTACTCATCGGCAACATGGAACATCTCGAGGGCATACACCTGTCTGACATGTGGTGCTCGGACGCCTCAGGTGCGCGGGGACGTTGCGGCCTGAAGATCACCATGGGTGGTTCAACAGGGACATCACTCGCTATCGCCGCCTATTACTACGTTGCCTCGGGCCTGTTCGATATCGTGATGTGCATAGGCTGGCAGAAGCAATCAGAGGGAGATGCCACTGCCGGTCTCATCTCTGCAAGAGATCCCATATGGGAGCGCGCCTCCTTTGCCGGTGCCTTTGGCACATTTGCAGCTGCCGCCGTTCAGTTCATGAAGGAATTCAAGGTCACCGAAGAACACGCTGCGCACATCGCCGTCAAGAATCGCCAGAACGGCCGGCGCAACCCGTATGCCCATCTCAAGCTCGACATTACTGTCGAAGATGTCCTCAAATCGCGCATGTTGGCATATCCCATACGAATGCTCGACATGTGCCCAGCCTCGGAGGGAGCCTGCGCCTTGATCTTCGCGTCTGAGGAGAAGGCAAAAAAGATAACTGACAGGCCTGCCTGGATTGCAGCAGCAGAGACACGCCACGACTCTCCCTTTATTGGCGACGTGCCAATGTTCATGGATTTGAGGACATTGCGTGGTGCCTCTGCAGCAGCTTACAAAAAGGCAGGGATTGTGAATCCCCTAAAGGAGCTCGATGTGATAGAGCTCTATGAGCCTGTTTCATGGACAGAAATCTCCTTTCTAGATGCCCTATGGCTGTGCGAGCGAGGAAAGATCTTAGAGCTTATAGACAAAGGTGTCACGACCATGGACGGTGATCTGCCTGTCAACCCCTCTGGTGGTGTGTTGTGTACAAACCCAATTGGAGCCACGGCAATGTGCCGGGTTGCTGAGGCGGCTATTCAGATACGTGGCCAGGGCGGCGAGCGCCAGGTCCCTGACGTGCGGACGGCTCTCGCTACTGGCTACGGCGGCAACTGGTGGTCGGATGTCATGATCCTTAAACGTTCGCTCTAGCCTGTTCTCGGACGATCTCGATCCCTGAGAAGGGGGTGACGACATGGATCTACAACGAGTCCGAAAGATCGACTTTCATGCCATCCTGCCCTATTGTTATGCAGCGGGTAGGACGGCAAGCCGATTTTTCACTGAGCTGCGGGACCATAAGCGCTTCATGGCGACCAGATGTCCCTCGTGCGGCAAGGCATTCCTGCCACCTCGTCCTGTGTGCGGCGAGTGCTATGTACCCCTTGAAGACTGGGTAGAAGTCGGACCACGAGGCACACTGGTGGGCTATACGGTCGTGTACTATCCTTTCCTGGATCCACTGACCGGCAAGGAACGGCCGGCTCCGTATGGGTATGGATTCATCCTCCTAGACAGTGTCTCGACAAAAATCCAACACTTCATAGAAGAAACAGACATATCTAAACTGCGCTTCGGCGTGCGGGTCGAGCCAGTCTTTGAAGAGCATCGCAAAGGAAGCTTTGCAGATATCAGGTTTTTTCGGATTGTGAACAAGGAACACGTGGAGAAGTAAAATGTCGCGTACTGCTCCTGAATACATTACCGTAGAAAGCAAACTCGACATACGATACTCCTACCACGCTGGAGCCGTGGCGACCCGATTCTATGACATCCTGGAACATGAGAAAAAGATCCTCGGCATCCGATGCAGTACCTGCAACAAGGTCTTTATGCCTCCTCGGGCGCTATGCGGAGCATGCTTCAAAGAAATGAAAGAGTGGGTCGAGCTCAAGGACGAGGGAATAGTAACGAACTATACTATTGTACACTACGAGCACCCTGTCCAACCAATGAAGATACCGTTTGCGTATGCACTCATACGACTTGACGGCGCAGACACTGCCTTTATCCATGTGCTTGGAGAGGTAGACCTTGCGACCATAAGAACAGGTATGAGGGTAAAGGCCGTATTCGCGGACGATATGCCTGGCACAATCCTTGATATCAAGTACTTCAAGCCCATTGCGCCCTGATCGATATCCCACACACCCAGCCATGCCCGACTCGATCGTGCGCCAGGCGCTGATATCGAGCCAGATGCGTTTCTACTTGGCTGCTATAAAAGGCTGCCTCCCCCCGAGGTGCACTTAGGGTCTCACGTGCATGAAGGTGGACGTTCATTCAGCTTGTGCTGCGTTCCATTCCTGCAAGATCTTCTGTGGTAATTCTTTAATACGTACTTTGGCTGGCATGAAATCGATAGCACGCGTATTCATAGGATCGATCTGTTCGCGTATGAGTGCTACCTGCTGGCTGGTCGGTGGCGCTGTGACAGGACAATCCTCAGGTATCTCGACCGAGAATCCGGTCTGTTCCTTTACCTGTTGAGCGGTCACCCCTTTGTGCAGACTCAGTACCCGCCAGTAGCCTTTCTCTCGCATTTCCATGACGCACAGATCGGTCACCACAGTAACTGGACCAGGACGCAACCCTGCCTCAATCCGCTCTTTATCGCTCACGTACGATCTGCTGCCTGTTACATAATTGACTCTGTCCACGAATACCCTCGTAGAATGACTGGGGAAATACCCTACCATCTTCCGATGCATCTTTACCACGCACGGCGCTCCTGCACCACCAGGCAATCGCAACCCTCTCGGATTCCCTTTGATGTTGAGCCACGAGATATTAATGTTTCCTTCCTTATCGAGCTCTGCACTTGAAATGGCCTCTACATCAGCACGGGAGGCCAAGTGCAGTGAATTGATACATTCGGTCATGGACCATAGCAAGGAGGCGTTCTCCGTACATCCGGCCTCCGAGGAGTGAAAGGAAAGTTGAAATGGCAGGGGATCGACTCCACTATACCCCACGATGAGCGCATTCGGCGCGTGTGTCAGCTTGGCAAGTATGTAGGCGCAGTATGCCAGAGGAGTAAACGAGCCTAACACGATCACATCGCCGTCTTCGATCAAGCGGGCCAGACACACGATCATTTGGATGCTTACGTCATACTCCTGGGCAGGCGTAGGGTCCAACCTGGGAACGGGCATGATGCGCCGTGACCTTCGTACCAAGCGCCTAAGTGTGGAGATAGCCTTTGCGCCGCCGATGTTCTCGATATATTCGTCTTCACTAGTGCCAATGAGCCTGCGTATGTACTCAGGAGCCCGCTCAGGATCGCTCAGTCCATCGATATCATTGAGGGTCTGGAGGAGGTGCGCTGTATAGTAGGGAACACAGGATGTGGGATGTGCTCCCATGGGACATGGAATCACCAGATCCACGTACAGGCGTGAGAGTTTTGTTTGACTCTTACTGTTGATGATCTCTTCGGTTGTGACGATCTCCTCTACCGTCACAATCGTCTTAGCTGCTGCTTTTGCCATATCTATATCACTCGCAGAGGTGCCAAAGATTTGAACGTTTCCTAGCTCGTCTGCCCGTTGGGCATGCAGGATTGCCACATCTGGTCGTATGGCTTGAACAGCGATCGTATCCTTACCTGTAAACGGACACCTGATTACCTTGTAGTAATCGGGTGCCTCCCTGACGATGTCAGCACCAAATGGCCCATTGAAAGGAAAAAAGGTAAGTCCCTGTGCCTGGGCTTCAAGGCCCTTGATAATGGAGCATCCTTCGATTTCAGTAAATTCGATGAGGTTGTTCTCTACAACGCGTCTGAAATTGGCGGCAAGGCCAAATACTTCCATCGATAGAAAGCTAAAAACCAAATGTCTCAGAGCACCACCAGCTATGAGCCATTCCATTTCCTGACCGCCTACAATCGAGAGCGCCTTCAGACCTGTTATCTTTTGTCTGAGGATTTCGCGAATGACGGCCATAGGTTTGTTGCAGCTCCAGGCACCCCCAATAGCAATAAAGGCACCCGGCTTGATGATCTTCCCGATGTCGGAAAGTGTTCCAACCTTAGAATGCATCTCTTTCCGTTCGCTCATTGTTTCTTTTCCTCCATATAGATCTGCGGATGCCCCCTTTATCCCAACAACCACAACGGGATCCATTGAGCATTATGTGAAGCAGGGCTTCCGCTTTTCCAAAAACGCCCTTATACCTTCGCGGGCGTCAGGGCTTTCAAATATGCTTGCAAACAGATCGAGCTCATAGGCGATACCTTTAGGCAGCCTGGTACTATACGCTGCTACTACAGCTTGCTTTGTATACTGCAAAGAGGTCATCGACTTCGTCGAGATCTCTTGAGCAAGCTTCTCTACGGTATCACTGAGCAACCCATCGGGCACAACTCGGTCGATCAATCCCCACTGGAATGCCTCTTCCGCAGTAATCTGCTTGCCAGTTAAGAGCAGCTCCATCGTCTTGCCCGGCCCGATCAATCGCGCCATGCGCTGACTTCCTCCTGCGCCCGTCATAATCCCTAAATTGATTTCAGGCTGGCCGAAGGTTGCACGCTCAGAAGCAATCCGTATGTCACACCCCATGGCGATTTCACATCCCATACCAAGGGCTGCACCGTTGACAGCAGCGATAATCGGTTTAGGACATTCCTCCAGCGCCGTCGGTGAAAAAAAACCTTCGAGGATCTTTTTCAGTGCTGCCTTGCCACCTTCGAGTCTAGTCCATCCATCGAGCATAGAGATGTCAGCCCCTGCCATGAAGGCCTTTCCAGCGCCGGTCAGTACCACCACTTTGACTTCCTTACTTTGACTGCACCAGGCTACTGCCTCAATAAGTTCACGAGACATTCGTTCGTTGTACGCATTGAGCACGTGAGGACGGTTGAACATGATCCATGCGACACGATCTTTGACAGTACGTATGAGGTGTTCATATTCCATCATAGGCGTCATTCCTTCTTTGATGCGAGCGCAGTTTGAATGTACTCGGCTATGCGGTCTATAGAACTGCCAGGAGGAAACACCTCTGCCACACCAAGTTGCTTTACACGTGGCACATCGTCAGGCGGGATGATACCTCCTACGATGACCAACGGGCTTTCGATGCCCTTCGTGCGCATTAGCTGCATGAGGTCCGAAAGGACCGTAAGATGACCACCGGTGAGAATGCTTATCCCAAGCACATCGGCATCTTCCTGCGCAAAGGCGTTTACGACCTCCTCTGGCACGCCAAACCGCATGAGTATCACTTCCATGCCCCGATCTCTCAGACTCCGGGCCACATATCGTATGCCACGATCGTGGGCGTCGAAATTAAGCTTGGCAAGAAGGACTCGTATTCTTTCTGTCTTCATGATTCACCTCTATGGGCACGCAAGGCTTCCTCGGGGACCCGCTACACATAACCGACCGTGGTCCTGGCCAGCTATAGGATTATGATTGCTACAGTCGGATAGTGCCACGATACGCTCATGCGACGAATCCCCATCCATATATCTCTTTTAGGATATCCCACACTTCTCCCTGGGTGGCGCGGGCTTTAACAGCTTCGATAACAGCCTCTGTGATGCCTTCGCCCTTCTCGGCTGCTCTACGCACCGAATCCAATGCAGTGCGTACCGCGCTGCTGTCTCGGCTGGCTTTGAGCTCCTTGATCCGTCGTATGGCCTCTTGCTCTATACGAGGATCGATGCGGACTACCTCGGGTGAAACTGTTTCTTCGGTACAGTACTTGTTGAGCCCCACCTTTATCTCTTGACCTTGACGAATCCTCTCATGGTAACGAAACGCTTCCTCATTGAGTTGTGCCCTCAACCACCCATTTTCCAACACCTTGAGAAAACCGCCCATATCGTCGATCTTTTTTATCAGGCTCCAAACCTCCCGCTCGATCTTGTCAGTAAGGTCCTCTAAAAAATACGAACCAGCGAGCGGATCAGTGACCTGGGTAACCCTGGTCTCGTACATAATGATCTGCTGGGTTCTCAGGGACAAACGAGCTGCTTCTGCAGTGGGGATCGTAATCGTCTCGTCGTAGCCACACGTATGGAGGGAGTTAGTCCCACCGAGAACCGCTGCCAACGCCTGTATCGCAATGCGCACGATGTTGCTCAGAGGCTGCTGTGCAGTCAATGAATCGCCAGCTGTGTGGACATGGATCCGTGCGACCTGACTTCTTTCAGACCGGGAACCAAAGCGTTCTCGGAGTAACTTCGCCCATATCCTTCTGTGGGCCCTGAGTTTCGCGATGTCCTCGAAAAAATCGTCGTGTACCGACATCTGGAAACCTAGTCTCGGTGCAAAGGCGTCTACGTCAAGCCCGGCGTCAATACACGCCTGAATAATGGCGATGCCCCATTGCATCGTGAATGCAAGCTCCTGCACGGCATTTGCCCCGGCTTCCCGGATCAAATAGCCAGAAATGTTGGTTGTATTCCAATACGGCATGTGAGCAGTACAGAAGCGGATGAGCTCTACCATGAGTTTCATAGCCCCTTCAGGCTTAACATCAGGGTTATCAACGCAAAACCCCTTGATAAGCCAATTCATGCTGTTGCCATGAAGCTGCCTTCGCGAAAATCCCATCTTTTCAGCGGTCACGATGTAGCATGCCAGTGCATAGAGGCACGTATCACCCGTGATAAGACTTACATTCACTTTGTCCAGCGGCAGTCCTCGAAACAGGATCTCCATGTCTCCAATGTGGGAAAAACTCATCCCACCAAGTCCTACGTGGCCTCGCGCCTCAGGATTGTCAGGATCGATGCCGCCTTTGGTAGGGTTGTCAAAAACGATATTGAACACCGGGTATCCGAAGTACCCTTCCATTCCTTCCCTCACCATCAGGTCCATACGCTCTCGCGTGTGTTCGGCCAATCCATACCCGAGGACCTGCTGCATCATCCATGGCTGAAACTGATAGTGCAACGGATAGATACTCCGTGTGTATGGATACACGCCGGGCATACCAATATCAGCAATATCGAGGTGGTCGATGTCAGAAGGGCTATAGGTCGGCTTTATCGGAATCCCGGAGAGTGTCCTGTAGGTACCTTCACTTTTGTATTTCTTTTCGAGCAGCGACTTCCAGAGCTCTCTCATTTTCCTGTCAGTGGCTACTGTTTTTTCATCAAACATCTCCTGCCTCCTGACGAGCCAATGGGCATCCTCTGAAACCTACCTTGTGGCCTGTGGCATCACATGATGACGGTTAGTGTCAGATATGTTTTTTGCTTTATGGTCAGACCAGCCATACCGCTACCACGGCCCGGCCTAGGTGTCAAGTTCTCTCTCAGATAGGTCCGTAATGCGCCAAGGTATCTGTGGCAACGAGCCAGATCCCAGTATATAGCCCATGCTATCACCCCCCCACAGGCTCCGGCGGATAATGCACCAAATCAATCCTGGTAGTATTCGTTTCAACGTCTTTTGCTTAGTCCATCGGTCGCTCGGGACCCACGAGTACGCCAGTTCTTCGTACCTAATCGAGTTGCATTCATGGCCAAAATGCAGTATGTGTATATGGTAATGTTTTCGTAAGTCTGACTAGTTTACTTTCAGCAGATATCGCCAACAACAGCTATCGAGGTTCTGTCAGCTATGGAGATTTTGGAGCCCATTCAAAAGAACGTGAAAATCTCTCACAAAATCGTTGAGCAGATAAAGGAAATCATCTTCTCCGGAAAGCTCCAGCCCGGCGACCGCTTGCCAACAGAAAAGGAACTCGCCGAGCGCCTCAATGTGAGTCGTCCGACACTCAGAGAAGCCCTCACGGTTCTGGAGGCCTTAGGACTCATAGAGGTAAGACCACGGGAAGGAAGCGTTATCAAATCGGTGATGCCCCAAAGCATGCAAGAACCCATTCACGACATGCTTGGTGTCGACCCATCAAAGGTCCTCGAGCTCTTCGAAGTTCGAAAAATAATCGATGCAGAAGGAGCGGCCATGGCTGCCGAACGTGCTACAGAGGTCGACATCGACAAACTCAAAACGTGCATGCAGAAGCTCGACCAGAGTCTCAAGATGCATGCCTCATTACTCGATGTGCAACCAGCAAGGCTTTATCAAAGAACATTCTTTATCATCGCAGATGCCACACATAACTCCATATATGCCCATTTCATGAAATCCATATGGACGCTGCTGGAGGGGGCAATTCCCTACAGCCGCCAAAAGCTCTTGACTGTCCCCAACATCTCAGCAAGGTTGCTGGTTCAATACCGAACCATAGTACAAGCTGTCATCGACCGCAATCCGAAACGAGCACGAAAGGCGGTCACATCACATCTGGACTATGTCGGTCGGCAGCTTGCCAAGGCAATAGGATCGTCATCGGAGCACACCTGACCAAAGGGTATCGTTACCTTTTCGATGATGATTGAGGACTCGAGCCGATGGAGGTTTTCAAGAGCACTGATTTTGCAGTATCTCCCGAGCATCGAATGCTCCAAGATACGGTGAGGCGTTCTGTAGCAAAAGAGCTTGCGCCAATAGCAGCCCACATCGATAAGGAAGAACGTTTTCCTCTGGACGTCATCAAGCACATGGGACGACTGGGCTTCTTAGGTCTCATCGTTCCCGAGGAGTACGGTGGAGGTAGTAGAGATTTTACCGGATGTGCCATTGTCGCCGAGGAAGTGAGCAAGGTCTGTGCGGGCACCTACACGTCCACCACTGCGCATGTATTTGCAGAACATTGGATCGATATGTTCGGTACCGAAGAGCAAAAAAACAGATATCTACCCCGTATGGCAACTGCGGATCTTCTCGGTGCGATCGCATTGACCGAGCCAGAAGCTGGCTCTGATGTCGCTTCCCTTAAGACAACAGCTAGGCGCGAAGGTGATGTGTATGTACTCAATGGAACCAAGACCTTCATAAGCAATGGTCCCATTGTAGACGTGATTGTGGTCTTGGCCCGTACCGGAGGACCTGGCCCTAAGGGGATCAGCACGTTTATCGTAGAATCGAACATGCCCGGCTTCTCGGCAGGCAAGCCGTTCGAAAAGTGTGGCAACAGAGCCTCTCTCACCTCGGAAATCAGCTTCCGTGAATGCAGAGTTCCCTGTACACACCTGCTCGGCCAGGAGCATAGAGGCTTCGTTGAATCCATGCGGTTTCTTCCGTTCGAGCGCATGATGGCAGGTGTCTGCTGTGTGGGACTGGCTCAGGCAGCCCTGGAAGCATGTGTTCGATATGCGAAAGACCGTACCCAGTTCGGCCAACCCATCTGTTCGTTTCAGATGATCCAAAGCATGCTCGCAGACATTGCAACCAACATCTACGCTACCCGGTGTATGATCCAACATATTATCCGACTACTCGAGCAGGGCGTCGCATGCAATACTGAAGCATCTATGGGGAAATATTTTGGGGCTGAAATGGTGATGCGCACTACTATCGATGCTGTTCAAATCTTGGGTGGGTATGGATACACGCATGAGTTCCCCGTCGAACGGTATATGAGAGACGCAAAGCTGTTCGCCATCGGTGGTGGTACAAGCCAGATCCAGAAGCTCATTATTGCTCGCGCCTTGTTGAACACATAGATTCTGGTCGCCCCCATCTCGTGCATGGTCCGATCGCAGACGGCTACGCTATCCAGAAAGGAGGATACGATGTCTTACTCGGTGCTACTGGTAGAAAAAAGGTCAGGCAGGAATCGTTACCTTCAACCGTCCTGAAAAACTCAACGCTACTAATCCGGCGGTGTTTGACGAATTAACCGAGGCAATGCTCGAGTTAGACAAGGATCCAGATATCGGCTGTATCATTCTCACGGGCCAGACATTCCAGACACCCAAAGGTCCACGCGCCGTATTCTCAGCAGGTGCTGACATCGAGATGTTCTCTAAGGTCGGACACGTGGAATATGGATCTGAATTCATCAAGACGTGCCTCCGACCATTCCGAACGATAGAAGAAATAGAGACCCCGGTTATTGCAGCAGTCAACGGCCTTGCATTCGGGTTCGGATTTGAAATTACTATGGCATGCGATCTGTGTATCGCGGCCCGTAGCGCACGCTTCGTCCTTAAGGAAATCAACCACGGCGCGATACCAGCGGTAACACTTACCAGAGGTTTGGGGAACTTTTCCAAGCAATGGGTCGCCTAATTATTTTTAACCGCAAGAGAGCTTACAGCTGACGAAGCACATGCCATGGGGGCCTGTGTGGAAGTAGTGGAGGACGACAAGCTCTTGGCTCGGGCCATGGAGCTTGCGAACCTCATTGCACGCAGGAGCAGCATAGCAAAGGCTTACATCAAGAGCACGCTCAATCGAAAGGCTGCTGAACAATACGGCGATTCGATTCGTTTCATGCCCGTACTTTTTTCAAGCAAAGTTATGCAGGAGGCTTTTGACAGGTTTCTGGAAAGGAAAACAGGGTGACAACCCGCCACAAGAGACCACACACCTCCCTCAAGGAGTGCAACCGGATGATCACCACAAAGGAAGACTACCTCGAGAGTCTTAGAACATTGGGTCTTAAGGTGTACTATAAAGGAGCCCTGGTAAGCGATATCACGTCCCATCCGGGCATTCTGCCGCACATCAATGCCGCAGCCAAGACCTATGAAATGGCATTGCAGCCGGAATATGAGGATCTGCTCACTGCCAGGTCCCACCTGAGCGGCAAAAGAATCAGTCGGTTTACCCATATCCATCAAAACATCGATGACCTCATCAAAAAGGTCCAGATGCTCAGGCTCATTGCCCATGAAACTGGAAGCTGCTTTCAACGCTGTGTAGGGTTCGACGGGATCAACGCAGTGTACATGACGACCTATGATATCGATCAACGATATGGAACAGACTACCATGCACGGTTCGTTCGTTACCTGCGATACCTCCAGGATGAAAACTTCATTCTGGTCGGAGGCATGACCGATCCCAAAGGGGACCGATCAAAGTCGCCGAGTGAGCAAGCAGATCCAGACCTTTTTACCCGGGTAGTGGAACGTCGTGCCGAAGGCATCGTACTCCGAGGCGCCAAGGCGCATCAGACCGGAGCAGCCAATTCCCACGAAATTCTGGTTATGCCAACACAGGCACTTCGCCCGGGCGATGAACCGTATGCAGTCACATGTGCTGTACCGCTCAATGCCAAAGGAGTAGTCCTCATCTTTGGTCGTCAAACAAATGAGGAACGCAAATTCGACTCTAGGATCGATGCAGGCAACCCAGAGTACGGCATGGTCGGTGGCGAGGCATTAGTTATCTTCGATGACGTGTTTGTTCCTTGGGAACGGGTATTTATGTGCGGAGAGATCGATTTTGCCGGTATCCTTGTGGAACGCTTCGCAACCATGCACCGCCAGAACTATGGCGGCTGCAAAGGTGGTGTTGCCGATGTACTGATCGGCGCCTGTGCACTGGCAGCAGAGTATCAAGGGACACTACGGGCCTCTCATATCAGAGACAAACTTGCCGAGATGATGCACCTCGCAGAGACCATCTATGCGGGGTCCATAGCTTGTTCTGCAATGGGATACAAGACCCCGTCTGGCGCCTATTACCCAGATCCTGTGCTTGCCAACTGCACAAAGCACAACGTATCGAGACACATCTACGAAATCGCTCGTCTGGCACACGACATAGCTGGAGGCATCATTGCCACGCTTCCCTACGAACAAGACCTGAGGAGCACTGAAATCGGTAGGCTCGTAGAAAAATACCTTGCTGGTGTTGCAGGTGTTTCAACCGAAAATAGAATAAAGGTCCTGCGACTCATCGAGACCATGACAGGCGGCACAGCACTCGTAGAATCGATGCATGGAGCCGGATCCCCACAGGCGCAGAAAGTTATGTACCAACGGCTGGGAAAACTCGACATGAAGATACGAATGGCCAAGAAGCTCGCAGGGATCAACGATTGAACGGCCTTTATGCTTCTCGAGACATGTCCATGATCTAGCAAGGAGATACTGCAATGGATTTCACCTGGACGGAGGAGCAGCTTGCCATGCGCGAACAAGCGTACAAGTTCGGCAAGGAAATCGTTGCGCCACGATCTGCAGAAATGGATGCCAAGGAAACCTTGGATTGGGACGCATGGCATAAGGCAGCTGAATTCGGCTTTCAGGGTATGTTGGTTCCCAAAGAATATGGTGGCTTGGGCCTTGATGCATTGACGGTATGCATTACCATGGAGGGCTTAGGACACGGATGCCGAGATATCGGATTTCTCACCTCTCTTGGCGCACACATGGCAATTTGTGAGATACCAATCGTGGAGTTCGGGACCGAAGCCCAGAAACAACACTATCTGCCTAAACTTGCCTCTGGTGAATGGATAGGTGGTTACGGACAGACCGAACCAGGCGCAGGTAGTGACGTCGCTGCCATTACTACGCGAGCGGAAAGGAAAGGCGACTGTTGGATCCTCAACGGAACAAAGACCTTTATCACCAATGGCCCGATAGGAAATCTGTTCGTAATACTAGCCACGGTAGACAAGTCACTTGGACACAAAGGCATCACCGCGTTTTTGGTGGAAAAGACCTTCGAAGGATTCAGTGTGGGTAGGCAGCTCCAGAAAATGGGCATGCGCTCCTCGCCCACAGGCGAACTTATCTTAGAGGATTGCAAAGTTCCAGAGGAGAATCTTTTGGGCCGCATTGGCGAGGGCTTCCGCATCGCCATGAGCACGCTCGTCTGGGAACGGGCTGCGATGCTGCCAGGACTGGTGGGCGCTGCCGAGGCGCGCCTCGAGGAGGCAGTTCGATATGCAAAGCATCGGGTCCAGTTCGGAAAGCCTATTGCCTCCTTCCAAGAGATTCAGCGCAAGCTGGCAAACATGAAGATGCATCTGGAGATATCCAAGACCATGTTTTACAAGGTGGCATGGATGAAGAGCCAAGGAATGCCTGCAGTGATGGAGGCCTCGATCGCCAAGTTGTTCTTTAGCGAGATCAACCGAATGGATGCACTCGATGCCTTCCAGATCCATGGCGGGTACGGCTATACGAAGGAATACCCTATAGAGCGAGATGTCAGAGACTGCATCGCCAACACCTTGGGTGGCGGAACAAGCGAAATACAGAGGATGATCATCGCCCGCGAACTCCTTAAGATGTACGACTAGTGGGTATGGCGTCCCATCGGCGGCAACGCCGCAAGCCACGAGGGTAGTTTTTTCGGTATCTCACTATCTCACGCCAAACCATATGGGGATACAGATGAACAAGCTTGTGATTACCTGTGCAGTAACAGGCAGTCTTACCCGGCGGGGCACCGGTAAGGGCCAGACTCCTTATCTTCCTGTGACGCCGGAAGAAATCGCAGCAGAATCACGTCGCGCCTTCGATCAAGGGGCAACTGTTGTGCATCTCCATGCGCGAGACCCTTCGACAGGACTGCCCACAGCCGATCTTAAGATCTTCGAGGAAGTGGTCGATGCCGTGCGCCAGACCTGTCCTGGTATGCTTATCAACTGCACCACAGGGGGCGGAATAGGTATGACGGACGAGGAACGAATCGCTATCGTACCTCGGGTCAAGCCTGACCTTGCATCGTTCAACATGGGAAGCATGACGTACGGAGTGTACGACACTGGAGCCAAGAAATGGATCCTGGACTATCCATGGATGAACTCATTTACCTCAATGGCATATTTTGGCTCTGTCATGCGCCACCACGGTACAAAGCCTGAGCTGGAAATATACGATGTAGCAATGATCAATAATGCACAGGTTCTCTATGAAGCCGGGGTGATCGACAAGCCGTTCCACTTCCAGTTCGTCATGGGACTTCCAGGACAGATCATACCAGCGACAACGAAAAACCTCCTCCATCTCATCGACACAGCCAGAGATCTCGACCCGTCTTGTACGTTTTCGGCATGTGCAGCGGGAAGGCATCAATTCCCAATAATTACTGTGGCGGCGATAGTAGGCGCGGCGAACATTCGCACCGGCATGGAAGACAACATCTATCTTTCCCACGGCATTCTTGCAAAGAGTAATGGCGAACTCGTGGAAAAAACTGTCCGTATCGTCAGGGATATAGGAAGGGAAATTGCCTCGGTTGAAGAAGCCAGAGAGATACTTGGACTACCAAAGCATGCCTCGCCCTAGCCCCATGGATGATAAAGACTTACTGCGATAGACAGCGCCTTGTTTTGTCGAGGGACACTGTTCGTTTACGGATGGCGAGAGCGCCGAAGCACCATCCCCCCATACTTCTTCTCATACAGCCCGTTTTCATTCTGCATGGGGCTCAATGATCACCTTAAGACACGCATCTGGCTGGCTAGCAATATCGAACGCTTCTTGAACCTGATCGAGACCAAACCGGTGAGTTATGAGATCACTAACCGTGACTCTTCTAGATCGAATAAGCTCGAGTGCCTGCGCAGTATCAATAGGCGCTGCCCCATAGCATGTTCTGATGCTCACATCGTTACGCCAAAAAGGATTGAAATCGATGCTTACCTTTTCACCAGGAGTCGGCACGGCGAAAAAGACAATGACCCCTCCTCGATCAACAACTTCAAGTGCCTGATAAGCTGCGCTAACTGCGCCCGTGCAGACTAAGACTTTGTCTGCCAGGCAACCACGGAGTGCGGACCGAACAACATCAGGGAAACCGTCGCGTGGTTCCACCACATAGTCTGCCCCACACGCCCGTGCCGCATTCAATCTGTATCGACTTATATCAGCAGCCACAATAGCGCCAGCTCCAAAGGCTACAGCAGCCTTGATCATGAGAAGCCCTGCGATCCCCGATCCAATGACAAGGACGCTATCACCCGGAGTGATCCGAGCAGTCCTCAGGCATCGTACCACTGTCCCAAGAGGTTCAATAAATGATCCCTCTTCATAAGAGAGTTCTTCAGGAAGTGTACGTATCCCTGCAGCTACGCTGAGCCCTGAAACCCGTACGTATTCCGCAAAACCTCCAGGCGTAAAATTATTGGTCGTGTGGAAGGTCTCGCACGCAGTCTGGTTCCCCTTAAGGCAATAGCGACAATGACCGCATGGCACATGATGCGTTGCGAACACCCGTTCACCTCGTCTTATCGAAGTAACATTGTCTCCTACGTCCACCACCTGGCCAGCTATCTCATGGCCTAGGACGAGCGGTGCCTTTTGTATCCGATACCATTCCAGCAGATCGCTCCCGCAGATCCCTGAAGCCATAACTTTCAGAAGGATATCGTCAGCTCCTACCGTAGGGATCGGCATAGTCTCGACCCGAACGTCCGAATTTCGGTAGTACATCGCAACCTTCATGACCAGCACAACCTTTCTTTGGATGCACGTTCAAACGATCATAGCGTTTTCCTCGCCAAACACAGATGGCATATATCCTTAGAGGTACGCTAGGCGGCCCCGACAGTGCCAGCGCTCGATTTGCACCCACTCATGGAGCTGCGTCTTCATCCAAGAACACGTATACATGCGCTTCTGCTCGTAGTACGGCTGCAGGAATGTGCTCGCCAGCAAGCCACCTCTTTACTGCCTCTTTCTTGTTGCGTCCCCTTATGAGGAACAGGATCTCGCGGGTGCGTGAGAGTCGTTGCGCGGACAATGTCACTCGCGTAGACGGAGGTTTGGGCGCATTGCAGACAGGAAGTACAGGGGGTGCGTCTGGTTCAAGCCCCCATGGATTTCCTGGAAACAGACTGGCAGTATGTCCATCTTCGCCGAGTCCAAGTAGTACCATATCGAACATATCCACCTGTGCGAGCACATGCTCATACAACGCTATCGCTTCTATAAGGCCTCGCTCTGTGGGTATCACGTGAATGTTTTCCATGGGAATGTGCACGTGATCGAGCCAGTGGCTTGCCACCATACGACTGTTTCGTTCAGGATGGATCTCAGAGACAACACGCTCGTCTCCGTAATATATGTGCCATGCGTGCCAATTGGTAGACACTCCAACTAACGATGAATAGAGTTCCCTAGGTGTGCGACCACCTGCAAGCACAAGACGAAATACACCCCTCTGTTGAATGGCCTGTTGCGCTGAGTCGAGTATCTTTGTCCGCGCAGCAGCAATAAGACTGGGAACATCAGGGAACCGCTGCCATACAGAGGCCATGGTTTGTCCTTATCAGACTACACGTGATTTCGCCATTGTTGATCGTCACGGTCAAAAAGCCTGTCTGCGTCGGCAAGGCCCCAACTTCCTGCAGGGTACGTTGGAATGTACGATCGGTCGACAGACCACACCTTTAGGATCGGATCCACCACCCTCCATGCCCATTCAACTTCATCGAACCTAAGAAACAAAGTCCTGTCGCTCTTGATTACCTCGAGCAGCAGGGTCTCATAGGCATCGAGCGAGACCTTGCCATCCTCTTGGTAGGACGCATTGAGCTTTAAGACCCTTGTGTCCATTTCTGTTCCAGGTTTCTTTACGTGTAGTTCAATGTGCATGCTCTCCTGGGGTTGTAAAGAAAGCAACAGCCAATTGGGTGCGAGGGACGCTAAAGGGGTCTCCCTGAAGAGCTGCTGCGGCGGATACCGAAATCTGATGGCAATAAGCGAGAACTGCGCGGCCAGCCGCTTTCCAGTCCTGAGATAAAACGGTACGTCACGCCACCGCCAGTTGTCGATATAGAACTTGGCTGCAACGAAGGTTTCCGTCGATGATCGAGGTTCGACGCCTTGTTCATCTTGATAGCCAGGCACCTCGACACCATTGACGATTCCTGCGCTGTACTGGCCCCTATACGCAGAGGCACGAACTGCCTGCCGTACGATGGGACGTATAGAGCGAAGCACCTTCACCTTTTCGTCTCGTACTGCATCTGCATCAAGGCTTGCCGGAGGCTCCATCGCCACTATGGTCAGCAGCTGCAGAAGATGATTTTGCACCATATCCCGGAGGGCCCCTGCTTTATCATAGTACGCAGCCCGAGATCCAATTCCGTCTTGTTCTGCAACTGTGATCTGGACATGATCTATGAAGTGTCTGTTCCATAAAGGCTCTATCACGGTATTTGCAAAGCGAAACACCAAAAGGTTCTGAACGGTCTCTTTGCCTAAGTAGTGATCGATCCTGTAGATCTGGTCTTCGTGAAAATGTTGATGCAGCACTTCATTGAGGATCCGTGCTGACTCCAGATCTTCGCCAAAGGGTTTCTCGACCACAATGCGGTGCAATCCCTTTCGGTCATTGAGTCCTGTCCGGTCGAGGTGTGTGATAACAGGAGTAAATTCAGCAGGGTTGATCGCCAAATAGAAGACAGCGTTGGTACAGCCGCACGGAGTGACTGCGGTAATTGCACGTTTAAGTGCCTCGTAGTCCTCCTTGTTGTGAACATCACCTTGCACGTAGGCGAACCGCTTGGAAAACTCGACGCAGCTCCCTTCTTCGAACCACTTCCCAGCACCCTTTCTCAGCGCATCGACGACCACATCCCGCCACGACTGCTGAGAAAAAGGCCGCCTGGCAAAAGCAAACAAGCTCACATCTGGAGGTAATCTGCCCTGGCGCGCCAGATGGTAGAGCGCAGGGATGAGCTTTCGCTGAGAAAGGTTACCTGTTGCACCGAATATGACAAAGCTACATGGTGGAAGGATGTGCATATCTAAGTATTCCAACGTCTATTTCTATTACGTAAAAGATCTGGCACCTCAACTGAAGCCACCAGCTCACCTGACAAATGCGTCTGGATCAATCTACGTACTGAACCTAGTATGTGAAAACACTAGCTGTCAAGGTATCAGACCTGGGTTAACCTCAAACTCTCGTGCTACTTTTGACGGAGCTTGTTCCTCCCATCACACCCGCTCTCAGGCATTTGGCCTGCCCCCCGACCTTCTGGGCTTGACTTCACCGTTACAGCGATTGTAATAATCTCCACTACGGGCGACAGGATAGTAGACAGACTATCTTGTTCGTCGCTACTTCATTGCAACTGAACGTGCTGCCAAGCGCTCGTGGTGCTGCACATTCGGGGAGGAAAGTACATCTGTGGAGCTCCTCTACAGCGACTCCAGAACACCCACGTCCGCCTAGTATGCGATGAGACCATTCCACGAACTCATAGCTCATCTAAGACCTACGGATATAACGCCGCGCCTCATGTGGTATGAAGGGGAGTCAGCATACGTACTGCTGGAGGATCGGCCAGAGGCTAAAAGGCCCCGCTGCACGGTCTCCTGTACCACAGGGCCTTTACAGAAGGCCTATCTCGATATCCTCTGGGTCAAGGGTTCCTACGAGATGTTTCATGTGCTGTGTAACGAGCATACTGTTTGTGTGGACGCTGGTTGTTGCGGCGAGTTCAAACTGGCGTTTCACACAACCCACGCTACGTGCTCTGGTAAAAAGAGGTAGCCTTATGACACAAACTCAGAAAGGAGGGAGATGGCATTATGAAAAACAAAGGCTGCATCGTACTGACCGTGCTTGTAGCTCTGGGCCTTGTAGGTCTTTCTAAGAACCTATTGGCCTCTAGCGTACCTGAAGATTATGCCACGATCCAGGAGGCGCTCGATCATGCAGTAGAGGGCGAGACCATCCTAGTGGCCAACGGCACCTACCAAGAAAATCTCCAGTGGCCCAACGTGAACAACATCACGTTAAGGAGCCGCAGCGGCATTGCAGAGGCGTGTGTGATCGATGGCTCTTTGGGTGGTTCGCCGGTTATTACAGCTAATGTCTCCACCGTGATTCGCATGACGCTCAAGGATCTTACTATCAGGGGAGGGACCCAGGGTTCGTCCTATTATTCTGCAGGCGGAATCAGTGTTAACGCACCGACTCCCGGGTCTCTTCTGGATATCAGTGGGTGCGTGCTGCGCGACAACATAGGCATTGCCCTCCGGACAATCCGTGCGGACGTCACAGCAACCAACAACCTGATCACTGAGAATCTCCAATATCCTCATGCCTCTGCACTAACTGTTCACATCGAGGATGGAAACACTGTCCTTGTCGGAAACGAGATCAAAGACAATGAGCTTGCAGCTGTAGGGATCTATGCAATGTACAGTCCGTTGAACGTCGTGGTGGAAAGAAATTCGATCACTGGCAACATGCATGGACTTCTCCTTTACTCTTCCCAGTTGGCACCCCTTACAGCCACTGTTGATCAGAACCTTGTGGCGTACAATGGGTATGCCCTCCCGCCGCCTTCAACTACACTTGTGCTTGGCATTATGGCCTCGATCACGCATCCTGAGTCTGAACTCACCATCGCAGATAACACGGTCCTTGCCAATAACGGCTTCGGCGCAGATAACGCGAGCATAGGGGTTATGGCTGGAGGTGCAGGTTTGATCACCATCACCGGCAACAGGATCTCCGACGAAATCGGTCGGTGGGTCTTTGGGCTCGCACTCATCCCGGCAGGTGGTTATGTCGAAGCGCATGGAAATCTTATTGCCGGCATAAACGCCGAGGAAGGTGCTGCAGTCGGGCTGCAGCCGGTCGAGAATTCCTCCGGGATAACTATCCTTACAAATAACATCGTGGTGAACAACGCAGTACCTACGGCACTCGCGATCGGGGACAATGAAGTGGGTCCAAACAATTATACCCACTACATCATCAACAATACGATTGCTGCAAACACCGGGATAGGAATCGGATCCTCTTCCCTGAGTCCTGTGGTAATAGCCAACTGCATTGTCTGGGACAATGGAGATGACCTCGATGGAGTGACAGCAACCTATTCAGATATTAGTGATGGCGATCCGGGTGAGGGCAACATATCGCAGGATCCACTTTTTGTGAATCCTGGAGCAATGGATTTTCACATCCGTCCAGGATCTCCCTGCATCGATCGTGGTACTAACGCGGCCCCGAATCTCCCAGCATTCGATTACGATGGAGACCCAAGAATAGTGAATGGAATCGTCGACATGGGTATGGACGAATACATAGGTAACACACCTATTGGAACCAATGTGGAAGTGACGTTTCCCAATACGGGGGTCAAGGTGACGTTTGTATCAGTCAGTCAGCGCGGTCAGACTACTGTGGAGGCGTACATCGGCCCAGAGCCCTCTCTGCCTGAAGGCTACTCGCATCTTTCAGCACCTGTCGGTTTGTACCAGGTAGCAACGAGCGCGACTTTCTCAGGTTCGGCCACCGTCTGTGTCACCTATGACGATCCACCACCAGAAATTGATGAATCCTGGATTAAACTCATGCATAAAGAGGACACCACTTTCGTAGATAGGACAATATCGACAAATCCGGCCCAGAATCGTGTATGCGCTCAGGTAACTAGCCTCTCCGAGTTCACGTTGGCCTGGAAGGAGGAAGAACCGGGACCTGGGTGGGGAGCTGCTCAAACCGTGGTGCCAGGACCGGAGGGAACCATGATGTTCTGTTCAGGACAATCTCGTATGATCAATGCTCTGGCCATACCGCGGATGTTACAGCCATAGAAAGGCAGGCTGAAAAGATCTCGTAGGCAATAAAGTAGCTTTATATTGACTTTGCAGCAGACCCGTCAGACCGACGGGTCTGCTGAAGAGTCTCCCCATCAAGAAAGTTCCATCACAGGGGACTTCCAACCGAGGTGTGATGCGAGATTCCAGGAAGATCTCCCTTCTTATTAGACACGCTTCTTCTTCAGCCTTATAGCCTCATGTGGATGCTGCGTTTGGCTTTCTGTGTAAAACAC
>FWPU01005528.1_pt1 | contig 27176 bp, 26 predicted proteins | sample 2228361 | NCBI WGS metagenome assembly FWPU01 (sample SAMEA103939777, study PRJEB20133) | metagenome
AAAACAGTGCTTTTTCGAAAAACTTTTCTTTTCTTAATCTCTATTTGGGCAACAGCCCGTAAAGACCTGACCCCATAAACATAGGGTTGACAGGAATGGATTTAGTTAATAAAATCAAAAAAATGCTTGAAAGAATCGCAAAAAAGATACTTGCGGCTGAAAATATAGTATTTGTTACCGGAGCAGGTATTTCAAAGGATAGTGGTATTCAGACTTTCAGAGATACCGAAGGACTGTGGAAAAATTTTGATCCAGGTAAATTAGCCACTCTTGAAGGATTTATAAGTGATCCTGTATCTGTATGGAACTGGTATCTTTTAAGGATAGAAAAGATAAAAGAGGCAAAGCCTAATGCAGGGCATTTTTTTGTTGCCCAAGTAGAAAAACTAAAGACAAAGACACACGTGATTACCCAGAATATAGATGGACTTCACAAAAAGGCGGGCTCAAAAAGGGTGATTGAACTGCATGGGAATGTGGAAAATGTTAAATGTCTTAAATGTTCTAATAAAAAACCCTATGAACTGGTGGATTTTTCTGTCTTGCCACCAAAATGTGAATGTGGAGGTTTGTTAAGGCCAGATGTTGTCTGGTTTGGAGAGGCGTTACCTTACAACTGGCTGATTAAAGCTTTTGACTGTGCAAAACAGGCAGATCTTTTGATAACCATAGGCACTTCCAACGTTGTTTACCCTGTTGCTGAAATACCTTTTGTTGCTAAAGGTAACGGCAGCTTTATCATAGAAATTAACCCTGAAGACACACCCCTTACCGCCTATGCAGATATGCATTTTAGCGAACCATCAAATAAAAATTACGAAATCCTGATCTCTTTGATAAGTTGATGAAAAAAAACTTTCTCTCTCTAATTTTTTGCGATGAAAAGGGCATTATTTATGATGACCCAAGTTATATAGCCGCAGGACGGACTGGACATTCATATAAGCCACTCATACTTGATGAATGCATAGAATTACCCCATGGCAGCGAATTTTTCTTTATGCCCGGAAGGTATCCTGTGGCATATAACCAAAGATTAAATGAGGTGGTTTTAAAAGACAGGTATGCCATTTCGGTGTTTTTGCCGCCTGCCTATACCCAGTTATATCTTTCAGCCTTTGAAAAGGCAGATGATGCACCTGTATTACCGCTTTTTGCATACACGGCTGTGGGTTTTCATCAGGGAAGATTTTATGTTCCAGCTATAAGGGTAGACCAAGATAAAAGACAGGATCTGAGTACCTTTGACAAGAACAGGATAACAAAGGAGGCTAAACAAGTTTTAAAAAAGTTTCCTAAAAACAGGCTTGTCAGACATGTTATAAAAAACTGTGCCCTTACCTACTTTTGCCCTGCTGGAAGGAACTTTGTCCTGAGCAGGTTTGAGGCTCCCCTGCCCACATCTATGTTCTGTAACTCAAGGTGTCTTGGCTGCATATCAAAACAACCGGAATCATCACCCATAGTCTCCACCCAACCAAGAATTACCTTTATGCCAACTTCCGAAGAGGTTTCTGAACTGGCTTTATTTCACTTAATGCATGCCAGACAGCCTGTTGTAAGTTTTGGTCAGGGATGTGAGGGAGAACCACTGCTTGTTGCCCCTGTTATTAAAGAGGCTATCGTGAAAATAAGGGCTATAACAAAAAGAGGGACGATAAATCTCAACACGAACGGTAGTTTGACCGAAAAACTTGAAGAACTGCTCAGGGTGGGACTGGACAGCACAAGAATCAGTCTGAACAGTGCCAGAAAAGAGTTTTACAACAAATACTATGTGCCACAGAATTACAGTTTTGACAATGTGAAAGAGTCTATAATGATGGCGGCATCAATGAAAAAATGGGTATCCCTTAACTATTTTGTTTTACCCGGATTTACAGATTCTGAAGAAGAGTTTGAGGCATTGAAAATTCTTGTGAGGGAAACCAAACCGAGCATGATTCAGTGGAGAAATTTAAACATTGACCCGGATTGGTATCTTGACTTTCTGGGGTTGAAAAACCTGAAAAAGGGGCTGGGTATAAAATATGTGATGAAAGAGTTACAAAAAGAGTTTCCCCATTTAAGATACGGCTATTTTAACCCCTATCTAAGTACAGACCGCTAAAATTTGCTCTTTATCGGACTGTCTTTATCACTTTCTGACCTGAACCGAATAATTTTTCTTGTCTTAATCATTTATTTTCTGTAATCTTTTTATTTATGAAAGAAAACAAAAGTTTTGAGACCTCTTTGAAAAGGCTGGAAGCCCTCACAAAAAAGCTTGAAAGCGAAGACATAACTCTGGATGAGTCTCTGCAAATCTTTGAAGAAGGCATTAAACTTGTAAAGTTCCTCCAGGCAAAGCTCAACGAGACAGAGAGAAAGGTTGAAATACTTGTTAAAGATGCAGAGGAGAAGTTTCATCTGCAGGATTTTGAAGAAGAAACAGAGGATTGACATGGATTTTGAGGAGTATTTACGCTCAAGACGCGAGATTATTGAAGAAAAGCTCAAAAGTTATTTCCCGGAAAATGTTTATCCTGAATTGCTGACAAAAGCGATAAGATACAGTCTTCTTGACAGCGGCAAGAGAATTCGCCCCATACTTATGCTTGCGGTGGCTGACCTTTTTGAAACCCCATACGAAAGAGTGCTTCCCTTTGCCTGTGCTGTTGAAATGATACACACTTATACGCTGATACATGACGACCTGCCTGCGATGGATAACGACGATTACCGTAGAGGAAAATTGACAAACCATAAGGTTTTCGGAGAGGCAATGGCTATTCTTGCGGGAGATGCCCTCCTTACAGAGGCTTTTAAAATTATGGCGGAAGCTTCTGTTTTAAATAAATTTTCTCCTAAAAAGACGGTTCAGGTCATTTACGAAATATCTTCTAACTGCGGTATTAAAGGTGTGGTGGGAGGTCAGGTGGTTGATATAATATCGGAAGGAAAGGTTATTGATCTGCCCACTTTGCAGTATATTCATACACACAAAACGGGTGCATTAATACTTGCAGTGGTCAGGGCGGGTGCCATAATCTCTTTTGCAACAAAAAAGGATTTGCAAAGGCTTACCGAATATGGCAGATGTCTTGGACTTGCCTTTCAGATTAGAGACGACATACTGGACATAGAAGGTTCTTTTGAAAAACTGGGAAAGAAGCCCGGTGCCGATATTACCAGGAAAAAAAACACCTATCCTTCCATTGTGGGACTGAAAGAGTCAAAAGAAATACTGGAGCAACTGACGGAAAAGGCTTATAGGTCACTGCTTCCATACGATGAAAAGGCAAAATATCTAAGAAACTTCATTTTTTACCTGCAAAACAGGCAAAGCTGATGGCTATTTTAGACAGGGTAAACTTTCCGTCTGATCTTAAAAAATTATCCATAGAGGAACTTCAGGAACTCTGCAAAGAATTAAGGGAACTGATAATTGACACCACATCAAAAAACGGCGGTCATCTGGCTTCAAGCCTTGGTGCTGTTGAGCTTACCGTTGCCCTTTATTATGTGTTTAATCCCCCTGAAGACAAGGTGATATGGGATGTAGGACATCAGGCTTATGCCCACAAAATTCTTACAGGCAGAAAGGATAAATTTACCACACTAAGAAATTATAAAGGCATATCAGGGTTTCCAAAAAGAGAGGAAAGCCCATACGATGTGGTTACTTGTGGGCACAGTTCAACATCCATATCGGTTGCCCTCGGGCTTGCCTGCGGCAGAGACCTTTTGGCTAAAAAGGAGAAAATAATTGCCGTTATAGGAGATGGTTCATTAACTGCAGGGCTTGCCCTTGAAGGGATAAATAATGCGGGACATCTGGAAAAGGAACTTATTGTGGTGTTGAATGATAACGAAATGTCCATATCAGAGAATGTAGGTGCACTGTCATCTTATCTTTCAAGGATACTTACTGGTGATTTTTATAGCCGTTTCAGGAAGAATACGGAAAACTTGCTGCGTTCATTACCTCGTGTTGGTCCCATGCTTTTAAAAATGGCAAAAAGAATAGAGGAGTTTCTGAAAAGCCTCATAACGCCTGGTATAATATTTGAAGAACTCGGTTTTAACTACATAGGTCCCGTTAACGGTCACGATTTGCCAAATCTGATTGAAACACTGAAAAATATAAAAAAGCTGGAAAAACCTGTACTGATTCACATTTACACGAAAAAGGGAAAAGGTTATGCACCTGCCGAAAATAACCCGGAAAATTATCATGGTGTTCCGCCTTTTGATAAGACAACAGGAGAATTTAAAAAGTCTGCAAGCAAAAGTTATACTGATGTGTTTGGTGAGACGTTGACCAAAATGGCGGAACATAACGACAAAATAGTTGCCATTACGGCTGCCATGAGAACAGGGACAGGTCTTAAAAAATTTAAAGACCAGTTCCCTGATCGTTTTTTTGATGTTGGCATAGCGGAACAGCATGCGGTAACCTTTGCTGCAGGACTTGCTGCGCAGGGATTTAAACCCTATGTGGCTATCTACTCAACATTTTTGCAGAGAAGTATTGATATGATTATACATGATGTGTGTCTGCAGCGGTTGCCGGTGGTGTTCGCCATAGACAGGGCGGGTATCGTTGGAGAAGATGGACCTACTCATCATGGACAGTTTGACATTACCTATTTAAGAATGATACCAAACATCATAATCTGTGCACCCAGCGATGCATATGAACTTGAAAGAATTCTATGGTCTTCATTAAAATGGGAAATGCCTGTTGCCATAAGGTATCCGAGAGGTGCCGCATATTTTGCTGAAAATAGTGAAAAACAGGAGTTTATTGAAATAGGAAAGGGCAACCTGACACGGCGAGGTGAAAAAATAGCTATTCTGGCTATTGGTCCCCTCGTTGCAGAGGCAAAAAAAGCGGCTGATATTTTAGCAGGGCAGGGTGTTAAACCAACCATTTTTGATGCACGTTTTGTAAAACCACTGGATGAGGCTGCTATCAGAGAAATATTTTCTACACACGAAGTCATCTTTACTCTTGAGGAAAACACTGTCTGCGGAGGCTTTGGTGCAGCTGTTCTTGAACTTTTATCACGAACGGGGCAACAAAAAAGTGTTAAACTGATTGGTATACCGGATATGTTCATTGAACACGGAAAACCCGAGATATTAAGGGAATTTTGCGGTTTGACCGCAAACGAGATAGCAAAAACCATTTTAAAAACTGTTTCAGAAGACTAAACCATTCCGGCTGTTTGCAGGTTTATCTTCAGTTGCTATAATATTAATCAGTTATGAAAAAATTGACATTTGTTTACCTGCTTTTACTGGGTATCTTTTTTTATTCCACCATGTGCACCGCTCAGGCTGACAAAAAAATAATTCGACTGGGCTACGGAAGAGTTAATTTTGAGGAAGTTGTAAAAGATATTGAGAATGCGCGGGTGATTTATATTGGTGAAAACCATAACGATAGGTCTCATCACGAGATGCAACTTCGCATCATAAAAGCCCTGCACCAGAAGGGATATGTGTTTGCGATTGGACTTGAAATGTTCACCCGTGAAAATCAGGATATACTTGACAGATGGACTTCAAAAAAGATTGACGATATGGAGTTTATAAAGGCTTTCTATGATAACTGGGGCATTGGCTGGGGATATTATAAGGATATTTTTCTTTTTGCCAGAGAAAAGGGTGTTCCACTTATAGGTTTAAACGTGCCAAAGGAAATCACAAAAAAGGTGGCAGAGAATGGGTTTCAATCGCTTACTTATGAGGAGATGAAAAAATTGCCTCCCGGCGTTTCCTGCGAACTCGATTCACGTTACATGCAGTTTTTGCAGGAAATTTTTAAGGCAAAGAGCCATGACAGCAGAAAGTTTAAAAACTTCTGTGAAGCTCAGGTGTTGTGGGATCAGGCTATGGCGTACTATCTCAATCAGTTTATGGAAAAGAATAAAGAAAGAAAAATAGTTGTGCTTGCAGGAAATATTCATTCATGGAAATATGGCATACCTCGTCAGTTAAAAAAACTGACCAATGTTTCACAAAAGGTGATTATGCAAGAAAGCAGCGATGAACTTTCAAAAGTTAGCCATGAAGAGGCGGACTATCTGGTTTTCCACTGAATTTCACACAATTTTTAGCGGTACTTCTGTTACTTCATCCGCTTTTATCCTGAACGACTTTACAACTGGAGGATGATTTTGTAAGGACAGGATTATATAGTATATGTCTTCATAAAAAGCCATGCTTATATCCTTTTTTGAAGGTCTTGCAGGGGTTGCAGGGTGGCTGTGAAAGATGGCAATCATTGCTAAATCTTTTTTTCTTAAATCTTTTATAACCTGCAACTGCTCCTTTGGGTTCATAAGAAAGCTTTCTGGACTTTTTTCTATATTTTCCATGCAGTAAATTTCGGTTACAGTGTTGTCTTTCCCGCCAAGGATTCCGCAAGCCTCATTTGGCAGTTCCGATTTACAATAATCAATCATTTTTTCATATATAGCAACAGGTATTTTCAGCATATTATTCTTCCCTTTTAAAGTCACAAACAGGTTGTTCATAATCCCTTAGTTCAAAAATCTCCCTATTTTCTCCGCATAGGGGGCATTTTTTATTTTTTCTCAAATCGATTACTCTAAACTCAAGATGCAGAAGATCCACAAATAGCAGTTTATCTGTTAGCACATCTCCTGCTGAGAGCAAATATTTTATGGCTTCAGAAGCCTGAACCATTCCCAGTATTCCAGCCATTGATCCAATTATCCCCGCTTCACTGCAGGTTGGCACCACCCCCTTTGGTGGTGGTGAATTGAATATGCATCTGTAGCATGTGCTTCCGGGCACAAAAGTCATTGTCTGCCCCTGAAATCTCAAAATTCCGCCATGTGAAAAGGGCTTGCGCTCAAAGTAACAGGCATCATTGATAAGAAATTTGGCTGGGAAATTATCGGTTCCGTCAATGATAAAATCGTAATCCTTTATTATCTCTCTTATATTTTGTGAAGTAACCCTCCTGTTGTAGGTGATAACCTTAACGTCTGGATTTATCTGATTTATCTTTTCTTTTGCAGACTGCACCTTCTCTTTTCCCACGTCAGGGGTAAAATGAATTATCTGTCTTTGTAAATTTGTTATATCTACACGGTCACCATCAACGATTCCGATTGTTCCAATCCCTGCAGCAGCAAGGTAAAAAAGGGCAGGGGCACCTAAACCACCTGCTCCTATAACAAGCACTTTGGAGTTAAGCAGCTTTTCCTGTCCTTTTCCCCCCACTTCTTTTAAAATGATTTGTCTTGAATATCTTTCAATTTGTTCATTTGTTAGGTTCATTTGTGCCTCCGCCCATATAATAGAGTAGTTCAATTGTGTCGCCATCTTTTACAAAAATTTTTTGGTAATTTTCTTTTTCAATGATTTCACCATTTAACTCTACAGTCACCATCTCTAACATTTTTACCTTTCTCACATTTAAAAGTTCTGTGATGGTCAAGCTATCTCCTTCAATAATTTCTTCCTTTCCATTAATGTTTAACTTCATTGTGGCACCTCCTGTTTTGTTGATTTTTCTGTAAAAATCTCTTCTATACTTAAATAGCGCTCACCTGTGTCTGGCAAAATTGTTACAATTGTCTTCCCTTTATTTTCACCTCTTTTGGCTATGATTGTTGCCGCGTAAAGGGCTGCCCCGGAAGAGATACCACATAAGAGCCCCTCTTCAAGGGCAAGCCTTCTTGACATGTTAAAGGCGTCAAAGTCAGAGACAGTAATAACTTCGTCTATAACAGCCAAATCAAGAATTTTAGGAATAAAGCCTGCACCTATACCCTGAATCATGTGAGGACCAGCCTTGCCTTTTGTTATAACTGGAGAACCTTCTGGCTCTACACCAACTGTTTTAAAATCCTTTTTTCTGGCTTTTATAATCTTTGAGATACCGGTTATGGTGCCACCTGTGCCGATACCAGCCACTAAAATATCAACAGTGCCTTCCGTATCTTTCCAGATTTCCTCAGCGGTTCCTTCTATGTGAGATTGTGGGTTAGCTTTGTTTTCAAACTGTTGCAGTATGATCGATTTGGGGAGCCTGTGTTTTAGTTCACAGGCTTTTTCGATAGCACCCCTCATCCCTTTGTGAGCCGGTGTCAAAACTATTTCTGCTCCGTAAGATTTTAAAAGTTTTCTTCGTTCCAAGCTCATTGTTTCCGGCATGGTAAGTATAAGTTTGTATCCTTTATATGCACACACCATGGCAAGGGCGATCCCTGTGTTTCCGCTGGTTGGTTCTATTATTACGGTGTCTTTGTCAAGCAACCCCTGTTTTTCGGCATCAAGTATCATATAAAGGGCAGGTCTGTCTTTTACAGACCCGCCCGGATTTCGTGACTCCAGTTTGCCTAAGAGGGTAACATCCAGATCTTTCCCGATTTTGCCAAGTTTTACTAAAGGTGTGTTGCCAATAAGTTGCAAAACGTTCTCATAAATTTTCATTGTTACTTCCTGTAATAATGTTCTTTTAAAATCTGCGATACTTCCATCCTTGTAAACTCGGCAGGTAAATCTATGCCCTGACTTAACATCTCCCTGACTTTTGTGCCCGAAAGGCTTAGATGGTCTGCAGTATCATGGGGGCATGTTTTAAGCGATGCAAGGTTCGCACATTTTTTGCAGTAAAAGGCATTTTCAAATTTCAGTGGTTCAATCTCCAGATCTTCCTTTGTAAAATTGTCAAATATTTTCTGGGCATCGTAACTGCCGTAATAGTTTCCAACCCCTGCATGGTCTCGCCCTATGATTATGTGGGTGCATCCATAATTTTTGCGACAAATCGCATGGAATATCGCCTCTTTTGGACCTGCATACCGCATATTTGCCGGGAAAAGGGAAAAGACAACCCGCTCTTTTGGAAAGTAGTTTTCTAACAAAACTTCATAACATTTCATCCTGACCTCAGCAGGAATATCATCGCCTTTTGTTTCTCCCACTAAGGGATGAACAAGTAGTCCATCCATAATCTCAAGGGCGCATTTCTGTAAATATTCGTGTGCCCTGTGTATGGGATTTCTTGTCTGAAAGGCAACAACCGTTTTAAAATTCTTTTCTTTAAAAACCGCCCTTAATTGGGCTGGAGTTTTGTAATAGGGGGCGAAATATTCTTTTATCTTCTGTTTTAAAACGGTTATTTTGCCACCAAGAAGAATATTTCCTCGCTCATATAAATTTTTTACCCCCGGATGGTTTTCGTCTTCGGTGCCAAACACACTAACAGCCTCTTTTCGCTTGTTGTCACTATACAACTCCTCAAGATGGAGCACCGCTACAAAGTCGTTATCGCTGACAAGGGCTATATCTTCCCCCTCTTTAAATTGACTGGCAACATCTATTTGTACACCAAGAACTATGGGAATGCTCCACACAAGCCCATTTTTGAGTCTTGTATTTTCAAGAACAGTTTCATAGTCCAGCCTTCCCATAAAACCTTCTAATGGTGACATGGCTCCATCTGCAATCATGTTAATGTCGTTTACAACAAAATTGTTAATAGCCAACTTTTTGAGTTCTCCGAATTTTCCTTCCCAGTATGTCTTTTCTTCCTTTGTTGCCAGTCTGTTTATCAATGTTCCGCCGTGGGGTTTAATCATCTTTTTCTCCTTTATTTTAAATTTCGTAAACTGTGGCTGTTTGCTTTTTTATAAAAACTTCACGGTCAGTTTTACTTTTTCTAATTACTTCAAGAACTTTGTGCCCATCATGTTCTAAGGATCTGGATAGTTCTTCCCCGGTCTGTTCATGGTCAATAATAACCTTCAGAACCTGACCTATTGCAAGCTCTTCCATTGCATATTTTGCTTTTGCAAAAATGTCATTTCCGGTGGTTCTTCTAAGGTCTAACTCTCTGTCAACCTTAATATCTTCTATAAGCCTGCCATCAAGATAGCTTTTGGTCTTTATGTATTTTGGATTTCTGAATATCTGCGCTGCAGGTCCATACTCAATCAGATTTCCCATATATAAAAAGATTACATAGTCGGCAATTCTTTTTGCCTGATCAAGGCTATGGGTTACCAGTATGACGGTGTACTTGTTCCTGAGTTCTAAAAATTTTTCTTCTATCCATTTTGCAGACACAGGATCAAGGGCAGAGGTTGGTTCGTCTGCAAGAATTATTTCTGGTTCCACCGCAAGTCCCCTTGCTAAACAAAGTCTTTGTTGTTGACCAATGGACAGTTTTGATGCGGGACCATGAATCCTGTTTTTCACTTCGTTCCATAACCCAGCCTCTTTTAAATATTTCTCCACTATCTGGGCTAACAGTTTTTTATCTTTTATGCCGTGTATCTTTGGTCCATAGGCAACATTTTCATAAATAGACATGGGTAAAACCTGTGGCTTTTGAGAAAGCAGCCCCATTTTTTTTCTTAATTGTGTTATTTCAACTTTTTGGCTATAAATATCTTCATTATCAACAATAACATTCCCCTCTATTCTTACATTATCCTGAAGCTCAATAAGACGATTTAATGCCTTTAAAAGCGTTGTTTTTCCACAACCGGAAGGAACAATAATGGCGGTTATCTTTTTTTCAGGTATTTCAACCGAAATATTGTTAAGGGTTTTATGCCTCTCATACCACACATTCAGATCCTTTATCTTTATATGAGCTTTAAAATCCATCTAAGTGACCCCCCTATTTGCCCACCCTATTTTTTGTAAAACTCTTTGATAAAATCCTTGATACAATACTTATTAGTAAGACTATGACTGTTAGCACCAGTGCAGACGCATAACCCCGCTCCTGAACCTCGGAGAAAGGAGTTCCCAGTTGAAAGAAAATGGCAAGTGGGAGTGTAGCAACAGGCTTAAAAAGGGAGTGTGGCAGAGAGTCGGTAAAACCTGCCGTAAAAAGGACAGCAGCGGCGTCTCCGACACCTCTGCCAAAGGCTATCAAAATTGCTGTAATTATTCCGGGCAAAGCCTGTTTCAAAATTACTTTAAAGGCTGTTTCCAGTTTAGTTGAGCCCAGTGCAAAGGCAGCCTCTTTCAGTTCAAAGGGAATCATCTTTAAAACCTCATCCATACCTCTTGCCATAACGGGAATAATAAGTAATCCCACAGTAATAATGCCAGCAAGTAGAGACGTCTGTAATCCAAAGAAGATCATAACAGTAAAGCCGAAGGCTCCATAAACTATGGAAGGGATACCCCACAGGACATCAAGTAAAAAACGGACACCGAGGGCAAATTTTGACCTTTTCTTTAAATACAGATTGAGATATAAAACCACAGGGAGGGCAATTGAAAGTGCTAAAAATGTGGCACCAATCCCCAGAACAATAGAACCTAAAATGGCATTAAGTATTCCGCCTTCTGTTCCTATATAATATCCACCTTTGGGTGTCTTTAAAAGCATATCCGGATTAACTGCACCGAATCCTTTAAAAAAGATGGTCCCTAAAATAAAAATCAGGCTTCCCACAACTATGACAGTGGCTAAAATCATAAGCGTTTTAATAATATTTTCTTCCACTTTTCTTTTATCCATACTAAGATTCTGTCCTTTCCATATGAATTAAAATTCCCCAGCCAATTATGTTAAAGGTGGCTGTAATTAAAAGTAAGCTAAAGGCGGCTAAAAGAACAGCCGAATCATAGAGGGGTATTGACATCATCTCGCCATAGGTGTTAGCAATCAATGCAGGTAGGGGGTAAGCGGTGTCAAAGACTGATTTTGGCAATACATTAAGGGCACAACCTGCCACCATTAAAACGGCTATAGTTTCACCAAAGGCTCGGGATAAGCCTAAAATTATGGCTGCAATGATGCCTGCCCAGGATTTTTTCAGAACAGCATATTTTACTGTTTCCCATTTAGTGGCACCTAAGGATAAAGATGCCTCTCTGATTTCAAAGGGAACAGTCCTTATTACCTCTTCCACTACAGATATGATTAAGGGGGACACCATAACTGCCAATACGATACCCGCCGTTAAAGCAGAAAAACCTGTGTAGTTATCTGAAACAAAAGGGAAAAAATTAAATTTCCCGCTAAAAAAAGGCATAAGATAATCCCTTACAAAAGGTACAATTACGATTATTCCCCACACACCGTAAATAACAGGAGAAATTCCTGCCAGAAGATCAATTATTGGTTTTAACGTTTCTCTTAATCCTTTTGGGGCATACTCAGACAGGTATATGGCGGTTAGTATGCCAAGTGGTACCGCAATAGATGCCGCTATAATTGTCACCCATAATGTGCCAGCAATAAAGCCTGCCAGACCGAAATGACCTTGAGAGGGATGCCAGACATCAGAAAAAAGAAGTTCTCTGATACTTTTTATTTCCAGAATGGGTTTAGATCTAAAATATAAACCCAAAACCATCAGAAAGGCTAAACTTAAGACAAAAAGGCTTAAGCCAAGCATTACTTTTTGAATAAAAATATCTTTAATCTTTCTTGATGTCATTTTTTCTCCTGCATCTTCTATCCTGCAACCTGTGTATCGCTTACTCTAACTTTTTTAAAACCTGATCTCTTTCCTTTTTTCCCAAGGGTATGCTTGTCCCAACTTCTTCAGCTATCTTTGTCCCTTCTTCTGATAGGGCAAACTTAATGAACTCTTTTATAAGCCCCTTAGGCTTTCCTTTAACATAGAAATAGTTTTTCCTTGTTGTGGGAAATCTGTTTGAACCAATCGCTTTGAGGGCTTCCTTGCGGTCATTATAAATTTCATCGGGGTCAGCAACACCATTTTCATTTGCATCTATAGGAAGTAACTTTATGCCTTTAATCACAGCTCCTTCTCGTGTAAAAACAAAGCTAAGGTTGGAGTAACCAATACCAACAGGGTCTCGTCTAACAGCTTCCAATATGGCAGGGTCTCCATAAATACCGACACCTTTCAGATCTTCCTGCTTTTTCCTGCCAAGAAAGTTTGCCCAGCTGGCTGCAGCACCGCAGGAATCTGACCTTGTAAATACATGCACTGGTTTATTGACATTGTTGCCGATTAGTTGCCCCCACGTGTTAATTTTTCCTGCGATATAAAGGTTAGTTAACGCCTGTTTTTTTATGCCTTTCTTTAAAATATCATTAAGGACAGGATTTTTTTCGTTTATGACAGGTAAGACTGCATCATATGAGATATAAACAGGCAAAACACCTCTTTGAATTTCTGCAGGGTCTGGTTCACGGGACACCATTCCAATATCTGACAGTCCTGCTATCGCATCTGATGCACCTTTTCCTGCACCACCGGCTGATACATCGATTTTTACGCCGGGATATTTTTTCTGGAACGCCTCTGCCCATGCAACGGCTGTTGGATAAATCGCCCATGCACCGGATAATGTTATTGTGCCTTTTATATTTTTTTCCTGTCCAAATGCAAAATTGGCGATTAAACTAAACAGAATTATCAAAAAATGCGTTAACTTTATCATAATGTCATCCAAAATTTGTGTGCAAGCCACACTCTTTTTTGGCTTTTCCCTTCCATCTGCCAGAACGTTTGTCGGATAAATCTGGCAGATCTGTGCAGGGCTCGCAGCCGATACTTGTGTAGCCCTTTTCGTAAAGAGGATGAAAGGGAATTTTGTTTTTCTCCATATAGTCATGAACATCTTTTGATGTCCAGTCAATAATAGGACTGATTTTGTATATGCCCTTTTTTGTAAGTTCTATCTTTTTTAGTCTGCTCCTGAAGACTGTTTGGTCGCGCCTTATACCGGAAAGCCAGGCTTTTATATCCAAACCATCCATAAAATTCATCAGCGGTTCAATCTTTCTAAGTCTGCAGCACAAATCGGGATTGTTCTTATGAACATTAACGCCATATGTTTTTAAAAACCGGTCAGTGCTCATTTGTGCCGAAATTTCTATAAAATCAAGTTCTGGATACAGATTTTTTATTTTATCTATGTATTCAAGGGTTTCTTTGAAAAGAAAGCCAGTGTTCACATAGACTATGCTTATGGGAAGTCCGCTTTTGGCGATCAGATCTATTAAAACACCTGAGTTGGCACCAAAGGATGAAGTTGCAACAATTCGTGGTTTAAATATTTCATAGGACTCCTTTATCAAAACATCAGCAGATAACTGTTCCGCTTTTTCAATCAGTTCATCTAAGGTCACGGGCTTTGTCTCCTATGTAATCTTTTTCCCGAAGGTAAGCAATAATCCTTGATACGCACTCTTCCTGTGTTTCAGTCTCTGTAAACAGGACTATCTCAGGGTTTTCCGGCTCTTCGTAAGGATCATCAACACCTGTAAACTCCTTTAGTTCACCGGCACGAGCCTTTTTATAAAGCCCCTTAGGGTCTCTTTCTTCACAAATATTTAAGGGGCATCTTACATAAACTTCTATAAAATCTCCTTCCTTCTGGATATTTCTTGCGCCCAGTCTGTCCTCTTTGTATGGGGATATAAAGGCTGTAATGTTGATAACGCCTGCATCGGTAAATAGTTTTGCCACTTCGGCTATTCTTCTTATGTTTTCTTTTCTCTCTTCCCTTGAAAAGCCCAAGTCTTTATTTAGCCCAAACCTTATGTTGTCACCGTCCAGAACGTAGGATCTGATACCCAGTTCAAAAAGTCTTTCTTCAAGTTTATGGGCAATTGTTGACTTGCCGGATCCGGAAAGACCAGTAAGCCAGATTGTGCAGCCTTTATGTCCCTGTATCCTTTCTCTGTCTTCCCTTGTAATTTTCCCTTTGTGCCAGTAGATATTTCTTTTTTCGTCAATCATTAACAGCCTCCTCACCTTTTTTTACAGTAACCTTGTAAGAAATCTGGTCAAACTGTTCCACCTTTATCACCCTGTGTCCCTCTTCTTTAAGGCTTCTTGTTACATTAACCAAAGGATCGCCTTCGTCCAGTATTATCTCCACCTCTTCCCCGGGTTCTGCTTCTTCCAGAAAAAGCTTTGTCCTTACGAAATTCATGGGACACACAACGCCTTTTAAATTAAGACTTTTCTTCATTTAAAATCTCCTTTAATGCCTTTTCTAATCCATATCTGTCAAGGCAGTGACCAAATCTTTCTTTTTTTCTACCCTCTCTTTTAAAAAACTCATAAGCCCTTTCTATAAAGGAAAGTAACTCTTCTTTGTTTTCAATTAACACTTTTGCTTTTGTTGCCAGTCTCGGTTTTTTACCCATTGTTCCGCCAAGCCACAGGGTATATCCTTTCTTTTTTTCTGTCCATGCAGATACAGGGCAGTTGTTTATACAAATGCCACACAAAATACATCTGTCTAAAATCAGTTCATAACCTTTAGCCGTTTTTATTATTGCCTCTGTGGGACACACCTTTTCACATAAACCACAATCAATACATGCATCCTTCTGCCATTCCGGAAGAACGCCACCCATAACCCCCACATCATTCTCCACAGGTTTTGAGCAGTTATTGGGGCAACCAGATACACTAATTTTAAATTTGGCGGGTGCCTCCTTTCTGAAGTACAGGCTGTCCAGTTCTTTTGCCAGCTCTTTTGTTTCTATAATTCCATACTTACAGGTGGCTGCCCCGGGGCATGCAACTATTCCTCTTCCTCTGGGACCGCAGGCACCTAAAACGATACCGCCATTGGTGAGGGCATTTTTTGCTTCTTCAATAGTTGATACGTGTACATTGTGAATCTCAACGCCCTGTCTTGTTGTTAGATGAACCTTTCCATCACCATATTTTTTCGCAGCATGGGCTATTACAGACAACTCTTCTGTCGTAAAGTCACCAGCCACCGCTTTTATTCTAATAGTGTATAGATCCTTTTGTTTCTGGGAGATAATACCAATCTTTTTTAGTTCATCAATATTAGCTTTCATCATTTCTCCTTAGTTTACAATACAAATGTAATTTAATTTAATCATATACTATTTTTTATGTCAAGAAAATTTTTTAAAGTTTATTTTTATTTTTGTGTAGATTTTTTATAAAATTCACTTTAAAATATTACTAAAGCAGTAATATAACCTTATTAAGGAGGTGCTGATCATGTGTAAAATCAACACAATACTTGCACAGGCAGGAAGTAGGTGGGACGATAAAACAGGTGCGGTTAGCATGCCTATATACCAAACCGCAACATTCAGGCATCCTGCGTTGGGACACAGCACAGGTTTTGACTATACGAGAAGCGGTAATCCAACAAGACAGGTTCTGGAAGAAGTGATGGCAAGGCTGGATGGTGGTGTAAGAGCTTTTGCTTTTTCTTCAGGGCTTGCTGCAATAGATTGTGTTTTTAGTCTTTTCAGATGGGGAGATAAAGTGCTGGCAACTGAAGATATGTATGGTGGTACCTGCCGTTTATTTGACAAGATTTATTCAGAAAGAGGAATAAGTTTTATTTATACCGATACAAGCGATCTCAAAAATGTAAAAGAGGCTTTCAGTAAAGAAAAAATAAAGGCTGTGTTTCTGGAAAGCCCAACAAATCCTGTTCTCAAGTGTGCTAATATAAAAGCCATTTCAGATATAGCAAAGGATTTTGGCGCAATTACTGTAGTTGATAACACCTTTCTTACACCTTTGTTTCAAAAGCCTCTTGAGATGGGAGCAGACATGACTGTATACAGTGCCACAAAGTACCTTGCCGGTCATAATGATGTGCTTGCAGGCATGGTGGTTGTAAAAGACGAAAGGCTGGCAGAGAAAATTTATTTTTACCAGAATGCGGTGGGGGCGGTTTTAAGTCCCTTTGACAGCTGGCTTGTGATAAGGGGACTGAAAACGCTCTCTTTGAGATTACCTAAACAACAGGAAAATGCAAGGATAATAGCCGGGTTTTTAAAAAAACACAGGCGGGTGAAAAAGGTTTACTACCCCGGTACAGGCGCTATGGTGTCCTTTGAAATAGATGATGAAAATGCGGTGCCTGAAATACTTAAAAATGTTAAGGTCTTTTTGTTTGCAGAAAGTTTAGGAGGTGTTGAGTCATTAATCACCTATCCTTTTGTTCAGACCCACGCAGACATACCGGAAGAAATAAGGGAACGCCTCGGGATTAATAAACGCCTTCTACGACTTTCCGTTGGCATTGAGGATGTAGAAGACCTGATTGCTGATCTTGATAACTCTTTGGGTTGAATTAAGTATAATTATAGCTAAAATTAAATCATAAAAGGAAGAGGAGTCATCTATGAAATATAAAACCAGAATTTTACACAAGTCGGGCGGCATAGATCCCTTTACGGGGGCTTCCAGCACACCCATATATCAGGCTTCCACCTTTGCTCAGGAAGATCCCATAAAGTTTGGGAAATATGAGTATTCAAGGGGGGCAAACCCCACAAGGGATGTGCTTGAAAATGCCATTACTGAACTGGAAGGTGGAGAAACGGGTCATGCCTTTGCTTCAGGAATGGCAGCCATTTCTTCGGTTTTTTTACTTTTTAAACCGGGCGATCATATTGTGGTTGGTGAAGATGTTTATGGAGGCACGTACAGAATCCTTACCACCTTGTTCAAACAATGGCAGTTAAAATGCACCTTTGTGGATTCTACAGATATTGATGCAATAAAAAAGGCGATACTGCCGGAAACAAAGGCGATTTATGTGGAAACACCTTCTAACCCTGTGCTTAAAATTACCGACCTTGCTGCCGTAGCGGACATTGCAAAAGAGAGTGGGCTTTTAGCTATAACCGACAACACCTTTATGACACCCTATCTGCAGCGTCCCATCGAACTTGGTTTTGATATTGTAATTCATAGTGCAACAAAATTTTTAGGTGGTCACAGCGATTTAATTGCAGGGCTTGCTGTTTGTAAAACAAAAGAGCTGGGGCATAAGCTCGGTTTTATTCAGCGTGCATTTGGTGCAATTCTGGGACCACAGGACTGCTGGCTCGTGTTACGTGGAATAAAAACACTTTCAGCCAGAATGGATGCACAACAAAGGTCTGCCGAAAATCTTGCAAGCTGGCTTGTAAATCAGGATGGCATAAAAAAGGTGTATTATCCCACCTTACCCCATCATCCCGGCAGGGATATTCATACTAAACAGGCTTCAGGTGGCGGGGCGATAGTCTCTTTTGAGCTGGAGAGTCGGGTAAAAGCTTTTGATTTTATGCGGCGTATCAGGGTGCCGCTGCTTGCCGTAAGTCTTGGTGGGGTTGAAAGCATACTTTCCTATCCAGCCACCATGTCCCATGCAGCCATGCCCGAAAATGAGCGCCTTAAGAGGGGTATAAAGGACAGTCTTGTCAGACTGTCTGTTGGACTTGAGGATCCAGAAGATTTAAAAGAAGACATATCACAGGCTTTGAAGAATATTCCTTAGACATCCTTACTGTTTTTGAATAATATTCTTCAAAAAAAAGGAATCAGTTTTGTAAATAATTGAAACATAAAGAATTTTATAGTTGGCATTTTTGTTGCGTTACTAATTGCTAAAAAAAGTTTAAAGGCTAACTATGAAAAGGTATATTTTTGCACTGTTTTTTCTTTCCCTGTCGTTTTATGCCCATGCCTTTGATAAGGTTTCCTTAGAGCAATTACAGAAACTGGCTGTCAAAGAGAACCCACGTATTAAGTCAATGGAACTGGAAACAGAGATGTTTTTAAAGCGTGTGCCAGCCCTTTCGGCTCTTGAAGATCCAAAGCTTAAAATCGGCTTAAATAACCTACCGCTTAACAGTTTTTCTTTAAGGGAAGAGGATATGACCTCCAAAGAGATTGGTATCTCCCAGATGATACCTCTTGGAGATAAACTCAGGTTGAAAGAGAGCATAGCTTATAAAGACTATGAAAAGTCACTTCTTAAACTGAAAAAGGAAAAACTGGAACTTTTGCACATGGTGCGTATGAATAGTTATGAACTGCTGTACAGCCGTGAAGTTGAGAAGATTTTTGACGAACTAAAGGAACAACTAAGGTTTTTTATTGAGCTTGAGACCACCGCAAGCAAAACAGGAAAAAGCAGTCTGGCTAACGTGATAAAAACTAACATTGAGTACACCATGATAGATGAGGATGTGACAGGGCTGAAACAGGCTAACACCGAACTTTTGTATAAACTAAGGTATTTGGTGTCAAGGGATATTGATTTAAAGGAAGAAGGGCTACCTATTGTTGATTTTGAGGAGCTTGATGCTGAAGAGATTAAAGAAGAGGCGTTGAAAAATAATCCGGATATAAACCTTCTTCAGATTGAAATCGAACAGAACGATATTGAAGTTAAGCTTAAAGAGAGGGAGTATTACCCGGACATTGAACTTGGCATATCTTATATGCAAAGGGATAATTCACCTATGGGTATGAAAAGAGCCGATATGGTGACCGCAATGGCAACAATAAACATTCCCATCTGGTACAAAAAGAAAAACATTCCCATGATTGAGGAGTCTCAAGCAAAAAAAGAGGCAACAAAAAAACTTATGGAAGAGCAGAAAAACTACCTTTTTTACAGAGCGGAGGCTATCATAAGCCAGTTAAAGAAATGGGAGACACTGTATAAGTTATATCAGGAACAACTTATTCCTCAGGCTGAGCTTGCTATAGAGACCTTTATTGCAAGGGTTAACACAGGCAATGTTGAATATATGCCCATAATAGACACTGTAAGAATGCTTTTGAAGTACAAAAAGGAGGCATTGATGGCAAAAAAGGAGTATCTTGTATACCTTTCAGAACTTGCGGTACTTATGGGTAAGGAGGAGATTAAGTGAAAAAGATCTATGTTGTTTTTATTTTTCTGGTGGTGGCTGCTGTCAGCGGCGGCATATATTACAAAAATTTTCTTAAAGACAAAGAGATACATAAAGAGCACAGTGATACAAAGCAGCTGTACACCTGTCCCATGCATCCCCAGATAATCTCCGATAAGCCGGGTAGCTGTCCCATATGTGGAATGGATCTGGTGCCTCTGAAAGATCTGGAAAAGGGTGGTGAACAAACGCCTTCGGGTTTAAGCAATGTGACCCTTATGCCGGAAACGGCAAAAAGGCTGGGGGTTAGCTATGAACAGGTTATCGTAAAAGACATAGTAAGAGAAATCAGAAGCACTGCAGAGATTAATATTGACGAAACACGTATTTACAGGGTTTCACCGAAAATAGACGGCTGGGTGGAAAAACTTTTTGTAAACCAGACAGGACAGTATGTTAAAAAAGGTGAACCACTGTTAACAATCTACAGTCAGGAACTTTTTGCGGCTCAGGAAGAGTATCTTGCTGCCATTAAGGCGGAAGAAAGGTTTAATAAACAGGAACATTTAAAAACCGCTGTTTCGTCTCTAAGGCAGGCGGCAAAAGAAAGGCTTAAGCTGCTTGATATGACTGACCATGAGATAGAGGAACTTGAAAAAACAAAAAAGGCAAAAAGAACCGTTACGGTTTATGCACCCTACAGCGGTTATGTTATGGAAAGAATGGTCAACGAGGGACAAAAGGTTATGTCAACAGATGTGCTGATGACTATTGTTGACCTCTCCAGGGTATGGGGATTGATTAGTCTATATCAGCCCGATTTGCCCTATGTAAAAGTTGGTGCACATGCAGAGGTTATTATTCCCTATGGACACAAAAAAGGTTACAGGGGAAAGGTTACCTTTATCGACCCTTTTGTAAATCCGGATACAAGAACCGTAAGGGCAAGGCTTGAGATAGAAAATAATGACCTTGGGCTGAAACCGAAACTGCTTGCAGAGGCGGTGATTCGGCACATTCTCCCCAGAAGGCTGGCTGTTCCTGAATCTGCTGTTATAAGGACAGGCACAAGAGAGTATGTGTTTGTAAAGACAGGTGAAAATGAACTTAAACCGGTTCTTGTTGAAACGGGTGTACAAAGCGGTGATGGATATATGGAGGTGTTATCAGGGTTAAAGAAAGGTGATGAGGTGGTTACCTCGGCAAACTTTCTTATAGATTCTGAATCCCAGTTAAAGGCGGCGTTAAAGGCTGTAACAGAGCAAAGGGCAACGACTGCAGGTGAAAGCAAAGAAAAGATTGAAAAAAAGCTCGAAACCGGGCATGAGGGGCATACAAGGTGATTAAAAAAATCATTGAGTTTTCAGCACATAACAAGCTTTTTGTAATGGCTATTGTGTTTGCCACTGCTATTTTTGCATGGTTTACAATGAAAAAGGTGTCTCTTGATGCAATCCCCGATTTAAGCGACACGCAGGTAATCGTTTACAGCAAATGGGACAGAAGCCCAAATATCATAGAGGATCAGGTTACCTATCCTATTGTTTCTGCCCTTCTGGGAGCACCTAAGGTAAAAGCAATAAGAGGTTACAGCGATTTTGGCTTTTCTTACGTATATGTAATATTTGAAGACGGCACAGATATTTACTGGGCAAGGAGCAGGGTTGTTGAGTATCTTTCTAAGATACAGGGCAGTCTGCCATCGGGGGTAAAAACAGAACTTGGACCAGATGCTACAGGGGTAGGCTGGGTGTTTCAGTACCTGCTGGTTGATAAATCAGGAAAACACAGCCTTGCAGAACTCAAGACCTATCAGGACTGGTATTTAAAATACGCACTGCAAAGCGTTCCCGGCGTTGCAGAGGTAGCCTCTGTCGGAGGCTTTGAAAAGCAGTATCAGGTAACGGTCAATCCTACAAAACTTGCTGGCTACAATGTATCCATCATGGATATTGTAAATGCAATAAAAAAGAGCAGTAATGAGATGGGGGGGCGTCTTATTGAGTGGACAGGTAGAGAGTACATGGTAAGAGCTGAAGGCTATGTGCAGGACATAGAGGCAATTCGAAAGATAGTGATAAAGGCGGTAAATGGTGTCCCTGTCTTTCTCGGTGATGTGGCAAACGTTTCACTGGGACCCCAGATAAGGAGAGGTGTCGCTGACTTCAATGGTCAGGGAGAGGCGGTGGGTGGTATTGTTGTCATGCGTCATAAGGAAAACGCACTGAATGTAATTGAAAACGTAAAGAAAAAGATAGAAGAGATAAAACCTTCACTACCGGAGGGTGTAGAAATTGTTACCGCCTATGACCGTTCTGATTTAATAAAAAAGGCGATAAACACTCTTAAAGACAGTCTTGTGGAAGAGATAATCATAGTAAGTCTGGTCATACTCATATTTCTGTGGCATGTGCCATCGGCACTTGTGCCAATAATCACCATACCGCTTTCTGTCTTACTTGCCTTCGTACCCATGTACGGCATGAATATAACGGCAAACATTATGAGCCTTGCAGGCATTGCTATATCAATAGGTGTTCTGGTGGACGGTGCCATTGTGGAGGTGGAAAATGCATACAAAAAAATTGAACACTGGATTGCCGATGGCAAAAAGGGTGATTTCTATCATGTAAGGCTTGAGGCTTTGAAAGAGGTGGGTCCTTCTGTTTTCTTTTCGCTTCTGGTGATAACCGTTGCCTTTTTGCCCGTTTTTACCCTTGTGGATCAGGAAGGCAGACTCTTTACGCCCCTTGCATGGACAAAAACACTCACAATGGCTCTTGCCTCACTGCTTGCAATAACACTGGATCCTGCTGTAAGAATGTTTTTCACAAGGATAGAGCCATTCGCCTTCAAACCCAGATTTCTGGCATCGTTTTTAAGCACAATTTTTGTTGGAAGGTATTACAGTGAAGAAAAACATCCTATAAGCAGAATTCTTTTTAAGATTTATCATCCAGTGTGTGAATTTGTGCTCGAACACCCGAAAAAGGTGATTGTTATGGCAGCCATCACTGTGTTCTCAACAATTCCGCTCTATTTTAAACTTGGTAGTGAATTCATGCCGCCACTGAATGAAGGCACAATACTTTACATGCCCACCACCGTTCCGGGCATATCAGTTACAGAGGCAAAAAAACTTTTAACTTATCAGGATACGGTTTTAAAAAGCTTTCCTGAGGTGGAGTCGGTCTTTGGCAAGGCTGGAAGGGCAGACACTTCTACTGATCCTGCACCCTTTTCCATGATGGAAACGACGATTGTTTTAAAACCTGAATCTGAATGGAGAGAAAAACCACGATGGTATTCCTCTTTTGCACCGGAATGGCTAAAACGGTTTTTACGGCTCATCTGGAAAGACAAGATAAGCTACGAAGAACTCATTTCTGAAATGGATAAAGCCCTTCAGATTCCGGGGAACACAAACGCCTGGACCATGCCAATTAAAGGAAGAATCGACATGCTCTCAACCGGAGTAAGAACGCCTGTGGGAATAAAAATTATGGGCAGTGATATCAATGAGATAGAGAAGATTGGACGTGATATAGAAGCACTGCTTACAAAACAGAAGGGAACAAGGAGCGTTTTTGCTGAAAGGGTTGGTGGTGGCTATTATGTTGACATTAAACCTAAAAGGGAAGCCCTTGCAAGATACGGACTTACTATTGATGATTTACAGATGGTAATCGGAGCAGCCGTTGGAGGCGAAACGGTTACCCAGACGGTGGAAGGCAGGGAAAGGTACACTATAAATGTCCGTTATGATAGAGATTTCAGGTCAGATGTGGATGCTCTGGAAAGGATTTTTGTAACCACTATGATGGGACAGCAAATACCGTTAAAGGAGCTTGCAGATGTAACGCTCAGTTATGGTCCATCCATGTTAAGAAACGAAAATGGCATGCTTTCCGGCTATGTATATGTTGACATTGCTGATATAGATGTAGGAACCTATGTTAATGCTGCAAAAGAACTGGTGAAAAACAGTTTAAAATTGCCGCCAGGTTACACCCTTGTCTGGAGCGGTCAGTATGAGAATATGCAGAGGGTTAAAGAAAGGCTGAAGTTAGTTCTTCCAATAACTTTGCTGCTTATCGTTTTCATTCTCTATCTAAACACAAGGTCTACCGTTAAGACCTTTATTGTACTGCTTGCGGTGCCATTCTCATTAGTAGGTGCTGTCTTCCTTCTTTACATCCTCGGTTACAATATATCAATCGCTGTTTGGGTGGGTATGATTGCGCTTATGGGACTCGATGCCGAGACGGGCGTGTTTATGCTTCTTTTTCTTGACCTTGCCTATGAGGATGCAAAAAAGACAGGCAAACTTAATAATGATAAAGAACTTAAAGATGCCATCTATCACGGTGCTGTAAAAAGGATAAGACCAAAAATAATGACAGTTGCAACATCCATGATCGGTCTTATGCCCATCATGTGGTCACAGGGAACGGGGGCAGACATGATGAAAAGAATAGCCGCTCCCCTCGTGGGAGGACTTACAACCTCATTTATAATGGAGCTGCTGGTTTATCCGGCAATTTACCTGCTCTGGAAACAAAGAGAAGTTAAAAAAGGGGTAACTTTACAAAACAAACAAAACTAAGTAAAAAGGAGGTGAAAATATGAAAAAGATTGGATTGTTAGTATCGTTTATTTTAATCTTAACCGTGTCAGTATTTGCTGCATCGCATGAACATGGTGGGCATGGTAAGGGCCACGGCGAAGAAAAGGCATCTATGGGAAAAATGGTGTATAAGGGTGAAAAAAAAGGCATTTCTATCAAGGTAGAATTTTCGGATATAGAAACCGCCATGATGGCTATGATGAAAGACAAAACTGTTAAGATCGACAAAAGCAAGATGGACCCAAACCTTACGCACCATTTAGCGATTGCTGTTGAAAAGTCAGACAAAGTTGGCGAGATAAAATCTGCTACCTTAAAGCTAACCTTTAAAAACGAGACGAAGTCTTACCAGCTTTTCTCAATGCACGGTCACTATGGAAGTGACATCTCCATGAAAGAGAAAGGTACCTATAATGCTGTTCTCACATTTGAGACCGAAAAGGCTGGAAAAGTATCCTTCAACTTTAATCTTAAGAACTAACTTTTTGTGATTATGGACTGGAGGGTTAAAGGATAAAAACCTTAAATCCTCCAGCCCATCAAAACCACAGCAGGTTATTATAAAAAATTAAAACATGTCAAGATTCATAACCTTCACCCATGCAGCAACAAAATCTTTAATAAACTTTTCCTGACCATCGTCGCTTCCATAAACTTCTGCTATTGCCCTTAGCTGGGCGTTGGAACCAAATATTAAATCTACTCTTGTTGCTTTCCATTTTACGTTGCCAGTTTTGCGATCCCTGATTTCAAAAAGGTTCCCATCATCGGAGACGCATTTCCACTCATAACTCATATCCAAAAGGTTTACGAAAAAGTCATTTGTCAATGCTCCGGGGCGATCAGTAAAGACTCCATAACCTGTGTTATTGTAAACAGCATTCAATGCCCTCATTCCACCGACAAGAACGGTCATTTCTGGTGCTGTTAGTGTCAATAGCTGAGCTTTATCAATCAAAAGCTCTTCAGCTTTAACCTTAACTCCTTCCTTTAAATAGTTTCTGAAGCCATCGGCTAAAGGTTCAAGCCATTCAAATGACTCAATGTCTGTCTGCTCCTGAGTTGCATCAACACGGGCTGGAGTAAATGGAACTTCAATACTAAAACCAGCTTTTTTTGCAGCCTCTTCTATTGCACCACAGCCGCCAAGCACTATAAGATCAGCAAGAGACACTTTTTTACCTTCTCTTTTTTTATTGTTAAAATCGGCTTGTATCTTTTCCAGGTGCGATAAAACTTTTGATAATTGTTCCGGCATATTTACTGCCCATGTTTTCTGAGGGAGTAGTCTTATCCTTGCACCGTTTGCTCCACCTCGGAAGTCTGATCCTCGAAATGTAGATGCAGCTGACCAGGCTGTATAAACCAGTTCAGAAATGGATAGACCTGAAGACAGAATTTTTGCCTTCAGCTCTGCCACATCGTTTTTATCAATAAGATTATAATCTCTTTCAGGTAAGGGATCCTGCCAGATAAGGTCTTCTTTCGGTACCTCGGGACCGAGATACCTTTTTTTGGGCCCCATATCTCTATGTGTTAGTTTAAACCACGCCCTTGCAAAGGCATCAGCAAACTCCTCAGGATTTGCCATAAATTTTCTGCATATCTTTTCATATTCTGGATCCATTCTTAAAGCTAAATCGGTAGTTAACATTATTGGTGCATGTCTTTTTACTGGATCATGGGCATCGGGCACACTGTTTTTCGCAGCTTCATCCTTTGGCGTCCACTGGTATGCACCTGCCGGGCTTTTAGTAAGCTCCCAATCATATTTAAAGAGGGTTTCAAGGTATCCCATATCAAATTTTGTAGGGGTCGACTTCCAAGCACCTTCAAGTCCACTTGTGTATGTGTCTGGTCCCTTTCCTGTTTTATAACTGTTTTTCCAGCCAAGCCCCTGTTCCTCAATGGGAGCAGCCTCAGGTTCAGGTCCAATAAAGGATTCTGTGCATGCACCATGACATTTGCCAAAACTGTGTCCACCAGCTATTAGAGCAACCGTTTCGTAATCGTTCATTCCCATTCGGCGAAATATCTCTCTGATATCCCCTGCAGATGCTACAGGGTCTGGATTACCATTTGGTCCCTGAGGATTTACATAAATTAATCCCATTTGTGTTGCTGCAAGTGGCTCCGGAATATCTTTATCTTCAGACCTTCTTTTATCACCTAACCAGACATCTTCATCACCCCAGTAGACATCTTCTGCAGGTTCCCATATGTCAACTCTACCACCTCCAAATCCAAAGGTTTTTAATCCCATAGATTCAAGAGCCACATTGCCTGCAAGAATCATAAGGTCTGCCCAGGATATTTTCTTGCCATATTTTTTCTTTATGGGCCACAAAAGCCTTCTTGCCTTGTCCAGATTTAAATTGTAAGGCCAGCTGCTTCTGGGTGGAAACCGCATGGCACCTGTATTTGCACCGCCTCTTCCGTCGGCTGACCTGTAACTACCTGCACTGTGCCATGCCATTCTAATAAAGAGAGGTCCATAATGTCCATAATCGGCGGGCCACCAGTCAACGGATTTTGTCATAAGCTCCATTAAATCCTTTTTTAAGGCAAAGTAGTCGAGTTTATTAAACTCTTCGGCATAATTAAACTCTTCACCCATTGGATCTGACTTCGATGAGTGTTGATGTAAAATTTCGAGTCGAAGCAGGTTTGGCCACCAGTCACGATTGGTTGTTCCTCTGCCCATTTTAAATTTGGGTGTTTTTTTTGTTTCTTGAACCATAATGTCCCCCTTTTCTTTGTTAGTTAGGTGGAAGTTAGAAAACTTTATATAAATATTAATAGGAAAAACACAGACTGTCAAATTGGGGTAACACTCTCTCAGGGGTCAGGTCTTTACGGGCTGTTGCCCAAAACAGGTTTTTTATAAACATGGTTTTAGCCTCAAATCTGCAAGTAACGCTCTGGTAGATG